>Ga0209609_10000640_pt1 | contig 20572 bp, 20 predicted proteins | sample LakKivw325mmetaG_FD_184136 | JGI IMG/M metagenome (GOLD analysis project Ga0209609, IMG submission 184136) | Anoxic lake water microbial communities from Lake Kivu, Rwanda to study Microbial Dark Matter (Phase II) - Lake Kivu water 325m metaG... | ecosystem: Environmental > Aquatic > Freshwater... | reverse complement strand
CAAAATAATGTTGTGGTTATTATTTTGGAAAAATATTTAAACTTGCCTGCTTCAATTTGTAATACTTAATTATTATATACTGCCAGATTATTTTAAAACATTATTTGAAAAATATTAAATTAAAAAAATTAAAAAATATTTTAAAAACCGGCTGAAATTAATTATAATTAAAGCTTACCTGTCAGAGCGGTATAGTTATTAGTATAAAGGTTTGTGCAAGTCGCTGGCCTGCCAGGACAGGCTAATAAAAATTTAATAAATAATCCAGGGCTGTATATTATTTATACAAGCTTTTTGAAATAAAGAGTTTTTTACAGTATTTTTTATTGTCATTTTTATTCTATTGGACAGGAAGGAAACTCAGTATGAAAAAAACTACTCTTGCAATCCTGATAGGCATACTTGTTGCAATACTTTTAGCCAGCTCAGCGCTCATGCTTGTGCCGGGTAGCATACAGGATTTTGTCAAGCAGAAAGCCGGACTCACCGGCAACAGGCCAATTGCCATCATGGTTGAAAACAGTTTTGCTGCAAGGCCCCAATCAGGACTTTATCTTGCAGATGTTGTTTTTGAAGTAGTGGATGAATATGGAATTACAAGGTTTGTATCAATTTATGCATCAAGAGATGCCGGTATTGTGGGCCCATTCAGGAGCTCAAGGCCATACTATGCAGAAATAGCAAAATCATTTGATGCTATTTATGCATTTTTTGGTACCTATCCTCACAACTACCAGTACATTGAAAGCCTTGGGATGTATACGATGAGCGCGATGACTGATAAATCAGGTATGAGCAGCATAGTCGGGCTCTGCCCCTACTGGAGGGATTGGAAAAGAAGTAAAATCCAGGAACATACTGCATTTACTTCAACAGTTAAAATAAGGGAAAAAGCAGCAGCAGTCGGTTATCCTATTGAAGGAAATGGCATCCCGTTCTCATATAAAGGTGATGCAGATGAAGGCGGCAGAGGAAATGTCGGAAATGTATTTATAGATTTTGGGACTCCTGCTTATGCTCCAAAAGGATTTAATGTCAATTTCAAGTATGACAGGGCATCAAACAGCTACTTAAGGTATATGGGAGGCAGACCACATGTTGACCATGAGACCGGCCAGATTATCGCTGTAAAGAATGTTGTTGCTTTGATAACTGATATTGTCGGGCCCATTGACAAATACAAACACATGTCAGTCAGGACGACGGGTTCGGGTCAGGCATTTTACTTTATAGACGGCAATGCTGTTGAAGGTTACTGGGAGAGAGGCAGCCTTGGCGAGCCTTTCAGGTTCTTTGATGGAAATGGTGATGAAATAAGCCTTAATGTCGGCACCACCTGGGTCTCAATGGTAATGCCCGGTAAAGTCGGATGGCAATAATATAATAGTTACAAATAAGGTATAAGTAATCCATACTTTTAATTTACAATAAATAGAATTGATGAACCATATGTGCCAGGGTTAAGGAAGTCTTGATCCTGGCACATGTTCTTAAACATGCGATTTTAAAGGAGAAATGGCAAATGGCTGATATAGAAAAACAATATGAAGAAGCAAAGAAGCAATATCAGGATGTTGGTGTAGATACTGATAAAGTCCTGACGAGTCTTGCCCAAATACCGGTATCTGTGCACTGCTGGCAGGGAGACGATGTGAGCGGCTTCGAATATACAGATGCTGTACTTGGCGGAGGACTGCTTACTACAGGCAATTTCAAAGGAAAGCCCCGCAATCTGCCACAACTCTGGCAGGATATTGAAAAAGCATTCTCGCTTATTCCCGGACCAAAAAAAATAAACCTTCACCCGATATATGGTGACTTTAAGGGTAAGAAAGTGGACAGGGACCAGATAGGCCCACAGCATTTTGAAAGCTGGGCCGACTGGGCGCAAAAAAATAATGCAGGTGTTGATTTTAATCCGACAACATTTGCCCATAAACTGTCAGACAGCGGATATACCATTTCAGATAAGGATAAAAAAGTCAGGAAATTCTGGATAGAGCACTCCAAAAGATGCAGGGAAATATCAGATTATTTTGGGAGCCGCCTTGGAAAGACCTGCATATATAATATCTGGGTACAGGATGGCACGAAAGACACGACCCTGTCAAAATATGAGCACAGGCTGATTTTAAAAGAGGCCCTTGATGAGATATTTTCAGTCAAATACCCGGAAGAAAATGTACTGGATGCTCTTGAGTCCAAGCTTTTCGGCCTTGGTTCAGAATCTTTTGTAGTGGGCTCCCTTGAGTTCTACCTGTCATATGCGGCCCAAAATGGAAAGCTTATCACTTTTGATACCGGGCACTTTCATCCAACAGAACTGGTATCTGACAAGATTTCAGCAGCACTGCCGTTTTTAAAAGGAATAATGCTTCATTTAAGCAGGGGCATAAGATGGGACAGCGACCATGTAACTACAATGTCCGATGAAGTAATTGAGATAATGAAAGAAATCGTAAGGGCAGGCGCTACCGGCAGGGTACATATAGGCACTGATTTTTTTGATGCCTCAATAAACAGGATAGGCGCGTGGGTGATAGGAGCAAGAGCAGTAATAAAATCTCTCCTTATTGCACTGCTTGAACCTGCGGCAATAATTAAAAAGTATGAAGACGAAGGCAAACTTTTTGCAAGGCTTGGAATGCTTGAAGACTCAAAGACAATGCCTTTTGGCGCAGTGTGGAATTACTACTGTAAAATATCATCTGCTCCTCAGGACAAAGCCTGGATAGATGAAGTTCTGAAATATGAGTCCGAAGTGCTGGACAGGAGATAAGGGCGATGATTTTTAAACAGATAGAATCCGGCGGGGACAGGAACTATGCATATCTTGTTGCTTGTGAAAAAACAGGCAAAGCTGCAATAATTGACCCTTCTCCTGATGCAGATAAAGTGCTTGCAGCAGTAAAAGAGGAAAGCATCAATATAAATATTGAATATGTCATCAATACCCATGGCCATTATGACCATTCAGGCGGCAATGACTATTTTAAGAAAACCGGTAAAGACAGCCAAATAAAATTCTTAAACTGCCAGGGAGTAAAAAGCCAGGTACAACCGGAAGATGGAATGTCAATCAATATCGGGACGGTAAAGCTTGAAATAATTACTGCTCCGGGGCACACGCCGGATTCCATATGTATTAAAGCAGGTACAAATCTTGTAACCGGCGATACTCTGTTTGTAGGCAAAGTGGGCGGAACATACAGCATAGAAGATGCAGTAGCCGAATTTGAAAGCCTGAAGAAAATCATGAGTCTTCCCCCTGAAACTGAAATCTGGCCGGGCCACAATTATGGTGTAAAGCCTCATTCAACGGTCGCTTACGAGCTTGAAAATAATCCTTTTATTTTAAGGCTTGCTGATTTTGACAGCTTCCTGTGGTTAAAGCAGAACTGGGCTGATTACAAAGCGGAGCATGGGATAAAATAAATAAATTAAGTAAGTAAATTGACGGCCGGGTTTTCAGTTTATATGCAGCACTTTTGAGCCGGCAAATTTCCCGCTTTTTAATTCATAAAGTGCGGCATTGGCTTCTTCAAGGGAAAATATTCTTATGTGCGGCCTTATTTTTGCTTTTGCAGCAATCTCAAGAAATTCTTCGGCATCACGGCTTGTTACATTTGCCACACTCTTTACTTCCTTTTCGAGCCATAAATGCTTTGCATAATCAAGGTCCTGCAGGTATTGTTTATCTTTTTCTTCTTTTCTTATGAGATTCATGACAAGCCTGCCGCCCTTTTGCAGATTACCCAATGCAAAAATTACAGGTTTCCAGACAGGGGTGGTATCTATTATGCAATCAAGCTTTCGGGGTGTTGCATCCTCAATATCGCCGGCCCAGTCTGCCCCCAGCCTTATTGCAAGCTTTCGCTCCTCGGGATTGCGTGTTATTACAAACTTTTTTGAGTCAGGGTACAGCCAGTTTGCAGTCTGCAGTACAATATGGTTGGCAGAGCCAAATCCATAAAGCCCCAGGGTTTTACCGTTTTCCATTCCGGCAAGCTTTACCGAGCGCCACCCGACAACACCTGCGCACATAAGGGGAGCTGCACTGCAGAGGTCCTTAAAAGAGGGAGGTATCATGCAGGCGGAATTTTCGCTTATTACCATGTATTCTGCATAACCGCCGTCTGCATGGCATCCCGTGGCCTTAAACTCATCGCAAAGATTTTCCTGTCCGTTTATACAGAACCTGCATTTGCCGCAGCTTGAAAAAAACCAGGTGGCTCCCGCCATATCTCCTTTTTTAAACTTTGTTACATTTCTGCCGGTTTGGGCCACAACTCCTGCAACCTGGTGGCCGGGGACAACTGGCAGTTTAGGAGGGGCAATCCTGCCTTCGATCTGGTCTAGTTCAGTGTGGCATATTCCGCAGGCCGATACCTTTATAAGTATATCCTCAGACCCGGGTTGGGGGACAGGCAGGTCATTAAAAACCAGGGGTCCTGTAATAGTTGTAACATAAACCCCGGTACTGACTCTATCTCTGCAAGTATCTTTGCCGCCGTCATCCAGCAATGATATACGGGTAAGTAACATTGCTCTCATTTTAAACCTTTAGAATTCTTTTCTATATATTATTTTAAAAACACAAACATTTTCAGGACGACTGGACATAAGCTACATTGCTTGATTTGCTTATCATCATAAGAGAAATTCCAATGAGCACAAACATCAGGTGAAGCATGCCGGCATAAGCAAACAAAACATACAGTATTTTTTTAAAGCCAAAATCGGGCAGTGAAGTCGTTGTGGTGCTGAAACTGTTTGAAGCGCTTTCAATTTTTACGGAAATATCCTCCATATCCAATGCGATCTTATCGATATCATCTGCGTTTTTATCAAAAGTGCCTGCGGTACCTTCAATACTTTCTGAAAGTGTACTTAAGCTATCTCCGATATCATTGAAATATTTGACAGTATCTTCAAGGGGCTTGACCGTAAATATTTCAAAATTCATGGATTTTGCAATACCATAGGTTGCCTCAGATGCTGTTTTAGAAAGAGTTGATACATTAAGCAGGGTATTTTTTACTTCTCTTACAGTTTTAGAGACATTTGCCATTGCAGTTGAGGTATCTTTGATTAGCATATTTACCGAGCTAGAACCCTCCTGGACCGAATTGTTAATACTTGCAAAGTTCAAGCTTGAAAGATTGAAATCCTTTACAACAAACATTCCCCCGAAAAATACTCCGGAGCCCGCAATGCCGAATACAAGCATTATTATTGCCAGAATGTAGATAAATGCCAGTTTTCTTGGAGACATAGAAACTCCTTTTCTCAAAGGTTTAAAAAAAATTTTTTAACTAATCAATAATATAATCTTTAATGGGAATTTTATACATAATCTTTACTAATCAACTAATTTTATTTAAATAAAGCTGAAATTTAAGTTAAAATATTTACCATGGCAAAAATTAAACTTAAAAAATATCTTGTCTCGTTTATACTGTCCCTTGCTGCAGTTTCGTTATTAATCATATTTACTGCCCCCGGTCCGGTTTTTGGACAGGTTTGGCTCCCGGGCTATTATTTTATAGTGAAAACACAGATACCCGAAATTACACCCGGCACACAAAAAGCAGTTTACCTTACCGGTTATTACAGCATAGGAAACAAGCAGAAAAGAGAGCAGATATATGAAATGATAGAAAAGACTGAGTTAAATGCCATTGTCTTTGATGTAAAAGACGACCTTGGTTATATTGATTACAACTGCGCTTTGCCTGAAGTTGTAAACACAGGGGCAGTAAAGTCATATTATGACCTGGATGAGCTTATGGGCGAATTTGACCAGCATGGCATATACAGCATAGCAAGGTTTGTCACATTCAAGGACAACGTGCTTCCGAAGGCAAGAAATGATTTTGCAATAATCAATAAAAACACAGGAGGGCCCATAACTCTTGAAGGCTCGACCTGGGTAGATATATATAATGAACAGGCATGGGATTATTATATAGAAATAATCAAGGACCTTGCTGCAAAAGGAGTCGATGAGGTACAGTTTGATTATATACGCGCTCCATCAAGGGGTAGCATCCAGAATGCTGTATATCCTGCCAATACTGATGATATGCAAAAGGTCGGGGCAATAAAAAGTTTCCTTGCAAAAGTCCAGGACAAGACAAGCAGTTATAATATAAAGATTTCTGCAGATGTCTTCGGATGGGTTTTTATAACTGAAAACGACCAGGGCATCGGCCAGCTCATAGAGGAAATGGCTCCCCAGCTTGATTACATTTATCCGATGGCTTACCCGTCGCACTACAATGTCCATTTTTTGGGTTTTGATGATGCAGAGGCACATCCCTATGAAGTGATGAAGTACACTTTGGAAAAAGGATTTGCAAGGATAGGCGATTCAGGATGCAGCATAATCCCATGGGTGCAGGCTTTCAGCTATGATTTGAAGTATACTGAAAAAGACATACTTGCGCAGGTAAATGCCGCTGAGGACCTTGGAATAAAAGGCTTTCTGTTCTGGAACGCTGCAAATAAATATTCTACTGTCGAGCGCGCACTGCTTACGAGGAACTGATTTTATATATTTTTTCCCAGTGTCGACCTTGTAAGCGATGAATGCTTAACACCTTTAATTGATTTAAGTTTTGCTGCAAGCTCGTTTACGCTAGCCAGCCTGCCCCTTACAACTATGATTTCAAGGCAGTTGTTGTGGTCAAGGTGTATATGCTGGCTTGACACTATGAACTCATGGTAATCATGCTGTATATCCAGGAGCTTATCTACAACTTCCCTTTTATGGTGGTCATATACAATGACAATTGCGCCTGCAACTTCCTGTACTGAGTCTGACCATTCATCATCTACAAGCTCTTTTCTTATCAGGTCCCTGATAGCTTCTGAACGGTTGCTGTAATTATTGCCAGTAATATACCTGTCAAACTTTTCAAGCAGGCTATCTTCAATTGAGATACCGAATCTTTTTATTTTTTCCATTTAATAAAAATAACAGAATTATTGATTTTTTTAAACTGATGTGTTACTTTTTTAAAATTAGTGCTACTGATAAATATTGCATATATATTAACTTTATAATTTACTGGAGAGAAAATGCACATACCTGATGGATTTGTCGATTTAAAAACTGCCATTACTACAGGCGCACTGTCTACAGGCGGGCTGGCTTTTTCCATTTTCAATATAAGGAAAATCTTTAAAGCAAAAGTCATTGCAATGATGGGGGTAATGGCCGCCCTTATATTTGCGCTGCAGATGATAAATTTTACAATACCAGGAGGCACCTCCGGCCATCTTCTCGGCGGAGCGCTTGTCGCAATACTGCTTGGCCCGTTTGCAGGTTCAATTGTGCTGGCAGTAATACTTATAGTCCAGGCATTCATATTCATGGATGGGGGAATAATAGCACTTGGCAGCAATGTCTTTAATATGGCAATATGCGGAGTATTGTGCGCATACCTTGCTTATTACCTTATAAGCAGGATATCGTCAAAAAGATGGGTCTTTTACTTTGCAGTAGCATTTTCATCATGGCTTTCTGTTGTTTTTGCATCTTTTATGGCTGCACTCGAGCTGGGGATATCGGGTACTTATGATATTTGGCTGACTGTGAGGGCCATGGTGCTTGCACACATGGTAATAGGAGCAGGCGAGGCTATTATTACCACAGCAATAATCGCATTTATTGACAGGATAAGGCCCGAGCTGATTATTACAAGGGGCCAGGGCATATTTGCAGGCAAAAGGAACTAAATATGGAAAAAAAGGAAAAAAGGATACTGGGTTTTGTAATTGCAGGCATAGTAGTTGCAATAATAATTGCAGTTTTTATTTCACCATTTGCATCTTCCTTCCCGGACGGCCTTGAAAAAGTGGCAGAAAATTTTGGATTTATCGGTAAAGCATATTCTTCTGTTGATGAGGCATTTTTCCCTGCTGCCGATTATGCAGTTAAAAACATATCAAACGAAAGGTTGCAGGGTCCTGTCGCAGGTCTTTTGGGTGTACTTGTAATACTTGTTATTTTTGGCGCAGTGTACCTTATTTACAGGGCGGTCTCAAGAAAAAAAGAAAGTGTAGAATAAATTTTAAAGCTTGATATAAGATATAAACTTATTATATCCATAATTACGGCACTGTTTATTATTAGCACACTAAAAGGCAGCTACCTGATACTTTTGCTTTATCTTGCACCTGTACTTGCGGCCCTTATATTATTTGCCCCTGCTCCAGTCCGGTTTCTAAAAAGGGTACTTATTATCTTTTTATTTCCTTTATCAGCCTCGATTTTTATACCAATTGCAAACAGGGGCTCAAGTGTTTTTTCAATTGATCTTGGGCCTTTTGTTTTAAATGTCACTGACCAGGGCCTGATGATTTTTTATACAACAATCATTAAGTCGTTTTTTTCTATTGTGATTTTTACCGCACTTGTTGTCTCTTCGCGTGATATTGAACTTCTGGGGGGACTGAGAAAGATACATTTTCCTAAAATAATGGTATCCATTATTTTTCTTATGTACCGATACATTTTTCTTATCAGGGACGAAGCAAGAGCAGGCCAGATTGCAATAAACAGCAGGGTTTTTGAAAGGTCATATAATAATGTAAATAAAAGGCTTGCATTTCTTGCAGGAACGCTTTTTATAAAATCTTTTGACAGGGCGGAAAATATTTATAAATCGATGGAGTCAAGGGGTTTTGAAGGGGAGTTTCATGATGTTGCAGCGCCTGCCGTTTCGCCAAAAAGCGGCGCAGTCAAGGGGTGGCTCATTACAGGATTCTTTGCTATTGTTCTTGCAGCAATAAAGAGTATAGAGCTTTTAGAATTGCTCTGACATTTAGTGGGTACTGTTAACATAAATTTTATTTTTTATCATAATCATTTATTTGGGGCCTTATGGCACTTATTGAAATAAAAAAACTTGAATATAAATATATTTCATCAAAAAGGCTGGACCAGAAAACTGACAGCAGGGTAATTTTCAAGCATGTCCTGAAATGCATAGATCTTGAAATAGAAAAAGGTGAAAAAGTTGCAATAGTCGGCCCTAATGGCGCCGGCAAATCAACGCTGCTTCTAAATATTGCAGGACTACTTGAGCCAAAATACAGGCAGGGAAGCATTTATATTTCCGGTATAGAAATGAATGAAAAAACAATTTATTCAATCAGGGAAAAAATCGGGTTTGTCTTCCAGGACCCCAATGACCAGCTGTTTTCAACTACAGTATTTGATGACGTGGCTTTCGGGCTCGTTAATCTGCTTGCTAAGAGAAAGGACCCCAGGTCAAAAGATGAAAATTTTATCAGGCAGAGAGTCAGCGATTGCTTAAGAGCTGTTGGCTTAAACGGGGTTGAAAATGAGGTCCCGCATTTTTTAAGCTTTGGAGAAAAGAAACTTGCCGCCCTTGCAACTGTTTTATCATATGAGCCTGAGATTTTTATACTGGATGAACCCTCAAGCAACCTGGATCCGCAAAACAGGGAAAACTTCATAAAAATGCTTAAAGATATGGAAAAGACAGTCATTATCGCGACCCACGATATGGATATGGCCTATGAGTTTGCAGGCAGGGCGGTGCTCATAAATAGCGGGAGAGTGGCTTATGACGGCCCTGCAGGCAAAGTACTTACAGACAGGGAGTTTCTTGAAACCAATTCCTTGAGGCTCCCGCTTGCCCTGAACCGGTAAAATTTATTCTTTTCAAACTGGCTTCTTTTTTGGTATATTCTTTGTATGGTCGAAACAGTAATTAAGGAAGCTGCCAATACATCACGAAAGGACAGGTTGCTTAACCTGCTCCGCATTTTTATCAGCATTCTGCTGCTTGCATTTATTGTTATAAAAAATTACAAAGATTTCAGTGAGATCTATTCGGCAATTGCAGGCATAAGTGCTCTTATGATTTGCCTGGCTTTAATTACTCATCTATTTATGCTTTGGCTGGAATCTATTCTGTGGGATGTGCTTTTGAGGGGATTGGATGTGCAAATCAACAGGGCCTATCTGTTCCAGGCCATGATGGTGGCTTATTTTTACAATAATCTGCTTCCGTCAAATATTGGCGGAGATTTTTTCAGGATATATGACCTTGCAAAAAACCGCAGCGCTCCTGTTGCAAAATGCGCATCTGCGGTATTTATGCAGAGGGTTTTCGGGCTTATAACGATTACTGTTTTTTTTGCTGCAACTTCTTTTTCAATTTACAGGATGCTTAAAAATTATATAATCATTATTGCTGTTTTCCTGGGCATAGCTTTCGTTCTTTTTACACTGCTTGCAAAGCCATCGCTATTTAAGATAGATAAGCTGTTTTTAAAGTTTACAAAAATCCGCAGCTTCTGGCCAAAAATACAGGGATTTTCTGATGCTGTTTTAAGCTATAAAAACAGAATTCCCAGGCTGATATTGGGACTCGCGATTAATATATGCTGCCAGATGCTTTTTACTGTGATGTTTTATCTTGTATCCATATCTTTAGGGCTGGATATAAGTTTTATGACGCTTGCGTTCATGGTCCCTGTCATATTTGTGTTGATAGGAATTCCCATATCAATTGGAGGTCTGGGGGTCCGGGAAAATGTTATCGTATTTTTACTATTAAGCTTTGGCGTCGCAAATGAAAAAGCAGTTGCGTTCTCTTTGATTGTTTTGTTTATTCATATTTTTAACGCAGCACTGGGCGGTATGGTTTATCTTTTCAGGAACATATTTTACAGGTCAAAAGGCTTTATTTAATTTACAGGATCTGTTAGTAGCCCTCCCCACAAGTTAAAAAAATTCGAACCGCCTTCTGAAAGAATTTATTAAGGTCTTGAAAATTTTATTTTTTTGGATAAAAAATTTTTTATTCTTTGGTAATTATGTTTAGCAATTTTTCTGCGCAGTACAATCGGTTTCTTTTACGTCCGGAGATTTCTTTGATTAAACCCAATTTAATTAATTTATCTACAGATGCTTTTGCAGTCGGCCAAGTTATTTTTAAATAATCACTAATACCATTTAAGCTAACAAATGGATTTACAAACAGCATATCCAGTAATTGAAAAGCATGACTGGGGACTGATTCTATTTGTAGTAACTGTCTGTATTCTTTTTGTAAATTTAAAATATTATGTCCAGCTTCTTCCGCTAACTTTGATTGTTCTGAAACTCCTCTAATAAAGAATTTTAGCCAGTCTGTCCAATTGCCTGATCTGCTAACTTCTAGTAAGTGATTATAATATGCATCTCTATTTCTTTCGAAGAAATCACTCAAATATAATATCGGATAGTAAAGAAATCCTTTCTCATAAAGATAAAAAGTAATTAGAAGCCTACCAATTCTTCCATTTCCATCAAGAAAAGGATGTATTGCCTCAAATTGGTAATGAATTAAAGCACATTTTACTAAAGGAGGAATTGAATCTTTAGAATAGAAAAATTCTTCCAATTGGTTTAATAACTCATTCATTTCATCAACTGGCGGTGGAACATATGTTGCATCATTAAGAGTACAGCCCGGAGGTCCAATCCAGTTTTGAGAGTTTCTAAATTCTCCGGGATTCATTATTTCTCCTCTAACTCCTTCCATAAGCTTTAAATGAATTTCTCTTATTAATCTGAGGCTCATAGGGAGCTCTTTTATTCTGGAGAATCCATAATTCATTGCTTTTATATAATTCAAAACTTCCAATACATCAGAATATTTTGGTTTTTCCTTTGATGCTTCATAATAAAAAATATCAGTAAGTGATGCTTGTGTACCTTCAATTCTTGAACTTTGAACAGCTTCTTTTCTAATGAAAGGAGCAATAAGCAGATTAGGATTTGGTATAAGCCTGCTTAAGGATTTAAGTGCACCTATACCCCTATCAGCTTCGGATAAAGTATTAACAAAGTCTACAGTGAAAATATTTAGCCCATCTGGAGGTAATGGATTTGGGATAAACGCCCAATAATCCGTTTTTGTTTTTATAATTTTGCCTGATGGACTGTTTTTAAATTTTTCTATATCCATTATCGGTTATATATATTATTATCAAAAATAAGTCAAATAAATTTTGATAACAAAAAAATTATATAAATATATTTTGATAAGATTGAATTAGATGTGACTGGCCATAGCAAACGAAGTTCGAACCATCACTAAAGACAAATGGCAATAAAAATAGAGATTCCTCCAATATCTATACCTGTTATCCATTAGAAAACCTTTTTTATCCGGTTATTTAAATTAATATAGTTTATGGTATTTTTTAAATAAATTTGATATCCCTAATACAAGCACCAGATAATCCAGGTACTGTTACAATAGAGTTAACAATCAGTAATCAATCCGGGGAGGTTGTAAAAGGTTCTATACAAATAAATGTTGTCCAGGGAGCACAGCAAGGACAAACCGAGGAAGTCCAGTCAGGTGTGGCAGCCCCGGCAAAATAGTTGAGGATTTTTTTAGGGTACATATGCTTTAGCTACTGGAATTATTATTAAAGACATGGTGTCCTTGGGCAGATTCGAACTGCCGACACCAGGTTTAGGAAACCTGTGCTCTATCCTGCTGAGCTACAAGGACACAAAGTGAAGCAAAAAACCTGTCAAATTTTTTAGCTTATATAATATAACCTAAAAAAAATAAAAGTTCAAAATATTTGATATCGGCAAAACCTGCCTATTCGCAGAAATAGCAATAATCTATTATAATACTGCTTGTTATAAATGTTATAAACTATTGGCATACCGCTATTTTTTTGGAGATTTATAAGGACATAATTGATGAGACTTTAATGATTGAGCCGGTTTATAAAATTGATGAGGCCAAAATAAATAGTGGGGGATATATATATGAACCTGAATTTTACAATAAAAAACCTTGAACCCGGTAAGCTTGATATTATCAAGTTTAAATGCTCGGCCTGCAACTACTGGTGCGCCGGCAGGATGACAGATATAATTGATGACCTGTCTCTTAATTATAGTTTCTGGCAAATGATAAAAAGCAAATTCTTTGAATTCCGAAACTCGATTTCCAGGAAAAACTTTATTTATTCGCTTATTTCAAGCGGCGGTATTGCCAAAGCTGCGTTCAGGGGGAAAAAATGCACAGGCATACTGATGGCAGGAAAGTATTATCTTTTCCCCAGACTGAAATATTTCAATGTTTTTCCGCCTGACAGCGAAAGTATTTTCCTCGGGTGCCTTTATGTGGACCCTGACTATCGAAACCTTGGAATCGGTAAAAAGCTCATAATCTCGCTTGAAAAGGACCTCATACAGAATAAAGTAAAATCTATTGAGGCAATAGCCAAAAGGGTAAATGATGACATGGAGCTTGAGGAATATATAAACAGCCCTTTGATACCGGTCAAATACCTGGTTAAACAAGGGTTTTACATTAAAAAAAATGACGAACAGTACCCGCTTTTAAGGTTGGACCTTTCGGCCCTTTCGATAGCAAAGGAATTCCTGAAAGGCAGGCTTGCATTAAAAAACTTTGTCCTAGAGAGAGCAGTAAAATCTCCTGTGACAATGAGGGAAGAGGAACAATAGGCAGTTTTTAATTTATATTAATAAGGATAATTAAAGCGGCAATTTGTTTTGGTAATTAATTAAAAAATAGTGTTTGAAATTAAAATTAAAATCATTATAATATATTACGCGCAATTGGCACAAATTGTCTTACCAAATCTTTCATTGCGGGGTGGAGCAGTCTGGTAGCTCGTCGGGCTCATAACCCGAAGGTCATAGGTTCAAATCCTATCCCCGCTACCAATCAAAAACCAAAAAAGCCTTTTTATTTTATGTACAAAGCAGTAAAAATAAAAAATTATTTATTAGCAGCAATTATATTAGTATTGCTTCTGTCCTGCATTTTGGGTCTTACGGCATGTGAACAGATAAATGGTTTAAAAGATAAAGTATTTAACAGTTTTAACAGTAAGGCTTCCCAGGATGAAGCTGTCGGCACAGTAAAAGGTTTCTTTGAAGCAGTTGTGGCAGATGACCTTGACGAAGCGTTCAAGTATGTTTATATACCCCGGACAGAAGGGGTAAACAAGGATGCAAAATCCTCTGATGATTTTAAAAAAGAATTTAAAAGCATTACAAAAATAGTATCTTTTGAAATAAACTGGGTTGAAGTGAAGAATAATATTGCTATTGTCAATGTTGACCTTATTGATACTTATGATGGCGAGGAAAAAATATATAAAGACATGCAGGTATCCCTTGTAAAAGATAGCGAAGAAACCTGGAAGATAAATTTCTGGGAATGAAATGATAAATAAAATTTAATCAAATGCACTGTTCAATTAACGGAACGGTTAATAAATAAATTGATAATCAATAGATAAAATAATAGTAAACCTTTAAACTGGAAAGCCTTAAATGAAAGTCTTATTTTTAGGTGATATTTTCGGAAACCCCGGCAGGACATGCATAAGCAGGGAGCTTCCAAAGCTTGTGCATAAACATAGAGCTGACATTGTAATCGCAAACGGGGAAAATGCAGCAGGCGGCATTGGCATAAATCCCGCCATTGCAGATTTTTTACTGGATGCAGGAATTGATGTAATAACTTCCGGAAACCATATTTACAAGAAAAAAGAGATATACGATTACATAAACAGCCAGCCAAGGCTCATAAAGCCTGCAAATTTCCCCCCAGATACCCCGGGAAACGGATATTATATTTTTTCCAATCCCAAGTATCTTGCGAAAAAAGTAGCAGTTGTCAATGTATGCGGAAGAGTATTTGTGGAAAATCTTGACTGTCCTTTCAGGAAAATGGACGAGCTTCTGCCTGCAATTTACAGCCAGACAAATATAGTAATTGTTGATTTCCATGCAGAGGTAACAAGCGAGAAAATGGCAATGGGCTGGTATCTTGACGGCAGAGTCAGCGCAGTCATAGGTACCCATACCCATGTGCAGACTGCAGATGAAAGGATACTTCCAAGGGGCACAGCATTTATTTCAGATGCAGGAATGGTCGGCCCAAGGGATTCAGTCATAGGAGTAAAAAAAGAACTTATAATTGACCGCTTTATTAAAATGATGCCCCAGAAATTTGTTGTTGCCAGTGATGACAACTGGATAAATGGAGTTGTCGTCGATATTGATGAGTCCACAGGAAAATCTAAAAGCATAAACAGGATAAATTACAGCGCGGAATCAAGCGGGATATAACGAGGTTTTGCTTCATGAATGCAAATAACCCAAAAAAGCTTCCTGCAATTGTCAAAAAAGTAAATGACACAATCTCAACATACGGCCTTATACAGGAAAACGACAGAGTGCTTGCATCTGTATCGGGCGGGCCTGACTCTATGTTCCTTGTCCATGCACTTGGCATGTTAAAAGACATGTTAAAATTCCAGCTTTTATGCTTTCACCTTGACCACCTCACAAGAAACGGCCAGTCAACAGATGATGCAGCTTTTGTAAAACAATTCTGTGCCGGTAACAGTATTGAGCTTATAAGCCAAACCGTTGATGCAAAAAAGTGGAGCAAAGATAACAGGCTTTCCTTCCAGGAAGGGGCAAGGACCTTGCGGATAAAACTGCTTGAAGAAACCGCAGATAAGGCAGGAGCAACAAAAATAGCTGTCGGCCATACTGCAAGTGACAATATTGAGACATTTTTCTTAAATCTTTTAAGGGGCTCCGGGCTAAACGGCCTTTCAGGAATTTCCCCTTCAAGCGGCAGGTTTATAAGGCCGCTTATTGACATTGAAAGAAATGAGATTGAAAAATATTTAAAAGATAAATCCATACCATACAGAGTGGATGTTTCAAACCTTGAAAACATATATGCAAGAAACAAAATAAGAAACCTGCTTTTGCCTTTTATAAGGGAGGATTTTGCAGCCGATATTGATAAGAAGGTTTCTCTTTTAATCAGAAACCTCAGGGACGATAACAGTTTAATCGAAGAGATCGCTTTGCAGGGACTTGATGAAGTTACAGAAAAAACTGGCGGAAAAGATAATGCCATTAACCAAAGTTTAATTGTGAGCGGCTCCCTTACAATAGATCTGTTACAGTTATCTGTTTATCCCGTGCCGCTTGTAAGGCGCATACTCATGTGTGCAATTGAAAAAGTAAAAGGAAGCGCAACAGATATAAAAAGTAAAAACATTGATGATGTTACAGTGGTTGCCCTGCAGAAGGGCGGTCCCTCAAAAGAGATAACATTGCCTGGCGGGGTGCTGGTTATTAAGGAAAATGAAAAGCTGTTCCTTTTTAAATATACCGGTGCCTCATTTAAAGCGGCTTCCAGGCGGACCCCGCAGGCTCTAAAAGATTTAGAATCTGCAGAAGATGTAAATGAAATCAATCCGGGCTCACTTCAGCTATATGAAGAAAAAGGCATTAAAATAAAGACGCAGATAATAAATGGAGGTATCGGTTTAATTAAAGATAAAAAACCCTCAAGAGATGAAGCTTACCTTGATTATGATTGCATCAGTTTTCCGGTTATTATGAGATTCTGGGAAGAAAAAGGTGAAAAATTTTATCCCCTTGGCCTTGGCGGAAGTAAAAAACTGCAGGATTTTTTTACTGACAGGAAGGTGCCCCCAAGCTTAAGGGCCCGCATACCTTTATTTTTCGACAGCGCCAAACTTATCTGGGTCGCAGGTTATGAAATTGACGAAAGAGTCAAATTAACTGATAAAACTGTAAAAATATTCCATATAAAAATATTTAAGAATTAATGGTAATATATTGTTGCAAATGACAATGGCACGTTAAGTTAAAATACTTATTTGCTCAAAGAATAAACCGTAACGCGCTAAAAAAAGAAAGAAGCATTGAGGCAATGGTTGAAGACAAAGACATCAAAGTATTGATAGATGAAAAGGCTTTAAAGAAAAAAATCCGCAAACTTGGGGAAATGATTTCAAAGGATTATGCCGGCAGGACCCCTATCCTGGTTGCTATTCTTAAAGGCTCTTTTATTTTTGTTGCTGATATTTGCAGGTGTATAAGTGTACCGGTTGTTTTTGATTTCATGGCCCTTTCCAGTTACGGCAATGCAAGGGTCAGTTCAGGCATTGTCAGGATTACAAAGGACCTGGATACAAATATTGAAGGAAGGGATATAATAATAATCGAGGACATAATAGATTCGGGAAGGACGTTAAATTACCTTATTAAAAACCTCGAGGCGCGCAATCCTAAAAGCATAGAGATATGCGCACTGCTTGATAAGGAAGTGCCGCGAAAAACAGCAAACAACATTAAATATAAGGGATTTGATATTCCAAATAAATATGTTATCGGATACGGGCTGGATGTCGGAGAAAAATACAGGAACCTGCCATATATCGGTTATTTAGAAGACGAATAAAAAATTCCCAATACGGAAAATCAGGGGAGCACCTTACAGGGTAAGCGACTTTAAAGCTTTTATACCGCATTATTTATTTCATCATTTTATATTTTTGCAACCTTATATTTGGATTATAGAATTTATTTCCGCAGGTTTTAAAAGGCTTACCTGTTTTCATTAAAATGACAGCAGATATGTAAAAACTTTGTAAAAACTTCCCTTGTTTCTTTTGTCAAATTTCATTATTTTTATATAATAATATATAATATCAATATTTATTTGCCGATATTTTAAGAAGGCTTTTTTGTCTGCCGGCAGATAAAAAGAGAAGTCGATTATGATAAAGCAGTAAAAAGCAGTTTAAAAAAATAAAAAGGGGTGTATTTACACTTGAAGCGTAGTTTTAAAAATATAGCTCTGCTCATATTACTTATAGTGGTGATGTTTTTGATTTTCAGGAACCCTCTCTTTCTTTCACCTGAAGTAACAGAACTCTCCATGAACGAATTTATGACAAAAATCAACAGCAGCGGAATAAACACAGCCGAACCTATTACAATTAAAAGTGAAGACAAGCTTATAGAAGGCAAATTATCCGACGGTTCGTCATTTAAAGTGTCTTATCTTGATAATTATGACATTACAGAGGTGCTGCTTGCAAAAAACATTCCGTTTATAGTAAACAACCAGAAGCAGTCAATATGGATGCAGCTGCTGCTCAGCGCGCTGCCTTTCCTTATAATGTTCGGGCTCATATTTTTCATGATGAACCAGCTGCAGGGCGGGGGTTCAAAAGTAATGCAGTTTGGAAAGAGCCGTGCACGAGTTTCAAGCAAGGGCAAAGGCCGTGTAACTTTCAAGGATGTGGCAGGAGTAGACGAGGCAATAGAAGAGCTCCGTGAAATCGAAGAGTTTCTTGAAAATCCATCCAAATTCAAGACCATGGGAGCAAAAATACCCAAGGGCGTACTATTATACGGGCCCCCAGGGACAGGCAAGACCCTTCTTGCAAGGGCAGTTGCCGGAGAGGCTGGAGTGCCTTTCTTCTCAATCTCAGGTTCAGAATTTGTTGAAATGTTTGTCGGTGTCGGCGCCTCCCGTGTAAGAGATCTTTTTGCACAGGCAAAATCTTCCCAGCCGTCAATAATATTTATGGATGAAATTGATGCAGTCGGGCGCCACAGGGGAGCCGGCCTTGGCGGCGGCCATGATGAAAGGGAACAGACATTAAACCAGTTGCTTGTCGAGATGGATGGTTTTGACCAGGAAAGTACCGTAATACTTATAGCTGCGACAAACAGGCCGGATATACTTGACCCGGCGCTTTTGAGGCCGGGCCGTTTTGACAGGCAGATTGCAGTAGACAGGCCTGACCTTATAGGCAGGGAACAGATACTTGAGATACATGCAAGGGGCAAGCCCTTGGATAAAGATGTAACCTTAAAGACAATCGCAAAAGAAACACCGGGTTTTACAGGTGCGGACCTTGCAAATATATTCAATGAAGCATCACTTCTTGCTGCAAGGCACAACAAAAAGAAGATAAGCATGTTTGAAATAGAGGATGCAATTGAAAGAGTAATAGCGGGACCCGAAAAGAAAACCAGGGTAATATCTGAAGAAGAAAAGAAGATAATCGCTTTTCATGAGGCTGGCCATGCGCTGCTGTCCCATATACTTCCAAATACCGATCCTATTCACAAGATATCAATAATATCAAGGGGAAGGGCACTTGGCTATGTCATAACGCTTCCTGAAGAAGACAGGTTCCTCAAATCAAAAAAGGAGCTGCTTGATAATATAACCCAGCTTTTGGGCGGGCGTGTAAGCGAGGAAATGAACTTTGACGATATTACAAGCGGCGCCCAGAATGACCTTGACAGGGCAACAAAACTTTCGCGTAAAATGGTGACTGAGTTTGGCATGAGCACAAGGATAGGGCCCGTTACATACAAGATAGATGAAGAAGAAGTTTTTCTTGGAAAAGAGATAATATCCAGGCCGCATTACAGTGAGGAAGTTGCCTCAGAAATCGACAGGGAAGTAAACAGCATTATTTCCGAATGTTACCAGAAAGCAAAGCAGATACTTTCAGAAAACACTGAAGCGCTAAAATCGCTTGCAGCAACCCTTATAGAGAAAGAGACGCTTTCAAGGGAACAGGTCATGAATATGCTGTTTAATGTTAAAAGCCAGAAAAAAGCAAGAAATAACGGCAACGGAGAAGATGGCACTGATCTCGCTGCTGCACCAAAGAGATCTGCAAAAAAGGAAACAGCCGGAAAACTGGCCAGGACAAAAGTAATGTCTGATGCTGACAACAAGGGCAGTAAAAGCGTTTCTTAAAGAATTGCAGTTTCTCTAAATAAAAATAACTGGCTTTTAAAGTTAATTTTGTATGATGAACCTGATATTAAAAGAAAATAAGGCAGTTGTTTTAGGGCCTGATATACTTTAATTAAATAAAGCTCTAACATTATAATGGTGTTAGAGCTTAATAATTTATACTATATATTTTAACAGAGGTGACTTTTAACCTGACTTGTTAATAGAACAATTTAACCTTATTATTTAACAGTATTATTTTAAAGGCAGGAGCCCAGGTGGATAAAAAATTAATTGAACAGGGAGTAAGGCTTATCCTTGAAGGTATAGGCGAAGATGTAAACCGTGAAGGATTAATAAGAACACCGCAGCGAGTAGCGGACATGTATGAAGAGCTTTTCAGCGGCATGGAACAGGACCCGCTACTGCAGCTTGAACCTCTTTTTGATGAAAATCATGATGAAATGATAATAGTAAAAGACATACCTTTTTATTCGGTATGCGAACATCATATGGTGCCATTTGTAGGAAAGGCCCATATTGCATATGTTCCAAACAAATCGGGTAAAATCGTAGGCCTGAGCAAGCTTACAAGGGTGCTTGAAATAGTTTCAAGGAGGCTGCAGGTGCAGGAAAGGCTCACTACTATAGTTGCCGACACTATTATGAAAAAAATAGAGCCGCGCGGCACAATGGTTATTATTGAAGCAGAGCATTTCTGCATGAGCATCAGGGGCGTTAAAAAACCAAATACAATTACTGTGACCTCTGCAGTAAGGGGCCTTTTCAGGGAAAATCCGGCCTCAAGGGCAGAAGCAATGGCGCTCATAAAGTCAGACAGGAAATAGTTTGAAATAATAATGTTTGTAAGTTTAAAAGGAGTGAAGGCGTAAATTGCCTTACACTATAAGAAAAATCGATCTGAAGACAAAAAAACAGGG
>Ga0209609_10000633_pt1 | contig 20769 bp, 16 predicted proteins | sample LakKivw325mmetaG_FD_184136 | JGI IMG/M metagenome (GOLD analysis project Ga0209609, IMG submission 184136) | Anoxic lake water microbial communities from Lake Kivu, Rwanda to study Microbial Dark Matter (Phase II) - Lake Kivu water 325m metaG... | ecosystem: Environmental > Aquatic > Freshwater... | reverse complement strand
GGCCGGCGAGCTCCGGCGGCGGCGTTCCGGCGCGCGAGAAGAGCAGCCGGTAGTAATCGTGGATCTCGGTCATCGTCCCGACCGTCGAGCGCGGGTTCGCGGTTGCCGACGAACGGGCGACGGCGACCGGCGGGGTCAGGCCGCGGGCGGAAGCGAGATCGGCCCGGCCGCCCTTGTCGATAAGGGCCCGGACATAGGCCGAGAAGCTCTCGATGTATCTCTGGCGCGAAGCCGCGAAGAGGGTGTCGAAGGCGAGCGAGGATTTGCCGCCCCCCGACGGGCCGCAGACCGCCGTGAACTTGCGGAAGGGGATGCGGACGTCGATGCCGCGGAGATTATGGGTCGTGACGCCTTCGAGAACGATCGGTCCGTCGGCGTCGACGCGGGCCGGACGGCTCTTCGGGGCCGCCGCACGACCCGCTTTGCTCTCCCGTAACGCCTTTCCCGTCAGCGAGTTAGAGCATGACTCGATCGCCGCCGGCGGGCCGCAGGCCACGACCGTCCCGCCGTCGTCGCCGCTCCCGGGGCCGAGGTCGACGACGTGGTCGGCGGCCCTGATGACGTCGGGGTGGTGCTCGATGGCGATGATCGTCCGGCCCCGGTCGACGAGCTCCTGGAAGGCGGCGAGCAGGTTCTCGACGTCGGCGCGGTGCAGCCCCGTCGTCGGCTCCTCGAGGATGTAGAGGGCCGGGCCGGCCGACGAGCGCCTGAGCTCGGAGGCGAGCTTGACCCGCTGGGCCTCGCCTCCGGACAACGTCGTCGAGCTCTGGCCGAGCTTGAGATAGCCGAGGCCGAGGCGCTTCAGGACCTCGAGGTCCGCGGCCAGGCGCGGGACGCCGGCGTAGAACGCGGCCGCCTCGCCGACGCTCATCTCCAGGACGTCGTGGATGGACTTGCTGCGGTCGCGCACGGCCAGCGTTTCGTCGTTGAAGCGCCGGCCTTCGCACTCGGGGCAGACGACGTCGACGTCGCCCAGAAAGTGCATGCCGATCGATATGAGCCCCGCGCCTTGGCAGGTCTCGCAGCGACCGCCGGCCACGTTGAACGAGAACCGGCCCTTGCCGAAGCCCTTGGCCGCCGATTCGGGCAGGGCGGCGAAGAGATCGCGGATGCGGTCCGAGATGCTCGTGTAGGTCGCCGGGTTCGAGCGCGGCGTCCGGCCGATCGGCGACTGGTCGACCTCGATCGTCCGTCCGACGGCGCCTTCGACGACGACACCCTCCGCGTCGGGCCCCGGGCCGAGCCGGCCGGCCCGCAGGCGCTCGGCCAGGACGCGGCGGACGAGGGTCGACTTTCCCGCGCCCGAGACGCCGGTGACGACGTTCAGGGCGCCGAGGCGGAACTCGACGTCGATGTCCTTGAGATTGTGCAGGCGGGCCGATCGGACGGCGAGGCGGCCGGTCCCTTGACGCCCCTTCGAACGGACGGACGGGGTCCGGTCGCCGGCGAGGAAGTCCCGCGTCGGGCTCGCCCCCTTCGGCAACGCCGCAAGGCCGGCCGTGGGGCCCTGGTAGAGGACCCGGCCGCCCGCCTCGCCCGGGCCGGGGCCGAGATCGACCAGATGGTCGGCGGCGCGTATGACGTCTTCGTCGTGCTCGACGACGAGGACGGTGTTGCCGTTGTCGCGGAGCTCGCCGAGGAGGTTGAGCAGGCGTTCGGTGTCGGCCGGATGGAGCCCGGCCGTCGGCTCGTCGAGGACGTAGAGGACGCCGCGGAGGCCGCTCCCGGCCTGGGAGGCGAGGCGGATGCGCTGAATTTCGCCCCCGGAGAGCGAAGCGGCGTTCCGGTCGAGACGGAGGTAGCCGAGGCCGAGCCTCTCGGCGAGGTCCGTCTTTTTCAGGAGCGACTCGCGGATGGCCTCGCCGGCGGCCCGGTCCGGAGCCTCGAAGACGATACGGCGGAAGGCTCCGCCCAGGTCCCGGAGGCTCATCGCGCTGAAGTCGGCGATCGAGCGGCCGTCCACGGTCACGCGCAGCGATTCGGGCCGCAGGCGGCGGCCGCCGCAAGCCCGGCAGGGGAGGGTCCGGGCGAAGCGCAGGATGTTGTCGTTCCGCTTGGCCTTGAGGATGGCCTCCATGACCGGGAGGATGCCCTTGTAATAGCCCTCCTCGCGCGGCTTGGCGACGATGCCCTTCCAGCGCAGCCGCGATTCGAGCGGGTGCTTGCCGTAGCGGATGAGGATCTTCTCGCTGCCGTTGAGAACGATATCGCGTTGCGACTCGGTCAGGTCGCGCCAGGGGATGTCGACCGAGAAGCCGTGGGCCCGGCAGACCTCGTCCAGGACCTCCATCGTCACCTGGGAATAGATGATGTAGCCGTTCGGCGTCGTCAGGGCCAGAGCGCCCTGCCGCAGCGTCCTGGCCGGGTCGGCGACGAGGAGATCGGGATCGATGCGGTCCTCGACCCCCAGGCCGCGGCAGGCCGGGCAGGCCCCGTCGGGGGAATTGAACGAGAACATCCGCCGCTTGAGGGGCAGGCCGTCCGGGGAGCGCCCGAGGCGGGCGAAGAGCAGGCGGAGGTCGTCGTGGACCTCGGTCAGGGTGCCGACGGTCGAGCGGGGGCCGGGCGACGAGGCCCTTTGGCTGACGGCGATGGCCGGGGCCAGGCCGCTGATGTGCCCGACCTCCGGCCGCCGGAGCTTGCCCATGAACTGCCGGGCGTAGGACGAAAAGGTCTCGAGGTAGCGGCGCTCGGCCTCGCGGAAAACGACGTCGAAGACGAGCGACGACTTGCCGGAGCCCGAGACGCCGGTGACGACGGTCAGCCGGCCGTGCGGGATGTCGACGTCGATGCCGCGGAGGTTGTTCTCCGAGGCGTGACGGATGATCAAGGCGTCCATTGACGGTCTATTATCCCAAGGGCTGCGGGTCCGGTCAAACGCCCAGAGGCATCCTTTGATTCATGGGCCGAGATATACGTGTGCACGAATGTGCATATAGTGATGGGGTAGGGTCGGGAAGACGGCCGGTTAAGGGGCTCAGCGGTCCGTCGAACCGGGGGCCAGGTACGTTCGGGTCCCGGCCAAATGCGATTTGAACCAGTCCGTCGCCAGCGATTCGCGGCGCACGTTCTTGCCGCTGCCCGGGGCGTGGATGAAGGTCCCGTCACCGATATAGATGCCGACGTGGCTCAGCGGTCCTCCTGGCGTGGCCGAGAAGAAGACGAGGTCGCCCTTCATCAGCCGGTCGGCCGCGACCGGCGCACCCGCCTGATATTGATCCCGGACGGACCTGGGCATGGCCAGCCCGTTCAGCTGATAGACGGCGAGGACGAGGCCGCTGCAGTCGAAGCCCGACCGGGTCGAAGTCCCGCCCCAGGCGTATTCGACGCCGATGAAGCTCTCGGCCGTCTCGACGAGCCTCTCGCGGACGACCGAGACCGGCGGCGGCGAAACGTCCGCGGGCGGCTTGATCAGGCTGGGCCTGGTCACCGCATAATCCACGGGGCCGACGATGAAATAGTCGCCGATGCGCCCCTCGGCCTTGAGCCGGACGGCCTCGGCCGCGGCCTCCGCCCTTGAAGTGAAGTTGCCGAAACGGACCTTGAAGAGACCGGAACCGCTCGGGAAGTAGAAGGCGTCCAAACCCGCGCCGGACAATCGCTCGGCCAGGGCCCGGGCATTGTCGAGGACGGCGAAGGCTCCGACCTGGATCGTGTAGCCCATCCGGGCCAGGGGCGCTCCGGGCTCTTCCGGCGCGGCCTCCCGGCGGGGCTCTTCGACGGAAGGCCGCTCGGCCGGGTAGGCAGCGGGGGAGGTGCGGGGGTGGGTCCTGCAGCCCCAGGAAAGGGCCAGGGCCGCGGCCAAAAGGCACGCCGAGAGCCGTGCGGCTTGCGTCGATCTCATTTTCCCTCAGGATTTTAGTCGTGACGGGCGGGGTTTGTCGAATTTGCGGTCGAGAACGGCGCCGTCAAGAGCCTCAAGCAGATCGATCCCTCGGGCGAGGCGGTCTTCCCGCGGAAGTAGCCTGCGGCGCCTCCGGCTCCGGCGCCAGGTCAGCGGCTGGACTGAACGACCTTGACCGGGCCGAGAAGCCCCGAAGGCAGCAGGGGCGAGCTGGCCTCGTAGAACTCGACCGCGGTATAGGTGTAGGTCTTCGTCACGCCCGGCTGCTTGTCGCCGATCAGGCGGTTGACCCAGAGGTTGGCCACCTTGATCTCGATCGTGTTCGGCCCGGGCTTGAGCGCCTCCGCCGCATCGACGCGGAAGGGCGTCTTCCAGACGGTCCCCAGCGGCTTGCCGTTGACCTTGACCTCGGCCAGGTTCTTGACGTCACCCAGATCGATCCCGTACCGGGCCCCCGACACAAGCCAGCTCGCCGGAACGCTGAAGCTCGCCGTGTAGGTGGCCGTTCCGGAAAAGTACTTGATGCCGGGGTCGGCGTTCTCGCTCCAAGAGGACAGGCGATCGAGCGTGATCCTGGCCGGCGCGCCCCGATCAGGCTGGAAGGCGACGTCCCAAGGGCCGGAGATCGCGGCCACGTCCTTTTCGACCGGCTCCGGCACGGCCACCGCCTGCGCCGCGGCGTCCTTGCGGAAGACGACGAAGACCGCGTCGTCCGGCTGGAGCCGCAGCGGCACGATCGTCCGCCCGTTGGCGACAAGGTAGGACGCCGGCTCGACGGCGCCGGTCTCGGCGTGCCAGAGCTCGGGCGCCTTGCCGGTCACGGCGAAACTCGTCTCGACCGTCTCGCAGCGCGTGTTGCGGTTGACGACCCAATAGACGTCGCCGTTGGGGAGGACGCGGTGGACGAAGGCCAGCTCCGTGTCGGGCCGCAGTTTTGTATAGGCGAAATCGGGCGCCGCGCCGATCGCGGCCAACGCCTGCGCCAAGGTCGCGTCCGCGAAGACCCGGCCCTTGCCCGTTTGGCCGGCCCAGAGCTCGTCGGCGATGGCCTTGACCTCGCTCTGATCGTCGGCCAGGCTCGGGCTGTCGACGGGCTTGGGCCCGACGACGACGGCCCCGGCTTGGACGAGGTCGCGGATTTTCCGCAGGACGGGAAGCGACATGTGCCGGCTGTTCGCGTCGAGGGCGAGGACCCGGTAGCTCATGCCCGAGGGCGTGGTGAGCCGGCCGTCCTTGGCGGCGAAAACGTTGATCAGCGCGTCGGCATTGACGAAGTCGAAGCTATAGCCGTCCGGGAAATCGGGCATCCTGTCGCCGAAGAGGGCCGTGACGTTCGAATCCTCGCCGTAATAGTAGGCGATGTCGGCCGCGAACCGGCCCTGCTGGAGCATGTAGGAGCTGCGGGCGAGATAGGTCGTCCAGGGCCTGGCCATCTCGGCCCACGTCTCATGGCGGTTGAACCATTGGCCGAAGGGCCCGAGACCGAGCCCGGGGATCTTGTCGTCCGTCGCCTGGTGGACCGAGGTGTGGATGATGAACCGGTTGAGCCCGTTCGACATCATCCGGTCGGCCGTGGACTTGAGGGTCTCGGGCGAGTAGGCCCAGGCGTTGCGATAGACGGTCAGCGACTCGGCCGCGACCAGGTTCTGGCCGTAGATGTGGGCCACGGAGGCCGATTCATGGACGTCGGAATCGTAGTGGAGGCTGGCCTTGCCCGGCCTCTCGAGCCAAGTCGCGCTCATGGGGATATCGGCCCGGCGCTTGACCTCCATGCCGTCGCCGATGAAGGCCCGGCCGCCTTCGTGCGATTCCGTGTAGCGGCCCAGGCCGCGGGCGTGGAGGATGTCGGTGAGCTGATCGTAGTGGTTCTCGGCCACGAGGTCGGAGAGGGTCTTTCGGAAATCCCAGAGGAAGCGGTCGCTCTCCGCGGCGCCCTGGACGATGCGGCCCGCGAGGACCGGGAGCCACGGGCGCATGTCGTAGCCGCGGCGCGCGGCGAACTCGTCGAACATCCGGTCGGTCCAGTTGGCGACGCCGGCCTCCCAGCTGTCGGTGATGACGTATTGCAGGCCGCGCTTCCCCATGAGCCCGCCGGTCGCGTTCTTGTATTGATCGAGATAGTTGTCGAAATAGGACTTGACGTAGGCTTTGTCGAGCTTGTCGACCTCGAGGCCGGTCGCCTCGGGGGAAGCCGGCGCGTTGCGGGCGCCGGTGAGCGAATAGCCGAAGCGCAGGACGAGCCAGGTGCCGGCGGCGGGAGGAGTCCAGCGCAGCCGGCCGTCCGGGCTCATCTTGGAGGTGAGGTCGACGACGTCGGCCTTGGCCACGACGTCCCCCGCGGGCACGTCGGCGGTGGCCAGGTCATAGAGCCCGGCCGAGGAATCGAAGGCGGCCTTGCTCTGGAACCGGTTGACGGGCGAGACCGTGTGGAGGACGAGCTCGCTGACCTGCGTTCCGACGGGTTCCGTCCGGGCCTCCCCCCCGGCCTGAGGCCTCCCGGGCCGCGGGGCGAGGGTGGGGAAAACGACCCGGAAGAACTTGGCCGAAGTCGGAGGGATGGCGAGGGTCAGGGCGTCTTGCGGGACCGTCAGGATCTTCCGGAAGGCCGTCCCGTCGTCGCTCGCCTCGAGCTCCGGGTCGCCGAAATTCACCTCACGGCCCTTCCGCTCCGTCATCATCGTGAGGCCGCGGGCCGTCACGGGTTTGTCAAATCCATACTGGATCCAGGCCTTCCCGCCGACCGGGGCCGCGGGCAGGAGCGCGCCGGCGGCGAAGTCGCCGTCGGTGAGGCCGGCGACGTCGAACGCGCCGCCGCTTGAAGTCACTTTGGCCCCCAGCTCTGTCAGGGGGTGGTCGTTCGACGGCAGGCGGAAGGCGACGACGGCGCTGTCGGCATAGAACTGCGGTTCTTTGGGCCGTCCCGAGGGGACGTCCTGAAAGGGCCCCGTCGTCGACGGCGGCTTGGGAAGGATGCCGTCAAAGGGCCGTCCGCCCTCGAGGCGCGTCTCGCTCCAGACATATTTTTTCATGGCCTGTTTCGGCGTGACCCAGGGGCCGCCGCTCTCGCTCCATCCGGGCGAGCCGGCGATGGCCATCTCGAGGCCCAGCTTGTCGGCGAGGGTCGCGGTGAACTTGAAAGCGTCCTTCCAGGCCGGGGTCATGTAAACGAGGCGCTTGGCGACGATCTGAGGCGTTTCGAGCCCGGCATCGAAGTTCTGGAAGCCGGCGACGCCGGCCCGCTTCATCCATTCGAGGTCGGCTTGAATGCCCACCTTGGTGATGTTGCCGCTCATCCAATGCCACCAGACCCGCGGCCGGGCCGAGTCGGGCGGGTTGGCGAAGCCTTGAGCCAGCGTGTCGCCGGGCCCTTGGGCGGAGACGATGCCCGGTCCGGAGAGCACGGCCACAGCCAGGGCAAGCCCGGTCATCTTGATTAAAGTCGGGATGTTCTTCATGAGCGGTCCACCTTTCATCCGGGCCGCCTGGCGGGGCCGCGGTCCGGCCTTCTTAAGGCCCAGGATATCGGCGACGGCGGGCCGATGTCAATGATTGTCAATACCCTTGCGGAGATGATACATTCTCCCCGGGAGGACACCATGGCCGCCGATTATCCGAGGATGATCCGGGAGCTTCTGGCGTTCTACGATCTCGCGGGGAAGACCGTGCTCGCGGTCGGCGGCGGCGGTGGCGCGCTCATCGAATACGGCCGGGCGGCGGGCCGGGTCCTGGCCCTCGACGTCGACCCGGCGGCCCTCGACAAGCTCCGGGAGAACCTGAGGTTGGCGGGCCTCGAAGACAAGTTCGAGCCGGTCCTCGGCGATTTCTTCAAGGCCGAGCTCAAGGCCGACGTCGTTCTTTTCGAGTTCAGCCTCCATGAGATGCCCGATCCGGCCGCGGCGGTCGAACGGGCCCTCACCATGGCCCCCGACGTGGTTGTTTTCGATCATTGGCCCGGCTCGCCCTGGACGTTTCTCGCGGGCGAGGACCTGAAGGTCGCGGCGAGCTGGGCCGCGCTCGGACGTTTCCCGGCGGCGCGGACGGAGAGCCACGAGGGGATCCAGTCGTTCACCAAATATGATGAGCTCGAGGAGAAGGTGAGGCACCTGGGAGAGCCGGCCCTGTCCCGCATTGAAACATACAGAGGGAAAACGGACATCCGTATCCCGATGTCCTACGGATTAGCCTTGGTCAGGCGGGCGGACATCAAGCCTTGAGCGGCATCCCGGCCCTGCCCGTCCTAAAGAACGTCGGCGCGATGAACACCAAGACCCTTGCTCGGCGTCGCCCGGCGGCCGTCTGGCTTCTCCCGATGGCCGGGCTTCTTCTCGGTCTCGCCTGCAGGCCCGCCGCCGGGCCGGCCCGGGTCTTCTCCGACATCGACCCGCTCCGTTCCGTGATCGTTCTGGCCCCGTCGCCGAACGAACGCCGGGAGGCCTACAGCCTCTTTGCCGACAGCCCGATCCTGTCGGTCTATTACGGGGACGGCGCGGTCGCGCAGCACCGGGTCTTTTCAGACTTGCTCAGGAACCGCGGCGTCCGCGTCTACGACGCCGCCGCTCTCCTCGACGACGCCATCCGCAATGCCCGCAAGGCCGGCCGGATCGTGGAGGAGATGGCGCAGGTCTTTCCCGATGAGTTCCCGCGGCTCAAGAACGAGCTCGACCGGATCACGGCCGAAGCGATGCTCGGCCGCGACCCGGATCTCTTTTTCCGCTACGACGGCGTTTCCGGCGCCCTCGCCCCCCTCGTCCCGACGAGCGGCGCGTTCCTCTTCACCCGGGACTTCGCCGTCTCGACGCCCGCCGGCGTCATCATCACCAACGGCCGCCCGAAGTGGCGGGAGGCCGAGCACCGCATCGGACGGTTCCTGTTCCGATACGCCACGGCCCTCAAGGATCTCCCGATCGCCTTCGACTCGGAGGCGGAGGGCGTCCGCTGCGACGGCGGCGACATCATCGTCAAGGACGCCCACACCCTGCTCATGGGCATCGGGAACCTCAGCGACCGCGAGGCGGCCGCCCGGATCGCGGCCAAGCTCGGCCTCGACGTCATCGGCGTGGCCATGCCTCCGATCGACACCCTGACCGGGGTCAACTTCGAGGTCATGCACCTCGACACGGTCTTCAATCTCGTGGACGAGAAGAAAGCCCTGACCGTGCCCTACTTCTTTTTGAAGCGCTACGCCGGGGCGAACCCGATCGTCCAGTATTTCAAGGCCATTCAGGCCCGGCCGGCCGCGGCGCCCAGGAAGGGCGGGATCGACCTGCCGGTGACCTTGAAGGCCGCCGTCGAGACCATCCCCAAGCTGGGCTGGCTGACCCTTTTCGAGGCCGGGACCGGCGAAGCGCGCGATCTGCGTCTGAAGCTCGGCGATCTCCTTCTTTCCGAGGGCTACTCGATCATCCCGGTCGGCGGCGAGAGGGGCGCTCTCCCGGAGGACCGATATATCGACGACCGCGTCCTTTACGAGCTCGGCCTCCAGGCGGCCAACGTCGTCCAAATCGGCCCCGGCACCGTCGTCGCCTACGCCCACAACCGCTACACCAATCAGGCCCTGAGGGCCTGTGGGATCAACGTGCTGGCGTTCGACGGCAAGTACCTGGCCGACGGCATGGGCGGGCCGCACTGCCTGACCATGCCGCTCGTTCGGTCCGGGTCCGGCCGATAGCGGGAGGGGCCGCGCCGCCCGCCGGACCGCTACCAGCCGTGGTTCTTCGACGCATTGGCTCGAGCCTATTACGATTCCGGGGCCCTCGACAAGGCGCGCAGCCAATACGAGAAGATCACCAGGCTGATGATGGCCAGAATTAGCCACGGCGACATCTATGCCAAAGCCTACTATATGATGGGGAAGATTGCCGAACGCCAAGGTGACAAAGCCGAGGATCGGTCGAAGTTTTCGAAATTCCTCTCTCTTTGGAAGGACGCCGACCCCGGGCTGCCCGAGGTCGCGGACGCGAGGAAGAGGCTGGCGGCGCTCTAGCCGCCCGGCCTGGCCGGTGATGGCCGACGCGGATCTCCTCCTTAGGCCCACGTGCGGGCCTTCTTCAGGATCCGGTCGAGCCTCCGCATCACGTGGTTCCTCCGGCGGACGGAGCGGATCCGCCGTACGATCTTCCGCGCGGCCGATGCCTTGAAGCCGGGGGGCAAGTCGAGTTCGGGAAGCTCACGGAAGAGGCCGGACCTGCCGGGGCTCAAATAGAGGAAATCGACCAGGGCTTTCTCCGGCGAAGCGATCTTGCCGCCGCCCTTTCCCCGCGACCCGTAGCCGAAAAAAAACGACGGCCGAACGCGGTGGACCGACACCGTCCCCAGAGGTGTCCTGTATGTCCTCGTCCGGGCCGGCGAAACGGCGTAAATCACGGACGGGATCTGGGAGATCAGGCCGTGATGGAAGAGGGCCGATTGAAGCGAAACATAGCTGGGGTATGGCGCCGTGAGGTACTCCGGCAGGGCGAAAGGATCGATCCGTTCCCGAAAGCCCCATCTGGCCCGGCCGAGCCGGACTAGGTGACCGGCTTGGGCGAGCCTGGCAAGAAGCTTGCTGGCATGGGCGGTCCCGATGTCCAGATAGGCCGCGGCGTCCGACGTCCGAAAGGCCGGGGGCCCCATCTTCGCCAGCCGGGAGAGAATATCCACGAGCCTCATCTCCGGCCCTCCCCGAGCGCCTCGATCAGACGCCACCTCAGCGCGTCCCAAGTCTCCTCTGAGTCGTAGTGGGCCTGAAGGTCGGGTTCCAGATAGGAGACGACTTGGCTCTTGAAGAAGGCGAAATCCATGGCCAGGATGTTCTCCCTGGCCCGGCCCCCCTCCGGCCCGGCGCCCGCGGCGGTAGCCCGGCCGGGCCTCAAGCCCGAATCCAGGAGGACATGGAGGTCGAAGACGTCTCTGGCCTGGTGCTCCGCCCTGGAAACGATGGCGGCGATCTTCTGCCGCCAGACGACCTCGGCCGGATAATGGTTGGCCATCAAGGGAGGGAGATCGTAGAGCCGGACGATCTCCGGGGAAACGGGCTCGAACACGGCCCCCGTCTCAAGCCCGCGCCTGGAGAATTCGACTTTCGTGGGGACGGGTCGGTCGAAGCCGGGCACCGTCAGGCCGAACTTCCATCTCTGAGTCGTTTCGGTCTGCTTGTGCTCGGTCACGTGTTCGACCGAGATGCCTCGGACCTCGAGGACCGTTCTGAACGGCCGCCCGGACAGGATGGCATTGACCTTGTCACGGACGGCCCCGACGGGAATCCCCTGAACGTCCAGGTCCATGTCGTCCGAATAGCGCGGGCTCTTGAAGAAGAACCTCAGGTTGCAACCGCCCTTCAGCGCCCAATCCTGCCTGCTCAACTTTCGGCCGAGGTGATCGAGGAGGACCAGATGGAAGACCTCCACGGATCGTTTGGGATCTAAAAGGACCATGGCCACCTCCTAGTAAATAATACGCATAGTTTCCATATATGTCAACTATTTGTAATTATTAATATGAATGATCGGCGGCACCGAAGCCGCCTGTAAGAACAAGGATCCCGGGTGGGCGACCCCGGGCGGCAAGACCATCCAGCCGGGAACGGCGACGAAGAAATAGCCAGAATACCCGTCCCAGCCTCTTCCATGCTATGATGCCCTCCGTCCTTGCGAGGGGAACATGCTCGAGATCAAGAACCTGACCAAGTCCTACGGCGACGTCCTGGCCCTCGACCGCTTCTCGCTCGACCTCAAGAAGGGCGAGGTCCTGGGCCTGCTCGGCCCCAACGGCGCGGGCAAGACGACGCTCATCTCCATCCTGGCGGGGACCCTCGGCGGCTTCACGGGGACGGTCAATTTCGAGGGCCGGAACCTGTTCGCCGACCGGAGCCTGAAGAACCGCCTGGGCATCGTGCCCCAGGACATGGCCTTCTACGACGAGCTCAACGCCATGGACAACATGCTCTTCTGGGGCGGGCTCTATGACGTCCCCCGGGCCGACCTGAAGAAGCGGGCCGCGGAGCTGCTCGATCTCGTCGAGCTCTCGGGCCGGGCCAAAGAACCTGTCAAGAACTTTTCCGGCGGCATGAAGCGCCGCCTCAACACCGCCATCGGCCTGCTCCACAAACCCGACCTGCTGCTCCTCGACGAGCCCACGGTCGGCATCGACGTCCAGGCCAAGGTCAGCATCCTCGACATCATCCGCAACGTCGGCGCGTCCGGCACGGCCGTCATCTTCACCACCCACCAGCTGGCCGAGGTGGAGACGACCTGCTCCCGCATCGCCATCATGGACCGCGGCCGCATCCTGGCCCAAGGCAAGCTCGAGGAGCTCATCCGTATCGTCGGCGAGCGCGACATCGTCGAGATCATGGGCGAGTTTCCGGCTGCGGCGTTCTCGGAGGCCGTCCAGGGCCTGATGGGGGACGAGGTCGAGCTCCTTTCGGCGATCGACGGCCTGGCCTCGTTCGCCGTGTCCGACACCGGGCAGGTCCCCCGGATCATGGACCGCCTGTTCCAGCGCAAGCTGGCCGTCACCGACATGAAGATCAAGACGCCGAGCCTGGAGACGGTCTTCCTGAAGCTGACCGGGCGCACCCTGAGGGACTAGGGACAGCCATGCGGCGGCTTCTTCTCATTCTCGGCACCGATGTCCGGCGCCATCTCAAGTCGCCCTGGGCCATCCTCGTCTTCATCGCCATCCCCATGGTCATGACCGCTCTGATCGGCATCATCTTCGCCCCGCAGGCCGAGGAGAACACGCTGCCGCCCATCCCGGTCGTCCTCGTCGACCAAGACAAGAGCCTCGCCTCACGGCTGCTCCTGGGGGCCTTCGACGCCGATCAGATGAAGAAGATGTTCGAGGTGACGGTCGCCGACGAAGCCGAAGGCCGCCGGCGCATGGAAAAGGGGCGGGCCTCGGCCGTCGTCATCGTCCCCGAGAAGTTCACCCTCGATCTGCTCGACGCCAAGACGACCGCCCTGACCGTGATCAAGAACCCGGCGGAGCAGTTCCTGCCCGACATCGTCGAAGAGTTCATGAATACGATCGCCGTGATGCTCTCGGGCGCCGTCCAGGCCTTCGCGCCGGAGGCCAAGGGCATCCGGGCCATGCTCGAGTCCCCGGTCGGCGCCATCGCTTGGGACAAGCTTGGGCCGGAGTTCGGCCGGGCCCAGAAGAAAGTGCTGGCCGCCCAGAAGACCCTCGGCCCCCTGCTCGTCGGGATCAAGGCCGAGAAGACCAAGGCCGCCGGGGCCAAGCCGCAGTTCTCTCAGAGAGATCTCTTCTCGATCATGCTGCCCGGCATGGCCATCATGTTCCTCCTGTTCATCGTCCAGATCCTGATGAGGGACATCATCTCGGAGCGCGCCGACGGCAAGCTCCGGCGCCTGATGACGACGCCGCTCCGGCCGCTCGAGCTCGTCGCGGCCCGCCTTGCCGGGGGCTGGGCCATGGGCCTGGCCGTGCTCCTGGTCATGGTCGCCGTCGGCACCCTCATCTTCCGGGCCTACTGGGGGAATTTCTGGGTCTTCTTGCTGCTCGGGATCGCGGCCTCGTTCTGGACGGCCGCCTTTTTCGGCCTCTTCAGCGCCCTCGTCCGCAACCGCAACCAGGCCGGCGCCCTCAGCGCTCCGATCATCCTCGTTTTCAGCCTGTTCGGTGGCTCGATGATGAACCCCGAGGCCATGCCCAGGACCTTCAAGGCGATCGGCGTCGTAACCCCAAACCACTGGTTCATCGAGGGCGCGGCCCAGGTCCGGGCGGGATCGTTCCCTCTGCTCTCCCTTATCGTCCTCGTCGGGACCGGCATCATCCTGGCCGCCCTGGCCGTGCCGGCCCTGCGCCGCAAGACTCTGGTGTGACCATGAAGACGCTGCGCCGCATCCTCCACGTCGCCTGGAACGACCTGCGGATCATGGTCTCCGACAAGGTCTTTTTCTTCTGGTCGCTCGTCTTCCCGATGCTCTTCATCGTCCTGTTCGGCCTGCTCTTCAAGGCCTCCGACAGCGCGCCGGCCGTCGCCGAGGTGACGGTGGTCAACCGTGACCAGGGCCGCTGGGGCGCCTATTTCGTTGACAAGATCAAAGGTCCCGGGCTCGACGTGAAGAGCGAAGCCGCCGTGCCGGCCGAATTCAACCGCCTGCTCATTCTGCCGGCCGACTTCTCGGCCAAGATCGAGGCCCGGGCGGCCCAAAACCTGGACTTCAAGAAGCGGGAAGACGCTTCGACCAAGGCGGCCGCCCGCGTCGAGACGCGCCTCTACCAGGCCATCGCCCGGATGCTCAGCGAGATCGTCCTCTACGGCGACGGGGACCTCACGAAGTTCCTCGACGGCCACGCCGAGTTCCGGGACATCGTCCAGGTGAAGACGAAATTCCCGGAAAAGACCGTGACCGTCGTGCCGAGCGGCTTCGACCACTCCATCCCCGGCACGACCGTCCAGTTCATCATGATGATGGTCATCATCTACGGCGGCATCACCGTCCTCGAGGACCGCAAGAAGGGCGTCCTGGCCCGGCTGCTCACCTCGCCGCTCTCCAAGGGCGAGGCCTTCCAGGCCAAGCTCCTGGGACGGTGGGGGATGGGCGTCGTCCAGGCCCTGATCCTGATCGTCGTCGGCAAGATCCTGTTCAAGCTGAACCTGGGCCATCTGCCCCTGGCCCTGCTGGTCCTGGCCGTCTTCGCCCTGGCCATCGCCGCCCTCAGCATCTTCATCGGCTCGGTCTTCGCCAAGGAAGACCTGATCATCGGCCTGGCCGTGCTCCTGGCGAACATCTTCGCCGGCCTGGGGGGCTGCTGGTGGCCGAACGAGATCGTGCCTCTCGGCGTGCGCCGGGTGGCCATGATCTCGCCGGCCTATTGGGCCATGGACGCCCTGACCAAGCTGCGCTTCTTCCAGGGCGGCCTCGGGGACATCCTGCCGCACCTGGGGATCCTGCTGGCCCTGTCGATCGTCCTCAGCGTCGTCGCCGCGCGGTCCTTCCGGATCCAGGACTAGCGCCGGAGGGCTATCCACGAATCGGGGGGGCCTCAGGGGTGAGGCACCCGATTCTGCAAAATAACCGAAAAAGCCCTTTGTTTCAGATGGTTACCAGAGGCGCAGCTACGCGTCTCTCCGCTGCGCCTCTGGGCCTCCGCTCCCGGGAGATCGCTCCGGGTCAGCGATGAGCGGCAGGAGGATGCGAAAGGTCGTCCCCTCGCCGACGCGGCTCTCGACCTCGATCGTCCCGCCGTGCGTCTTGGCGATCGATGTCGCGATCGACAGCCCCAGGCCCGTTCCGCCCTCGCCGTTCGTCCGCACCTGGTCGGCCCGGTAGAAGCGGTCGAAGATGAACGGCAGGTGCTCGGCGGCGATGCCGACGCCGGTGTCGGAAATGACGGCGACCGCTTGGCCGTCCTTCGTGACGACGGATCCGGTGATCGTCCCGCCGCTCGGCGTATAGCGCAGGGCGTTGTCGAGGATGTTCAGGAAGAGCTGCCTCAACCGGACCTTGTCGCCGCTGACGACGGCCGCGTCGAGCGGTCCGAAGCGCAGGGCCAAGCTCTTTTCCTGGGCCAGGGCCTCGACGTCCTGGACGAGGCCCGAGACGAGCTCGGCGATGTCGACCTCCTGGAAGTTGAGCTGCTCGCTGCCGGCGTCGCTGCGGGCCAGGACGAGGAGCTTGCCGACGATGTCCGACATGTACGCCACCTCCTGGGCCACGGTCTCGAGCGAGCTCTGGTACTCCGCGGGACCGCGCGTCTTCTCGAGGGCCAGGGAGGTTTCGGCCTGGAGGACGGCCAGGGGCGTCCGCAGCTCGTGCGAGGCGTCGGCCACGAACCGCCGCTGCTTCACGAACGCGCCCTCCAGCCGGGCGATCATGCCGTTCAGGGTCGCCGCCAGCCGCCCCAGCTCGTCGTCGGACATGACGTCGATGCGGCGGCTCAGGTCGCTCTCGCCGATGCCCCGGGCGATGTCGGTGATGCGCTCGACCGGCTTGAGGGTCCGGCCCGCCAGGAACCAGCCGCCGGCCCCGGCCAGGACGATGAGGAGGATCGACGAGTTCAGGATGACCATGCGGAAAATGGCCAGGACGTTCAGGATGTCGTTCGGCACCTTGCCGACGACCAGGGCCACCCGGGTCTGGGAATCGACGTTGATCGGCGTCGCGTAGAGGCGCACATCCAGCCCTTCGCCGGTCTCCGAGTTGATGAACGACGAAACGCCGAGCAGGGCCCGCTTGACGGCCCGGCCGACGCTCTCGTACTGGTCGTTCGGGCCGAGCTGCTGGATGAGCTCGCCGTCGGCGTTGTAGATCAGGGTGATCTCGTCGATCTTCCGGTCGAAGACGATCCGGTCGCCCTCGAACTTCATCGTGCCCTTGAGCTCCATGACCCGGGCCCGCAGCGAATCGTCGAGGTTCCGGTAGAGGTTCCGGGAGAGAAGCCCGTAGGCGAGCCAGCCGAAGCCGACCATGAACAGCCCGACCGTCAGCATGTAGAGGACGGTCAGGCGGACGCGGATGCTCTTGGGGGCGATCATGGGACGCGCAGGCGGTAGCCGGCCCCCCTCACGGTCTGGATCAGGCTGGGCTGGCCGTCCCGGTCGATCTTCTGCCGGATGCGGCGGATGTAGACGTCGATGACGTTCGAGAGCCCGTCGAACTCGTAGTCCCAGACGCTCTCGCCGAGCATCGTCCGGGTGACGACGGCGTTGGGGCGCCGCATGAAGTATTCGAGGATGGCGTATTCCTTGGCCGTGAGCTCGAGGCGGCTGCCGTCGCGCCAGACCTCGCGGCTCATGGGGTGGAGGAGGAGCTCGCCGATCTGGAGCTTCTGGGTCTTGGGCAGGACCTCGCGCCGGAGCAGGGCCCGGAGGCGGGCCAGGAGCTCGGAGAAGGCGAAGGGCTTGACCAGGTAGTCGTCGGCGCCCGAGTCGAGCCCGACGACCTTGTCCTCGACGCTGTCCTTGGCCGTGAGCATGAGGATGGGCGTGGTCACGTTCTTGGACCGCAGGTCCCGGCAGACGGCGAGGCCGTCCTTCTTGGGCAGCATGATGTCCAGGATGACGACGTCGAAGGGCGTCGTCTCGGCCATGTATTCCGCTTCTTCCCCGTCATAGGCGTTGTCGACGGCGTACCCCTCCTCGAGGAGCCCGCGCTTGATGATGCCGGCCAGGCGCCTCGAATCTTCGACCACCAGAACTCGCATGATGCGACTCCCTCCTCGGAATCTCGCCCGCCCGGGCTTTTCCCGATCGGCTCGCGAGCGATCCAGGCGGCGAGGCCATAGGATACGCCACTCCAGATGAATAGAATATGAAAATAAAATGAATTATGCAATAGCTATTTTAATTTAAAATTAATCTTTAATTCACGGAGGGTTCATCTTTTGCTGATAAGTTGACTCCTTGATGCCACGGACCGCGGGTCTGCGGTCGGCGGCCTTTTCGAGGAATGCCCGGATTGGAGGATGGCGATGACCGACGTTCTGACGAGACACAACTCGCTGATGGAGAAGATCGTTAAGGAATACGGCGGCATGATCCGGGGCGCCGTCGAAAAGGCGCTCGGCAGCGTCCCCTGCGTCGAGGACATCGTCGCCGAGGTCCACTTCGCCGTCTTCACGACGCTGCGCAAGCTCGGCGAGGGCTGGACGCCGACGCGGTCGTTCATCGCGACCATCGTCAAGAACAAGGTCAACGAGTTCGTCTGGCAGCACCACTGGGACAGCTCGGACCTAAACGAGGTCAAGAAGCGGCAGGCCGAGCAGATCACCCAGAAAGAAGAAGTGATGTCCCAGATCCACACCCTGACCCAGTCGGAGTTCCGGGTCTTCCGGCTGCTCGGCCTCGGCCTGACGAACCAGGAGATCGCCGAAAGCCTGTTCATCTCGCCCCTGACCGTCCGGACCCACGTCAAGCGGATCCACGCCAAGTGCGACATCAAGGGCCGGGCCAAGCTGGCCCTGGCCGCCTATCAGACCTGCTACCACGACGTCCCGGAAGGCCGGGATGTCGACGCCGACATCTTCGCCCGCGACGCCGGCCGCTTCGTCAGGCCGGGCTTCGTCTCGCAGCAGGTTTCCTGAGCCCTCCAGCTACGGGCTATTTCCAGATCTCGGGAAGAAGGGGATACTGGGTCTTGAAGCCCAGGATGGCCAGATATAGGCCGTAGTCGGGGTAGTTCCGCCGCAGCTCGCGCAGGTTCTCCATCGGATCGTAGGGCGTCCCTTCGGGGATCTCGTGCCCGACGCATTCCGAGAGCAAGTGCAGCTTCTTCGACATCCAGGCGTCAAGGACGACGGGCAGCCCGAACGGCTTGAGCCCTTCGAGGCGGTCGTCGCGGCCGAGGATCGGCTGGGTGATGATGAACTCCGCCCCGGCGTCCGCCTTCCGCTTCATTTTCTCGATCTCGGCGTCCTGGGGCTCGTAGGGGTTGAAGGCCACGCCGCTTTCGAACCGTCCCGGGAACTCGCGGTCGATGTAGCGCAGGAGCTCGACCGAGGTCACGGTGGCGCAGTCGATCCCGACCTCGGCCGGCTCGAGCCGGTGAAGGCGCTGGCTGCCGTCTCCCGAGACGACGAGGAGATGCCGCCCGCCCGCGGCGGCGAAGGCCTGCAGGATCTCGTCGAGCTCCTTGCGGGGATGGAAGGTGTTGAGGTGGACCATGAGCTGGTCCGGGCGGACGGGCAGGCCGAGGAGGTCGATCGTCTCCATGGCCCCGTAGCTCAGCAGGCCCATGGGATTGTCGGTGATGCAGACGATCCAGCCCGCCTCGACGACCTTCCGGTACTTGTCCTCGAAGACGGCCAGGTCCTTTTCGACGTCCTCGGAGGAGCGCTTGGGGGTTTGGAGCTCGACGTGGAAGATCTTATCCATAGAAGTCCTTGAGCCTCATCAGGGTTTCGACGCCCTCGAGCTTGAGGATGTCCTCGAGGCAGCACAGGGCCGGGTGGCCGGCGGGTAGGATCTCGTACTTGCGGACGGTCGAGCCGATGATCGTGTCGAGGCCGCGCGGCATGGCCAGGGTCAGGAAGGCGCTTTCGAGGGGGCCCTTGACCGGCGCCCCGTCCTTCGTTTTCGAGGGCAGCATGACGGTGAAGTTGCTGAGACCCACGGACATGTGAACGCCGGCAAAGAAGGGGTCGCCGTGGATGAGGGCCAACGACTCGAGGACGCGCTTGAGCTGGCCCTCGCAGTCGCTGCCGACCGGGGCGATGCCCGGGTCGATGATGGCTTGGCCGTTGGCGAATCCCGGGATGCGGCGGCGGGCCTCTTCGAGGAGCCCACGGGCCGTCTGCCGCGTTTCCTCGGCCGTGGCGTTGGAGCAGCCGGCGCCGCGCTCGAACCGCTCCGACGACATCAGGATGGGGATGAAGGGCCGGACCGCGCAGAGGTCGAACATCCCCGTCCGGAGAGGGGAGATGGAGTTGAGGATCGGCTTCTTGCCGCCGGCGCGGGCGGGGTCGTAAGCCAGGAGCCCCGCCTCGGCGAGGGCCGGGTCGGGGGTGTCGATCGACAGGGGCTTGGCCGTGACGGACTGGATGCGGCGGACGAGATCGGCCATGAACTCCGGCGGCCGCGAGCCGACGTTGACGTCGATCCAGGCCGCGCCTTTCTCGTCCTGGCTCCGGGCGAGCTCGAGGAGCCCCGGGATGTCGTTCCCGTCGAAGAGCTTATGGGTCGAAGGGACGGAGTCGTTGATGGATTCGCCGATGATCGTCAATCCCGGGATGGCCATGGAGATCTCTCCTGACGGAGGCAAGATATCCTGGGCCGGAAGCCTTGTCAATGGCGCCGCCGGGGCCGCGCCCCTTGACCCGGGCGGCCAAAAGGTTTCTGATAGGGCGGGAGGCCGAGGCCCATGAACGGATATGAGCGCATCCGGGCCGCCCTCGAGGGCAAGCCCGCCGACCGGGTCCCGGTCATGCTCCACAACTTCCTGATGGCGGCCCGCGAGGCGGGACACTCCCAGCGCCGCTTCCGGGAGAACCCGGCCGCGATCGCCGGGAGCTTCATCCAGGCCGTCGAGACCTACGGCTACGACGGGATCGTGGTCGACGTCGACACCGTGACCGTGGCCGAGGCCCTCGGCGTCCGGGCCGACCATCCCGAGGATCAGCCGGCGCGCTGGGCGGGGCCGGGGATCGGCAGCCTGGCCGAGGTCAAGGACCTGCCTCCTCCCGAGATCGGGAAGAACCACCGTGTCCTGGTCTGGGTCGAGGCGGTCCGCCGCCTGGCGGAGTATTTCCGGGGGGAGGTCTTCATCCGCGGCAACTGCGACCAGGCGCCGTTCTCGCTCGCTTCGATGATGCGCGGGCCGGAGGCCTGGATGATGGACCTCGTCGACGCCAAGAGCCGGGCCGACGCCCACGCCCTGCTCGCCTATTGCGCCGAGGCCGCCCTGGCCTTCATCCGTCTCATGGCGGCGACCGGGGCCGACATGGTCTCGAACGGCGACAGCCCGGCCGGCCCCGACCTCATCTCGCCCGCCATGTACGCGGAGTTCGCCCAGCCCTATGAGCGGCGGCTCGCCGAGGAGGCCCGCGCGCTCAGCCTGCCCTATGCCCTCCATATCTGCGGCAACACGACCCGTATCCTCGAGGGCATGATCGAGACCGGCGCCGACGCCCTGGAGCTCGACGAGAAGACCGATGTCCGGGCCGCCTGCGAGGCCCTGCGGGGAAGGGCCGTCTTCATCGGCAACATCGACCCGAGCGGGGTCCTGGCCCTGGGGACGCCGGCCCTGGTCGAAGACAGAACCCGGGAGCTTCTCGAGGTCTTCGAGGGCAACGCCCGCTTCATCCTCAACGCCGGCTGCGCCATCCCGGCCGAGACCCCCCCGGCCAATCTCAGGGCCATGATCGCCGCCGCCCGCGGGGCATAAAAAAAGATTGACTTTGACGCGGCGGTTTTATTTGTGCTAGGATACCGGCCGAATTCCCCCAGGTTGGGGGCGCGGGTCGGATAAAGGCACGGAGGCCTG
>Ga0209609_10000631_pt1 | contig 20789 bp, 21 predicted proteins | sample LakKivw325mmetaG_FD_184136 | JGI IMG/M metagenome (GOLD analysis project Ga0209609, IMG submission 184136) | Anoxic lake water microbial communities from Lake Kivu, Rwanda to study Microbial Dark Matter (Phase II) - Lake Kivu water 325m metaG... | ecosystem: Environmental > Aquatic > Freshwater... | reverse complement strand
GTGGGAATCCTCATCTTAGGAAAGAGCGGCATCGGAAAGAGCGAATGCGCCCTGGATCTTATTCTCCGCGGCCATCGCCTGGTCGCAGACGACATGGTCTCCATCCAGAGGCGTTCTCCCACCACCCTCATCGGAAGCGGGTTTGAGGTGATCCAGCATCACATGGAGGTTCGGGGGCTGGGGATTATCAATATCCGTAGCCTTTTCGGTGTAGAGGCCATTCGTGAAAAAAAGAAGATTGAGCTGGTCCTGGAGCTGGTGGAATGGGATACTCAACAGGAATACGACCGGCTCGGATTCGAGGAGGAGAAATATACGATCCTGGGGGTGGATCTACCGATGTTACGAATCCCCGTTACACCCGCTCGGAATTTAACGACCATCATCGAAGTCGCTGCCCGAAATCACCTCCTCAAGGTGATGGGGTATGATTCGGCCTTGGAATTTGAGAAGAAACTCCTTCGGAAGATGGAGGAAAGAGGGGGAGGTCAACTTGAGATCGAGGGCGAGGTGGAGTGAAACATCTTCGGATCATCCTGATCAGCGGTCTTTCCGGATCGGGGAAGACAACGGCCATTAAGGCCTTAGAGGATATCGGTTTCTACTGTGTAGATAACCTTCCCGTCCTTCTCCTGCCTAAATTCCTTGAGCTCTGCGAACAATCCGGCGGAAAGATCTCCAGGGTGGCGGTGGTGGAGGATATCCGCGGAGCGGTCTCTTATCCCGGTTCCCCTGTCCCTCCTGTTTCTTCGGAAGAATCGGGACCAAACAGGCAGGAGGGAGAGGATTTTTTTGAGGATTCGAGAAGGATCATTAAGAACCTCCAGAACGAGGGATATCCTATCGAGATTTTATTTTTAGAGTCTTCCGATCCCGTTCTGACCAGGCGGTTCAGTGAGACCCGGCGTCAACATCCCTTAGCCTTTGGAGGCTCCATCCTGGAGGGGATCAGCCTGGAGAGGAAGAACCTCCAGGGAATACGGGACATGGCGAATCAGGTGATCGATACAACATCGTTCAATGTCCATCAACTGAAGGAGAGAATTCAGCAGTATGCTCAGAAGGAATTGATTTCAGGCCAGATGACGCTCACGCTTCTCTCCTTCGGATATAGTTTTGGGGTTCCCTATGAGGCAGACCTCGTATTGGATGCCCGGTGCTTGCCCAACCCCTATTTTGTGGAAGAACTGAAACGGTTGAGGGGGAATGATCCAAGGGTGAGTGACTATGTTCTCCAATGGGAGGAGACCAGGGAATTTATCGATCGGGTTCACGGGTTGATTCAATTTCTTCTTCCCCTTTACATCAGGGAAAGAAAGACACATTTGACCATTGCCATAGGATGCACAGGTGGAAGGCACCGGTCCATTGTCATCACCCATCAATTGGCGGAGATCCTTCGTAAGGAATTGACTGAGAGGGGTGTCTCCCTGTCTGTGCGACACCGCGATGCGGAGAAGGGGTAAGAAAATGGTGGGAGTGGTTGTGGTGACACACTGTCGTTTGGGGGAGGAACTCATTGCCGCTGCCCAGCTTGTTGTGGGAGAGGAGTTGAAACAGTTTCAATCTGTTTCCATCGATCCCAAAGAGGGATCCGAGGAGATACGTGAAAAGATCATCGCAGCCATCCGAAAGGTGGAAGGGGGAGAGGGAGTCCTCATCCTGACGGATATGTACGGAGGAACCCCTTCGAACATCAGCCTTTCCTTCCTGGAGGAGAAAAGGATTGAAGTGATCACCGGGGTCAACCTTCCCATGCTGTTGAAATTGGCCACCTACCAGAACGATAAGGACCTCGAATCCTTAGCGGTTTTTATTACGGACTACGGCCAGAGAAATATCAATTTAGCGAGTGAGGTGCTCAAGAAGCGGGTGGATAAGAAGAAGGATTAAGCGAAATCTTAACCGATTCATCACCCGGAGGAAGCTTCCAGAAGCGAAATGGAAGTTCAAACCTTTACGATCAAAAACAGGCTGGGCCTTCATGCGCGAGCCGCGGCCCTCCTTGTAAAAACAGCAAATCGGTTTGTTTCGGACATCCTCATTGAAAAGGATGGTCTGGAGGTCAACGGAAAATCGATTATGGGCATTCTCATGCTGGCGGCGGCAAAAGGAACCAGGATCACGCTGAAGGTGGAGGGAAAAGACGCTACGGAGGCCCTCCTGAGCCTTGGAAGATTGATTGAGAATAAATTCGGTGAGGAATAGAGATGGCGATTCAACAGCAGATTAACAAATTCATCCATGGAATCGGGGCTTCTTCCGGGATCGTTTCCGGGAAGGCCTTTTTGGTGGAGCGGTTGAAGATCCGCCTTCCCCAGAGGCGGATCAATTCATGGCAGGTCAATGAAGAGGTGGAGCGATTTCTGAAGGCCATTGAGGAATCCAAAAAACAGCTCCGAGAGACTAAAGAGAAGATTCTCGACCCGGAGGTCAGACAGCATGCGTTCATCCTCGATGTCCACATGATGATACTGGATGACCAGATGTTCGTACAGAACACGATCGACCATATCCGGAAGAGAAAGGTCAATTCGGAATGGGCCCTGGACCTCACCCTGGAAAAGCTTGACACCGCCTTTAAGACGATCGAGGATGAATATCTGAGGGAACGACGGAGTGATCTCTATTATGTCTCGGCAAGGGTTTTCCAAAACCTGATGGGACGAAAGCTCGATGATATCACAAAGATCAAGGGGAAGGTGATTGTGGTTGCCCACGATCTCTCTCCGGCCGATACCCTCCAGATGAATTTAAACCAGGTAGCGGGTTTTATTACCGATATCGGGGGGAGAGTCTCTCACACCGCTATCCTCTCCCGTTCTTTAGAGATTCCTGCGGTCGTGGGGTTGGAGGTAGCGACCTCACTGATCAATGGGGGAGACCTCCTGATCATCGATGGGGAAACCGGGGATGTGGTGATCAATCCCACCGAAGAGGTTTCCCGATCCTTTGTGGAACGAAAGCGAAGAATCAAATTTATGGAACGGGAGGTCCTGAAGTATGCCTCTTTACCCGCAGAGACGATGGACGGGATTCGGGTCCGGCTCCAGGCCAATATCGAGATGGTGGAAGAGGTCCCTTCCGCTAAGGCCCACGGGGCAGAGGGGATCGGACTCTACCGGACGGAGATCCTCTACCTCAACCGGAAGGAACTGCCCACCGAAGAGGAGCATTTTCAGACCTACCGTAAGCTGGCCGAAAGCATCTCTCCTGCCCCGGCCACCATCCGAACCCTGGATATCGGAGGGGATAAGTTTCTCCCCGACTATTCGAAGGGCAATGAGACGAACCCTGCCATGGGATTGAGGGCGATCCGGTTCAGTATGAAGGAGACAGAGATCTTTAAAACCCAGCTCAAAGGGATTTTGAGGGCCAGTTCCCATGGGAAGCTGAGAATCCTCTTTCCGATGATATCGGGCATCGAAGAGATCCGGAGGGCAAAGGCGATCCTGGGAGAGGTGAAGCGGGGTTTGTCCAAGTCGAGGGTCTCTTACGATCGGGGGATCAAGATTGGGGCCATGATCGAGATTCCTTCTGCCTCGATCACCGCCGATCTTTTGGCCCGGGAGGTCGATTTCTTCAGCATCGGGACCAATGACCTGATCCAGTATGCACTGGCCGTTGATCGAATTAATGAGCATGTCTCCTATCTCTATGAGCCCCTTCACCCGGCCATTTTGAGAATCGTCCGGATGGTGGTCCAGTCCGCGCATCAGGCGGGTATCCCCATCGCCATCTGCGGGGAGATGGCGGCCGAGCCACTTGATGTGTTAGTTTTATTAGGACTGGGACTCGATGAGTTCAGCATGAATCCCGTTTCCATTCCAAAGACAAAAAAAATTCTTCGGCTGGTGAGATATGAGGAGACAAGATCCCTGGGGGAAAAGTTATTCCGTTTTTCAACAGCCACTGAAATCAAACGCTATCTCCGGGGCTGGGTCGCTGAAAGATTTCCGGGTGAATTCAGGACCTTTTTCCCGGAGGAGTTAAAGGCATAAACCCCTCTCCGTTCTCCTTCGAAAGCTTTATCGAAGGAACAGGGGAGGGTCAAAAGGAGGAAATCGAATATGGCCATGACAGACTTTTTATTCACTTCTGAATCCGTCAACGAGGGGCACCCCGACAAGGTGGCGGATCAAATCTCCGATGCCATTCTGGATGCGATCATCGCTCAAGACCCCAATGGGCGGGTCGCCTGTGAAACGATGGTCACCACGGGCATGGCTATCATTGCGGGAGAGATTACCACCTCCTGCTATGTTCATATGCCCACCATCGTCCGGGAGACGATCAAAGAGATCGGATATAATGACTCAGCCATGGGATTTGACTGGGAAACCTGTGCCGTGATCACTTCCATCGACGAACAATCGACAGACATTAAAATGGGCGTGGATGAGACGAAGAACCATGAACAGGGTGCAGGGGATCAGGGATTGATGTTCGGTTACGCCTGCAATGAAACACCGGAACTGATGCCCATGCCCATCATCTATGCCCATCGGTTGACCCAGCGTTTAGCCGAGGTACGAAAGAAGAACATCCTTGATTTCCTGAGGCCGGATGGGAAGTCCCAGGTGACGATCCAGTATATCAAGGGGAAACCCATCCGGGTGGACTCCGTCGTGATCGCCGCTCAGCATTCGGAGAATGTCTCCCAAAGCAAACTCCAGGAAGGGATCAGGGAAGAGGTGGTTTTAAAGATCATCCCCGAGGAGTTGCGTGATAAAAATACGAAGTATTACATCAATACCACAGGGCGATTTGTGCAGGGAGGGCCTAAGGCGGACTGCGGATTAACCGGGAGAAAGATCATCGTCGATACCTATGGAGGGGTGGGAAGTCACGGGGGAGGATGTTTCTCCGGCAAGGATCCTTCGAAGATGGACCGCAGTGCCTCTTATATGGCGAGACATATCGCGAAAAATGTGGTGGCTGCAGGGCTGGCAGAGAAGTGCGAGGTCCAGATCGCCTATGTCATCGGAAGGGCGGAGCCGGTCTCATTGATGATCGACACCTCAAGGACTTCGAAGATCCCTCCTGATCGGATCGCAAAGATCATCCGTGCTTATTTTGATTTGAGACCCAGGGCGATCATCAGCTACCTTGACCTTCTGAAACCCATTTATAAGAGGACAGCCTGCTATGGACATTTCGGCAGGAATGAACCGGGTTTCACCTGGGAGAGTACCCACCGGGCAAAGGAGCTGAGAAAGGCAGCCGGACTATGAAATTTCGGATTGCGGAATGCTGAATGCAGAATGTTTAAAATTATCTAATTAAATTCCGAAATCCGAATTCCGCATTCCGAATTTGGAGGAAGAATGGATTACCACATCAAGGATATCTCACTTTCAGAGAAGGGAAGGCTCCGAATGGAGTGGGCTGAGATGGCCATGCCTGTTTTGAGGCTGATCCGGGAACGTTTTGAGAAGGAGAAGCCCCTGAAGGGAAAACGCCTTTCTGCCTGCCTTCACGTCACCACGGAAACAGCCGTATTGATGAGGACCCTGCTTGCAGGGGGCACTCAACTGGTCCTTTGTGCCTCCAACCCCCTCAGCACCCAGGACGATGTGGCTGCGTATCTCGTCAAGGAGTTAGAGATCCCTGTCTTTGCCATCAAAGGAGAGGACAGCGATACTTATTATCACCATATCCAAAAAGCCCTGGCCTTCTTCCCCAATCTCACGATGGATGATGGAGCGGATCTGGTTTCCTCCCTCCATTTTATTGCCCTGAAAAAGTGGGAGGAACTTTCACCCTCCCTTCGCCTGTGGGTAAAGGACCTTTCCTCTTCAAAAAAAGAGGAGATGATTCAGGGGCTCCTGGGTGGCACAGAGGAGACAACCACCGGAGTCATCCGGCTCCGTTCGATGGAGAAGAGCGGGGTTTTAAAATTTCCTGTGATTGCGGTCAATGATGCCGAGACCAAACATTTCTTTGATAATCGGTACGGAACCGGTCAATCCACACTGGATGGAATTTTAAGGGCGACCAATCGGTTAATTGCAGGGGCCATCTTCGTCGTATCCGGATATGGGTGGTGCGGAAAGGGACTGGCGATGCGGGCCAAGGGAATGGGAGCCAATGTGATTGTCACGGAGGTCAACCCCTTGAGGGCCCTGGAGGCAGTGATGGACGGGTATCGGGTCGTGGCCCTGGATGAAGCGGCAGAGGTGGGTGATATCTTCTGCACCGTCTCCGGCAATATGAAGGTGATCAGAAAAGAACATTTTTTAAGGATGAAGGACGGAGCGATTGTGGCCAATTCAGGTCACTTCAATGTGGAACTCGATTTAGAAGGATTGGCGGAGGTCACCCTCTCCCGGAAGACCATCCGAGACTTTGTGGAGGAATTTCAGCTTCAAAATGGACGCAGGGTCTACCTCCTGGGAGAGGGGAGATTGGTCAATCTCGCCTCTGCGGAGGGCCACCCTTCGAGCGTCATGGATATGAGTTTTGCCAACCAGGCGCTCTCTGCGGAGTATCTGGTGAAGCATCATCAGGATTTAAAAAGAAGAGTTTATGCTGTTCCTGAAGAGATTGATCAGGCGATTGCCCGGATGAAACTTCGGTCCATGGGGGTCAGGATCGATCAACTGACTCAGGAACAAAAGCAATATTTGGCCTCATGGGAACAGGGGACTTGAGCGAAGCTCCAAAACATCCGGGTTTTTCTTTCATAAAACCCAAAGGAACTCGGAAGTGGGTGATCATCCTCATCTTGATCTTCCTGGCCGGACTCGTCCTTTATCGGGGATATGCACTCACACAGAAGAAATCTTCTGCCCAAAGGGTGAAAAGGGGTGAGATTCCGGTCCAGGTTTCTCCGGCCGTTACGAGAAAGCTCATCTATTCCCTCTCCCTGACCGGAGACATTGCCCCCCTCATGCAGGTTGACCTCTTCCCCAAGGTCTCCGGTTATCTGAAACGAATCGACGTCCGCCTGGGAGATTCGGTCCCGCGTGGAAAAATCATCGCCGAGATCGATCGGACCGAATATCTCCAAAAGGTAAGGGAAGCAGAAGCCAAAGTGGCTCAGGCAAGGGCCCAGCTCGAAGAGATTCAGACCGGGACAAGAATTGAGGAGTTACGCCAGGCAGAGGAGGCTGTCAAACAGGCCAAATCCCGTTTTGAAAATGCCAGGCTTCAACGCCAGAGGATGGAAGCCCTTTACCAGAGAGGTGTGGTCTCCAAGAAGGAATGGGATCTGGCCGATATGGAATTCAGTGTGGCGGAGGCCCAACTGGGGTCGAACCGGGAGCATCTGAAACTCCTCAGAGAAGGGGCCCGTCAGGAAGTAAGGGAAGCAAGCCAGGCGAAATTAAGAGAGATGGAGGCCATCCTGGCACAGGAAAAGATCCGTCTCCAGAACACCCGTATCGAGGCCCCCTTTTCCGGTGAAATCAGCCGGAGGCATGTCGATACAGGCGCACTGGTTTCTCCCTCCACTCCTTTGATCAGTCTTGTCCATACGGAAACGCTCAAGGCCGTGGCCAACATCCCGGAGAAGGATATCCCCCTTCTCCGGTTAGGAATGAAGGCAGAGGTCCAGACCGAATCCTTCCCAGGAAAGACCTTCGAGGGGAAGATCGTACAGATCAGTGGTGCTCTTGATCTGGCCACCCGGACCATCCAGGCGGAGATCTATATCCCCAATCCTCAGAGGCTGCTCAAACCAGGGATGTTTGCAAAGGTCCAGGTGGTTCTCTCTGAAAAACCTCAAGCCCTTGTAATCCCGAGGTATGCGGTACTGGAGGAAGAAGGATCAAGGGTCATTTACATTGTCAGGGAAGGGCAGGCCTTCAAAAGGAAAATCCTCACCGGCTTTGAACAGGACACCTTTGTGGAGGTTCTCGAAGGAGTCTCAGAAGGGGAGCAGGTGGTGATCAGGGGGCAGGAATCGCTCAGGGACCGTTCAATGGTTCGGATCATTGAAGGGAGTTAGGATCTTATGGATCTCATCAGGGGCTCCCTGAAGAATCCTGTAGCCCGATTGATGGTCGCCATCGGGATCATCCTCCTCGGGGTCATCGCTTTTTCGAATCTCGCCATTGATCTCTTTCCGGATATCTCCTACCCCATTGTCTCCATTGTGACTGAATACCCGGGGGCCAGCCCCGAGGATGTCGAGATCACCCTTACCCGTCCCATAGAAAAAAGGGTCAGCCGAATCCAGAATGTTCGCTACGTCTCCTCCCGATCAAGGGAAGGGACTTCCATTGTCACGGTTGAATTTTATTGGGGAACGGATCTCAACATTGCCTCCACAGACATCCAGCAGAGCATCAGCCAGATTCAGGACGTCTTTCCCGAGGATGCCAAATTACCGATCCTCTTCAAGTTTGATCCCTCCCAGATCTCGGTGATCGTGCTCTCCGTCACCGGGCCGATGGATGAATTTCGGCTAAGGGAACTGGCAGAGGACTTTATCGCTCCCAGACTGGAGAGTCAGAAGGGAGTGGCCTCCGCCAATGTCTTCGGTGGCCAGATCAGGGAGATTCAGGTGGAGCTTGAAAGGTCCAAACTAGAAGGGATGAACCTTTCCCTGGATGGGGTGGCACAGGCGGTCCGAAGCGCTCACCTGGACAAGCCCGGGGGAAGTTTGAAGACAGCCCAGAGAGAATACGGGGTACGGACCCTCGGCCGTTCTTCGGAGATCAAGGACTTAGAGGAGATTGTGGTTCATCATCATAATGGTATCCCCGTTCGTTTGAGGGATATCGGGAGGATCAGAGATGGATTTGAAGATGCGGAAACAGAAGTCCATGTCAATGGCGTAAGAGGGATCATCGTTGGTGTTCAAAAACAGATTGGAGGCAATACCGTCTCCGTGGTGGATAATGTCCTCAAGGTGCTCCCTCAGATCCAGAGGGAGCTTCCCCGAGGGGTTTCCATCCGTGTCGTCTCCGATCAGTCCACCTTTATCCGGAAGTCGATCCGGAATCTCCAGAAGGAAGCCATTATCGGAGCGCTTCTCGCGGTGATTGTGATCATCCTCTTTCTCAGAAATATGACGAGCACGCTGATCATTTCCCACTCGATCCCCATCTCCATTATCTCCACGTTTGTTCTCCTCCACTTCGGCAAGTTTACCCTCAATATTATGACCCTGGGAGGTCTGGCCCTCGGTGTGGGAAGGCTGGTGGATGATGCCATCGTGGTCCTGGAGAATATCAACCGCCATATGGATCTGGGGGAATCTCCTGAGGAGGCGTCCTATAAAGGGGCAACAGAGGTGAGCAAACCCGTGATCTCGGCCACCGTGACCAGCATCATTGTCTTTCTTCCACTGGCCTTTGTTAAAGGGATCGCCGCCCTACTTTTCGTCCAGATGGCCTATACTGTTGCCTTCTCTCTCCTCGCCTCTCTCTTCGATTCCCTGACCCTTGTTCCTCTTCTCACGGCAAAATTTCTCCGCCCCAAAAAGGCAGTGGCCAACCCTTCATGGTTCCGGAATATGCTTCAGAAGACCCAACCCTTCTTCCTCTGGATGGATCAGTATTATCAGAAGGTTCTTGATTTTGCGTTATCCCGACGGAAATTGGTGGTCGCGGGGGTGGTTGGAATCTTTGGAGGAACACTCCTCCTTATCCCTCTCATCGGTACGGAATTCTTCCCCTCTTCAGATGAAGGCCAGGTGAGAATGGGAATCAGGCTTCCCCCGGGTTCTTCGCTCGAAGAGACCAAAAGGGTGATTGAAAAGGTGGAAGGGATTGTGTTTTCGGAAGTCCCAGAGACGGAGTCCCTCTGGGCGAGGGCAGGTTCGGGAAGAGGCCGATCGGTGATCTTCAGCGGAAGGTTTGCCGGTCCTCATACAGGGTCCGCCTCGATCATGCTGGCCGATCAGTCCGAGAGGAAGAGGCCCTCTGAGATGATCGCCCGATCTCTCCGGGAGAAGTTGGGAAATATTCCCGGAACGATCATCACCGTCTTCCCGGGAGGGATCGTCTCCAGGGTGATCACTTTTGGTGCGGATGAACCCATCGATGTTGAGATCCTCGGTTATGATCTGGCTACCGGAAGCCGGCTGGCAAGAGAAGTGGAGGGGTTGCTCCGGGAAGTCGGAGGAGTCACGGATATTCAGATCGGGAGGGAGGAGGGATTGCCGGAATTTCAGGTCAGGATTCGGCAGGATAGGCTTTCGGCTCTGGGTCTCACCACCTCCCGGGTTTCAGAGATCGTCAGGGGGGCGATCGAAGGAGTTGAGGCCGCCATCTACGTCGATCCCAAAACGGGTCGTGAACATAATATCCGAGTAAGAGTTCGCGAGGAGGACCGGAGGAGGCCGGAGGACCTGAGCCGGTTACCCGTCCCAGCACTCAACGGAAAGATGGTTCCACTGGAGAATGTGGCAGAGATCGTCCGGATCAAGAGCCCTGTCCAACTGGAGAGAAAATATCAACAGAGAATTGTCCATGTGACGGCCAATACCAGCGGAAGGGACCTCGGCTCCATTGCTTCGGAAATTGAAGAGAAGATTTCGAGAATGAAGATCCCGGAGGGGTTCGGCATTACCCTGAAGGGAGCCCGTCTGGAACAGAAAGAGGCCTTTCAGATGCTCATCTTTTCGCTTACCCTGGCCATTCTTCTGGTTTATATGGTTTTGGCCTCTCAGTTTGCGTCTTTCCTCCACCCCTTTCTGATCATGTTTTCTGTACCCCTGGGTTTCATCGGGGTCATCTGGGCACTCTTTTTCACGGGAAACACACTGAGCGTGGTCTCTTTCATCGGGGTCATCATGATGGTGGGGATCGTCGTGAGCAATGCGATTATTCTGGTGGATTACATCAATCGGCTCAGGAAAGAGGAAGGGATGGAATTGAGAGAAGCCATCACACGGGCAGGAAGAATCAGGCTACGACCGATTATGATGACTTCTCTGACCACGGTCTTTGGACTGATTCCCATGGCCCTCGGGTTCGGGGAAGGGGCTGAGGCCAATGCCTCCTTGGCGATTGCCGTGATCGGAGGACTCATGGTCTCCACGTTTCTCACCCTCCTCTTTATCCCGACCCTCTATTTTATCGTGGAGGGATGGAGAGAAAGAAAAAAGCGGTTCGGAGGAATCCATTCGTCGTCCGGAGATAAAAACTCCGCGCCTCGGACTTCATTATGATTCAACGTCGAAAGACCCGTCAAGTCTCAATCGGTTCCGTAACGATCGGAGGAGATTCGCCGATCTCTGTTCAATCGATGGCCAAGACAGATACACGGAATATTGGACAGACCGTTCGTCAGATCAGACGGCTTGAAGAGGCAGGCTGCGAGATCATCCGTGTGGCGGTCATTGATGAAGAGGCAGGTCGGGCCATTTCGGAGATCAAGAAGGGGATCCGGATACCCCTTATCGCAGATATTCATTTCAATTATCGCCTGGCTTTGAAGGCGATGGAATCAGGGGCTGACGCCATCCGTATCAATCCCGGGAATATCGGAGGAAGAGACCGCCTGAAGGCCATCGTGCTGGAGGCGAAGCGCCGCTCGATTCCGATTCGTATCGGGGTGAATGCCGGTTCTCTGGAAAAGGAGGTCCTCAAACGATTCGGGGGGCCTACGGCAGAGGCCATGGTGACCAGTGCCCTCCGGACCATTGAATGGATGGAGGACCTCAATTTTCAGCTTATCAAGGTTTCCCTAAAGGCATCTGACGTCATGAGGAGCATCGAGGCCTATCGTCTCTTCTCACGGAGATCAGACTATCCGCTTCATCTCGGCATTACCGAAACGGGAAGGGGTTCCCGGGCGGTGGTCAAATCTTCTATCGGTATAGGACTTCTGCTTCATGAAGGGATAGGGGATACCCTGCGGGTCTCGCTCACCGAAGATCCGGTGGAAGAGGTCCGGGTGGGGTATGAGATCCTGAGGGCGATGAAGGTCCGTCAGCGGGGGATTGAAATCATCTCCTGCCCGACCTGCGGTCGTTGTGAAATCAATTTGGCCCCGCTCGTTGAGAGGATTGAGAAGGAAGTCCAAAAGATCTCCACCCCTCTGGTCATCGCCATCATGGGGTGTGTCGTAAATGGTCCGGGGGAGGCCAGGGAAGCGGATATCGGAATCGCAGGGGGGAAGGGAGCAGGGGTTCTTTTTAAAAAAGGAAAGATTGTGAGGAAGATAAAGGAGAGTGATTTTTTAACGGTTTTAATTAACGAAGTTAAGGGGATGGTGGAGAAGGCAGGGGAGTGATGAACGATGAACGATGAATAAGAAAGGGTTCATCGTTTAGTGCTCATTGTTCATCGTGAGCACGGATTTTCTTCCAGACATCATGGATTCGCTGAAGGACCGTGAAGTGAGTGAGGACGGCCAGAATCCAGAGAACAGGCACCATCCATCCGAAGAGGGCTCCGAGAGAGAGAAGGATGATACGTTCTGCTCTCTCCATGAGGCCAACGGTACATTGAATCTGTAAGGATTCTGCCTTGGCTCTCACATAAGGGATCAGGGCAGTGCCCATGCTGACCCATGCCGTAAGGATGACGAGGCCGGTTTCTCCTCTTTTGAGATAGTCAATCAGGATCGTAAAAAGCAGAAGAAGGTCCGAATACCGGTCCAGAACGGAATCCAAGAAGCTACCCGTGGCCGTTACCTTTTTCAGTTTTCTTGCAATGACCCCATCAAAGAGGTCGAAGAGCCCGGAAAGAATGATGGCCGCTCCGGCGGGAATCCAAAACCTTTTGAGGATGAAGCATGAGGCCAGGAGGGTTGAAAAGAAGCCCATGAGGGTAAAGAGATTTGGATTAACGTTCTCCCCCATGAATCTTTTAAGAAGGGTGTAAAGGAAAGGGTCGAGCCGGTGCCCTATTTTGTTGCCAATCATTCTTGCCCCCTCCCAGCGAGGGAGGAATAAAGAGGGATAAAGTTTTGGAGGAGACCATAACATTTCTATCGGAAAAGTCAATGAAGTAATTTCGGAGTCATGCATTCGGTGATCGGAGATTTAGGCTTGGATAAAAGGAGTCCTGGCTCTGAATTTACGACTCATCACTTGTTCTCCGCAGGAGGTTCCTATGATGTCCCAGGTTGTGTCGAACACTGACTTTAAGACCATGAAGCTCAAGGGAAGGGGAAAGGTGAGGGACATTTATGATTTAGGGGATTGGCTTCTGATCGTGGCGACGGACCGGATCTCAGCCTTCGATGTCGTGATGCCCAATCCCATCCCGGATAAAGGAAGGATTCTGACCCAGATCTCTAAGTTCTGGTTCGACCTGACCCGAGAGATGGTTCCCAATCATATCCTTTCCACGGCGGTAGAGGATTATCCCAAAGAGTGCATGCCTTATCAGGAAATCCTGAGGGGACGCTCCATGGTGGTCATCAAGGCCAAAGTCCTTCCTATCGAGTGTGTGGTGAGGGGTTATCTCTCAGGATCAGGATGGGTAGAATATGAGAGGACGGGCAAGGTCTGTGGAATTCCGCTTCCCGGAGGTTTGATGGAATCATCGAGATTGGAAGAGCCCATTTTCACCCCTGCGACAAAAGCTGAGATGGGCCTTCATGATGAAAACATCCCCTTTGAGGAGGTCGAGAATGAGATCGGAAAAGATCTGGCCCGAAAGGTAAGGTCCCTTTCGCTATCCATCTATAAAAAAGCAAGGGATTTTGCAGAAGCCCGAGGGATTCTCATTGCAGATACCAAGATGGAATTCGGGATAAAGGACGGACAGCTTTTTTTAGTCGATGAGCTTCTCACGCCGGACTCCTCAAGGTTCTGGCCGAAGGATGAATATTGGCCCGGAGGATCTCAGAGGAGTTTTGATAAGCAGTTTTTGAGGGATTACCTCATTTCCATCCGCTGGGACAGGAATCCACCCGCACCTCCGTTACCAGAGGAGATTATTCAAAAGACAAGAGAAAAGTATCTGGAGGCCTATAAGCGAATTGTGGGAAGGCCCTTGTGGCCAATTAAAAATGGGGCGATTACAGGTTATTGACAGTGATCGAGGGGAGGGGTATGATATTTTAAGGGATGAAAACAAAGGAAGAAATCATTTATTATGAAAAGCCTGAGCTGAGGCAACCCTATCTCATCCTGGGATTTGAGGGGTGGCCCAATGCCGCAGAGGTCTCCTCCTTTTCCCTCCAGTATATGGTGGATCATCTGAAGGCCAAAAGATTTGCCTCTATTCCGAAAGAGCCTTTTTATCAAATGACTTCCCTGCGACCTGTTGCGGTCATCAAGGAAGGAAGGTTATTGGAATTAAAGTCTTCCGAGAATCATTTTTATTACACCAAAAACCCCTCCGGGAAGGACTTCATCTTTTTCTACGGGATTGAGCCTCATTTTCATTGGGATGTCTTTACCCGCCTGGTTCTCGATCTGGCCCAGAAATTCGGGGTCTCCCAAATCATTACGCTTGGAGGAACATACGATTATACTCCCCATTCCTTTCCGACCCTCGTCAGCGCCCTGTTCAATCATGAAGATTTAAAAGAGGAAGTCACCCGTGCGGAGCTCCATCTCACCGACTATACAGGGCCCATCAGCATCCATACCTTTATCTTAGAAACCGCAAGGGAGAGGGGACTTAAAGCGATCAGTCTTTGGGGACATGCCCCGCACTACCTTCAGGCGAGAAACGTGAAGGTCGCCTTCAACGTTCTAAAAAGATTGGTCCATCTGACCGGCATGGAGATTGATCTCTCCAACCTTGAGAGGGCCAGCGATTATTTTGACCAGCAGGTCAACGATCTGGTCAAACAGGATCCCAAACTTCAGGAGGTGATCAGTAAATTAGAGGAGGCCTACAAGCGGTCCGAAAAGATTTCTCTCTCCTCCGGTAAAGAAGAGGAATCCAAAGAGGATAAGGTAGTCTATATTCAGGCATTCCTTAAGAAACAGGAAGAGGATAAATCAGACGCTTGATCTTTTGAGCCCTGTCAATCGTCCCAGCCGATCATCTTTCTCTTCATGACCGGGAGCTTAAATTTCTCCTTCAATCGTCTTGCTATCAGGTCCGGAACCAATCCTTCAACCGCCCCGCTCAGTTTGGCCACTTCCTTAATCGTTCTGGAAGAGACGAAAAAGTAGTCCTTGCTGGTCATCATGAAGAGGGTATCGAGATGGGTGTTCAGGCTCCGGTTCATGGAGGCCATATGAAATTCATATTCGAAATCGGAGGTGGCGCGAAGGCCCCTGAGGATCACTTTTGCATTGGTCTTTTCCACGTAATTGACCAGAAGGCCCTTGAAGCTATCCACGATGACGTTCGGATTATCTTTAAAGATGGTCTTTGCCATCTCCACTCGTTCTCCGACTGTAAAGAGAGGCCGCTTTTCCGCATCATGAGCAATAGCTAAAATCACCTTATCAAAGATCTCAAGAGCCCTCTCCACAATATCGATATGACCATAAGTGAGAGGATCGAAGGAACCGGGATAGATGGCCACTTTTCCCATATCGTTTGGTTCTCCTTTCTTTATAGGGGACATACTCGCACTCCTTCGTGGGCAATCCCTATGCCTTTAAAAAAGAGATCACCGTGTCTCCGATCATCCGCTGGCGAATGACCTCCCATCCGGAGATGGTTTTGGGAAGGGGTTCCCGCCGACCGTGTTCGATGACCAGGATGCTTTCCCGATGATGAATCGGATGAGAGCCGAGTTTCTCCAGGGTTTTCCGTACCCACCCTTTCTCATAAGGGGGATCCATGAAAATAAGATCAAAGGATTCTCCCCTCTTTTTTAGAATCCCAATGGCTCGATAAACATCTTTCGGGATGACTTCGGATCGTCCTTCGAGGCCGCACTGGAGGAGGTTTCGCTGGATGATTTGCAGCGCCTCTCTCGCCTTTTCAACAAAAACGGTTCTCAATGCGCCCCGGCTCAGGGCCTCCATCCCCAGATTCCCCGTACCGGCAAAAAGGTCCAAAACGGCCTTTCCCTCCACCTCCTTCCCGAGGATGTTAAAGACAGACTCTTTGACACGATCGGAAGTGGGCCGGATCGTCCGCCCCTTGGGTGCCACCAGCTTTCTTCCTTTCGATGTCCCGCTGATAATACGCATCTCTCGTCCCTCTTATTTTTTCAGTCTGTTTGGCCTATTTGGGTTTTTGTCTAAATAGGCAGACGAGACAAACCAAATAGACGAGATCAACCAAGGAGTTCCCCTGCTTTTTTCCGCATGTTCTCCTGATGAGAACCCGGCCAGTAAATTCTCCGGCACCGGGAACACCTGAAAAAATTTTCCTGCTGGTAGAAGATGAAATCCGGAACCTTGCCCTCGACCTCTTCTCTTGGGACCTTATCGAGAAGGGTATTACATAGGAGACATCTTGAAAAGAGGGTTTCCTCATTGAGGGTGATATATTTTTGATGGACCAGTTCTTTTAACTGGAGTAAGAGGAGATCCTCCTGAATTCTCAGGATACAATCCCCGGGTCTTCTGGGAGTCAATTTTGAATTGCGGGTCAGTATGACCCTTCCCTCTTCACGAGCCAGATGGAAGAGTTGATGCATATCCTCACCCTGATAGTATATCGTATCATAACCCAGCATTCTTAACCCTTTGGCCAGCTTCCCTAACATGCGGTCCGCAAGAAATTTCATTATCTGAATCTGAGCCTGAAGGATGAGGTAAGGGTTAAGATGCCAGTTTAGGCCAGGGTTAAGTCTTCGGGTTAATGTCCCTGCATCTTAACCCTTACCCTCAAACCAAACTGGCTTCTTTACCATAACCTATTTCCTTTATGGTTAAAGATATTTTCCAATGATCGGTTCTAAGTCCTTCTTCGTCTTTTCTGGAATCAGCTTTTTATTGGTGATCAGTGCATATTTCAGGGCAGTGGCACAGAGGCAATCCCTCTTTTCTGGAAGGTGTTTGAGGGCGGTTCGAATAACACTCTTCGCTGTTTTGGCACTCAGGGCGAGGATTCTCAGGACCTCTCCGATGGAGACATCTTCCGCCTCCTGATGCCAGCAGTCGTAATCCGTAGCAAAGGCGATTGTGGCATAACAAATTTCAGCCTCCCGGGCCAATTTCGCCTCAGGGAGGTTGGTCATCCCGATGATGTCGACTCCCCATGTGCGGTAGAGCCTGGATTCTGCCCGGGTTGAAAATTGTGGCCCCTCGATACAGAGATAGGTTCCTCCCGGATGGACAATGGCACCCGCCTCATGACCGGCTTGAGCAAGGATCTGACTCAGGTGAGGACAGACCGGATCAGCAAAGCTGATGTGGCAGACCACCCCATCGCTGAAAAAGGTGTTAGGGCGTCCCACGGTTCGATCGATGAATTGATTGGGAATGACCATATCTCCAGGATGGATATCTTCTTTCATGGAACCTACGGCACTGACCCCGATGATCCATTCGACTCCGAGCACCTTCATGGCATAGATATTTGCCCTGAAATTGAGGGAGGAAGGTTGAATGCGGTGGCCTTTTCCGTGGCGGGGCAGAAAGGCCACCTTCACTCCCTCGAGGCGACCTAAGACCAAGGAATCAGAAGGGTCACCAAATGGAGTTGTCAGAGAGACTGTCTGGACCTCCTCCAGACCCTCCATCTCATAGAGGCCCGATCCTCCGATCACGCCTACGATCTTCTCAGTCATACCCGTTCTCCTTTTTCAAATCTGAATTGATGTTAACTCTGTTCCGATGAAAAATCAATGATCCCGCCGGCCTATCCATGCCCTTATCATTCTTCATCCGTCCCATATTCAATTTGAGCTGATCGGCCTGAACTTTTCCCCTGGAGTTGACCGCAGGCAGCAGAGATATCCGCCCCTTTGCTGGCACGGACGATTGCCGTTAAACCTCCTTCCAGTAAGATCTCTTGAAATCTCCTGACCTTCTCTTCTGAAGGTCTCCGGAAAGGAATTCCAGGGGCTTCATTCAAGGGGATGAGATTGACCTTGGAGGGGATCCCCCTGAGTATTTTTAATAATCTCTTCGCATCTCCGGGGGAGTCATTCTCCCCATCCAGCAGGACATATTCAAAGGTGATTCGGGCCCTCGGCCGAAGGGGAAAATTTCGGCAGCACCTCAAGATGTCTTTCAGAGGATAACGTTGATTGATGGGCATCAGGCGACTCCGTGTCTCTTCATCCGAGGCATTGAGGGAGATGGCCAGACGAAACTGAACCTTCTCCCTTGGGAGCCGCTCGATCTCCGTGATTAGACCCACCGTGGAGAGAGTGACTCTTCTTGAAGAGAACTTAAAAGCCTCAGGATGGATCATCAGTTCGATGGACTTTATCGTATTTTGATAATTGGCCAGAGGTTCTCCCATTCCCATCAGGACGATATTGGTGACGGAGGTCTTCTCAGGCAGAGTTCCCTTTACAGCAAGAATCTGGTTGACGATCTCTGCAGTGGTGAGGTCCCTTTTAAAACCGATTTTACCGGTCAGGCAGAACCGGCATCCCATGGCACAACCCACCTGAGTGGAAAGGCAGAGGGTCAACCGCTTTTTATCCGGGATGAGGACACTTTCAATGCGATTCCCATCCTGAAGCTGAAAAAGAAATTTCCTTGTTCCATCTCTGCTCTCTTCCGTCCGGAGCAATGGAAGGTCAGGGATGAAGGCGATCTGGCTTAATTCCTGCCGGAACTTCTTAGAAAGGTTGGTCATCTCATTGAACGAATGGGCCCCTTTCTGGTAGATCCATTTCAGGATCTGGGTGCTCCGGTAGCGTTCTTTCCCAAAAGAGGAGAGGAGGTTTTCCAGCTCAGCAGGGCCGAGGTTCTTAAGATCCGTCTTTTCTATGGGCCTGTTCAGTATTCGAATATCTCCAGGGCATTGAAGAAATAACTGATCTCGAACGAAGCGGTTTGGGGTCCGTCCGATCCGTGGACCACATTTTTTTCAATATTCGTAGCATACTGGCGTCTCAGCGTCCCTTCTTTTGCCTTTGCAGGATCGGTTGCTCCCATCATTTCTCTTGTTTTTTGAATCGCATTTTCACCTTCGAGGACCATGACGACACAGGGGCCGGAAGACATGAAATCGGTTAAACTTTCATAGAAGGGTTTCCCCCGATGAACCGCATAAAACCCCTCCGCCTCCTTTTTACTCATGGAGATCATCCTCATCCCGATCACTTTCAAACCCTGACCTTCGAAACGCTTCACCACCTCTCCGATCAGGTTCTTCCTCACCCCATCCGGTTTCACAATTGAGAGCGTCCTTTCCATCTCTTCCTCCTGTAGGGTTGATGATCAGGTCTTAATCTATCTTCCTCCAATCCTTTTTGTCAAGTTGGTGAGATCTTAAAAAAGTATTGAAGGGTTCGAGGTTGACAGGAACGACTATCATCCACTATACATAAGATACCCCATAAAAGAAGGAGAAGTGAATGAAAGAGGAAAAGAAAGAGGCGTATGATATTATCATCATTGGAGGTGGTCCGGCGGGTTTGACTGCGGGACTTTATGCCTCCCGGGCGAGACTTCGCACCCTTATGCTTGAGAACGGACTCTTCGGAGGCCAGATGACGACCACGGAGTTGATTGAAAATTATCCTGGTTTCCCGCAGGGGATCAGCGGGGATGAGTTAAGCCGTTTGATGGAGGAGCAGGCGAAACGCTTCGGTTTAGAGACAGCGGGTGAAGAGGTGATCGAAGTGAGTCTGGAAGGAGACCTGAAAAGTGTGAAGGCCGTTGGGAGAAACTACCTCTGTAGGGCCCTGATCATCTGTACAGGCACGGAATATCGAAAATTGGGGGTTCCAGGAGAAGAGGAGTTTAAGGGAAAAGGGGTTTCCTATTGTGCGACCTGTGATGGAGCCTTTTTCCAAGACAGTAAAATCATTGTCGTGGGAGGAGGGGATTCCGCACTCACCGAAGCCCTCTTCCTGACAAAATTTGTGAAAGAACTGACCATTGTTCATCGCCGCGATGCACTCAGGGCAACAAAGATTTACCAGGAGAGGGCAGAGGCCAATCCCAAAATCAAATTCCTCTGGAATTCTGTGGTTCAGGCTATCAAAGGGGATTCCGTGGTTCGTTCCGTCTCAGTGAGGAATGTGAAGACAGGAGAGACCAAAGAAATTGAGGCGGATGGTGCCTTTCTTTTTGTTGGGCTCGTTCCGAGAACTCAATTTTTAAAAGGCCTGATCCAACTGGATGAAAACGGGTATATTGTCACCAATGAGAATTGTGGAACTTCAATGAAAGGGATCTTCGCGGCCGGAGATTGCAGAAGGAAGATTTTACGGCAGGTCTCCACCTCCGTGGGAGACGGGGCTACGGCTGCATTTGCAGCGGAAAAGTATCTGGAGGAAGGATGAAAAAATGGTGATGGGGAGTCAACTCTCGGCCATTCTTTTAAGCCTTTGGGTTCTGACGATTCCTGTTACTTCCACCGGAGAGGAGATTAAACTGGAGGGATGGCCCATCCCTGACCTCAGAGGCCTTGTTCCCTACATCATCACCATTCATAGAGTCGATGGGGTTGAAAAGGTCGTAGAAAAGTTCTATACCCCCGGGGGAGGGCATATTGCCAGAATCAGTGGAAATGGAAAGCTCTTCGCTTACGGTGTCGATAAGGATAAGGAGCCTCCCATTGACTATCTCCTCCTGGATATCGATGGCTCAGGGAGATTTATTAAAAAATTGGGGCCTGAGGAGTCTTATCTCATTCCGGAATGGGTTTCCCGTTGATTGATTCCTGCCCGTTTCCCATTTCTGAACCTAAAATCATAGAATAGGTATCAAAAATTTTAATTTCCTGTAACAAAAAAGGCTATTTTTTGTAATAAGGCATTATTGTATTTTTAAAAATCTTATTAAAATCAAATAGTTTAAATTATAAATTCATTTGGCATTGAAATTGCTTTTA
>Ga0209609_10000630_pt1 | contig 20805 bp, 20 predicted proteins | sample LakKivw325mmetaG_FD_184136 | JGI IMG/M metagenome (GOLD analysis project Ga0209609, IMG submission 184136) | Anoxic lake water microbial communities from Lake Kivu, Rwanda to study Microbial Dark Matter (Phase II) - Lake Kivu water 325m metaG... | ecosystem: Environmental > Aquatic > Freshwater... | reverse complement strand
AGGTTTGTCCCACCTGCATCAAGAGCAATAACAGGCTCCTCGGGATAAAGCCCTTTTTTAAACCCTATATATGTTGGTATCATCTTAAGGGAACTGACGCTACCTTTAAGACCCGCGGTCATTTCGGATATGAATTTATCGACCTCTTTTTCAATATTTATTCTGCTTTGAAGCATTCCATATTTATCGAGGAACTCATCAGCTGTTTTTTTTATGTCTTTTACCTGGACACTTTTAAATGTTTTTTGCATTTGTTTTATGTTTTTAATACTTAAATTATTTACAAGCTGAAATCGCCATTATTTGTATTTTTTGAGCATCTTCTCAAATTTTTCCTTCTCTTCGGGAAGGATGGAATATGTGTGCTCCGGCCCGGGGAATTTTGATGATTGTACGTCTGTTATATATTCCTTCATTGCATTAATAATTATATCGGCCACATTGGCATACTTTTTAACAAACTTCGGGGTAAATGCCTGGAAATAACCGAGAATATCTCCGCAAATCATTACCTGTCCGTCTATGTCTGCTCCTGCCCCAATACCCAGCACCGGTATTTTTACTATTTTAGTGAGCGCGCTGGCAAGTTCCGGCGGTATGGCTTCAACCAGCAGCATCCTGGCTCCTGCTTTTTCAACAGCAATAGAATCAGCAATTACTGCCTCTGCTGATTCTGCTGTCCTTCCCTGCGCCTTAAAGCCGCCAAGAGCTGAAGAGGATTGGGGTGTCAGGCCCACATGCCCAATCACTAAAATTCCTGCGTCTGTTATGGCCCTTAACTTTGATGCCACCCTTTCGCCGCCCTCAAGCTTTATGGCATCCACATTGGCTTCCTTAACAAATCTTACTGCATTGGCAACAGCATCTGCATCGCTTGCGTGATAGCTTCCAAATGGCATGTCACCGACAACAAAAACATCCGGGGCGCCGCGCCTGACAGCTTTGCTGTGTATTATGCATTCATCCATGGTAACTGAAACTGTGCCGTTGTAGCCATATACGACCATTCCCAGCGAATCTCCTACAAGTATCATGTCCATGCCTGCGGCCTGGGCAAAGCTTGCTATGGGAAAATCATAAGCTGTTATCCAGGTTATTTTTTTGCCTTCTTTTTTCATTTCATAAAAATCGCTGATTGTCAGTTTCTTTGGTGCCATTTGCATCCTTCCTTTAAGTTAAAACTATTTTTAATTTTAAATTGTCCATATAAATTAAAAAACATTAAAATAACTGCAGGTTCAAACCATGCCAATAAACTGGCTATTCCAGAGTAATTTCAAGCTCAATGCCGGATTTTTTTATCTCTCCTGGTTCAAGATATTGCAGGGACTTGAAGATTTCCTTTTCCTTCTGCCTGCCCTCAACATGGCAGTTCCCTGGCTCGAGTCCCACTACATATTCACCCTCTCCCATCATTTTCCACTGGGTAAAGAATGGCAGCTCGTCTTTTTTAAAACTCAACTTTGCTGTCAGTTTTTTGCCGTTCCCAAAATTCTTATTTATTATTGATGCAGCGCATATGCCGCTACTGTCCGATTTTACATTATGATAATAGACCCTTTCAGCATAATCTTTTACGGGAACAGATATTTTGTTCCATTCTGCCGCATCTTCTGCAGGTGCGCCTTCCTTGACTAGAGTTTCGCTTGAATCTATGGCAATCTCTGAGCCTTCATCAATAAGCGGAAAGCCGAAATTGCAGTGATAGAGAAGCATAAGAGGCGATGTCCTGAAACCTATATTCTCTATCTCGTCTTCTATTTTTATTCTGTTTATTCCCAGCCAGGTGGTTATTTTCCTTCTCAACTCAAGATTCGGATAAAATGGGGCGACTTCACGAATCCTTCCCCTTATTTGCATCCTGTATTCATCACCTTCCCATACGCCTTCATACTGAACATTTTTAGCAGAAATGTGGGTGTAGTTTCCGTGCTGGACCAGGTTTTCAATTCCTTCCTGGCCCGGTGCGCCCACATTGCAAAGGCCGCATGTTGTAACAAGCCCGCCGGCCCAATTCTTGATGAAGGCAAGAGGATGGTCCTCATGAAAATTCGGCCTCATTTCACCGGGATGGAACCTGATTGAAACAGGTATTCCGTTTATATCTGCCATGCTGATATCAAGGCCCCTGTCGGCAAGCACCATGAAGTGAAGCCCGCTGCCGTTTCTAACGTCAAGGGCGCGAACGCCATTACCATCGCCTTCCTTAAGCTCCATACTTGTAATATGGGCAAGCTGTTCAATATCACCGACCCTTCGAAGTATCTCCTGTTTGCCCAGTTTTTTTCCAAAAATCTCTGCCATTAAAAACCCTCCTCCATTTAAAGTTTGAAATTACTGCTAAAACATTTTTTAAGTGCTATTTTATATCAATTGAATTTTTAATTGCAAAAGTTTTGGGAAATAAAAAAGTAAACCAATATATAAGGGCCGGTTTCTATTTCAATATATATTTGTAAATTGCTTTTGCAAGGCCGGAGTTGTAGTTCTCATCAGTTATGTAATCAGCTTTTTCAAGGATTTCTGCGAACGAATTTTTTACTGCTATTCTCATTCCTGCATAATCAAACATGCTCATATCATTGGGGCTGTCTCCAAACACAGCAACCTCTGACCTTTTTATATGAGTGTCTTGTATTATATGGTGCAGGGCATTGCCCTTAGAGGCTCTGCCACTCATAATATCGAAAAAATATTGGCCCGATCTTACGATATTCAGCCTGCCCGAATACTTTTTACGAAGGTAACTGTCAAGCGGGTCATCTTCTTTTATGGCACATCCTACCGAAACGCAGTTTTTTGAAAATTCATCTTTTTCAAGCCTGTCAGTCTTATGTATTGGCTCATTTACTTTTTCATACACTGAGTAATTGGGGTCGTAACTGTCATAATAAATATTTCCGTCTGTCAGTGCAGCCAGGGGCTTGTGGCCCTGTTTCTTAATTACATTTATCAACTCATAATACATTCTGCTGCCGATTAAAATGGAATGTATTATGGTGGCGCTGCTGTCAATTACAACTGTACCATTAAGTGTTATCTGGGGCAGCTTAAGTTCCAGCGCATCGATTATGAATTTAATAGACTGTATTGATTTACCTGTAGCAAGAATAACTCCTATACCATTTTTTTTGCAATCTGAGAGCGCCTGCCTGTTAAGCTCAGATAGCTCTGACTTGTCATCAAGCAGGGTCCCGTCTACATCGGTTACCACAAGTTTTATCATTTTTTTATCCAGGATAACTATTTGGAAAAATGGGTCGCCATTCCAAAACAGTCTTCCGCAGCTTCCATTACGGCCTCTGATAAAGTCGGGTGCGAATGGACCGTTTCCGCAAGGCTGTCTATAACCATTTCGGCCTTCATGGCAACAGCAACCTCGTGAATAAGATCGGAGCATCTTGGCCCGACTGCCTGTCCGCCGAGTATCTCTCCAGTGTCTTCATCTGTTACTATTTTAATAAAGCCCTCGGTCTCGCCGGTTATAAAGGCCTTGCCACTGTTGGAAAACGGGAAAAGCCCGTAACATACATTATAGCCTTTTGCCTTTGCCTGTTCTTCATTAAGGCCCACCGTTCCTATTTCAGGAGAAGTAAAGACTGCCCATGGTATTACCTTATAGTCCATCTGGCGGTTCTTGCCGGAAATATTTTCAGCAGCTATTTTGCCTTCTTCTGCTGCCACATGCGCAAGCTGAAAGCATCCTATGACATCGCCGACTGCATAAATGCCCGGTATGTTTGTCTGCAGCTTTGAATCAACTTTAATAAAGCCTTTTTCATCTGTGGCCACCCCTGCCTCTTCAAGTCCGATACCTGAAGAAACAGGTTTACGGCCTACTGATACCAGGATCTTGTCTGCAGTTATCTCTTCTCCGCTTTTAAGTTTTACAGTGTAGGCGCTGCCGGTTTTTTTGACTTCCTGTGCAGTAGTATCTGTAAGTATTTTTATGCCTTTTTTCGCAAAGGCTTTTGCTATTACTTTTGAAACTTCGGCATCTTCTGTTGACAGTATTCTTGGAAGTATTTCCACTATTGTAACTTTGCTTCCAAAAGATGCAAAAATATTTGCAAATTCGCTTCCAACCACGCCTCCGCCCACTACCAGCAGGGACTCCGGTACTTTTTCAAGGGAAAGTATTCCAATATTGTCTATAATGCCATCGCCATCAAGTATAAATGGGGGCACGCTGCCCGCATAAGAACCGGTTGCTATGATTATATTTTTCGCATTTACTTCCACCTGGCTGCCGTCACCGGTACTGACAGATATTTTCTGAGCAGAAACAAGTTTTCCGTTTCCTTTGACAAGCTCGATATTATTCTTCTTGAAATGAAAACCAAGGCCCTGCCTCTGTGCAGAAACTACCTTGTTTTTCCTCTCCATAGCTTTTGCAAAATCAAAAGCATGCCCTTGTATATCTATTCCAAAAATGGATGAATTCTTGATTTTTTCTATTTCTTCTGCAGTATGGTAAAGCGCCTTTGTAGGTATGCATCCCCAGTTAAGGCAGGTACCGCCAAGATTTTCTTTTTCTACAACAATTGTCTTAACGCCAAGTTTGGCCGCCCTTATTGCTGCAACATAACCGCCGGGTCCGCCGCCAAGGACTGCAAGGTCCGCATTTTTAATTTCCATAAAATCAACTCCTTTGTTTAATAGGGATTTTTTTATTAGTTTTATTTATTTTCTAATCAGTTTTTATCTTGTTTCTAATTAGCTTTTTTATTTTTCTTAAATTAACTTATCTGATTTGAGAGCAAATTACTTTTCATTAATCTGCAAATATATTATAAATTATATCAATGAACGAAACAGTTAAAATAATACCGTGCATTGACCTGGGCATCACAGGTTATAACCAGGCATGGGAACTGCAGCAAAAAATATTTGAAGTGGTAAACCAGGGGCAGTTAAAGGGAACAATGCTTCTGCTGGAGCACACTCCTGTAATAACAATAGGCAATAACCGTAACCGGGAAAATATCCTTTGCAATGAAGGCTCTTTAGGCAAACAGGGCATTGAACTTATACAATCCAACCGCGGCGGAGATGTGACCTTCCACGGTCCGGGCCAGCTCGTATGCTATCCTGTGTTTGACCTTAATCATTTTGGAAAAGATGTCGGCAATTTTGTATATAACCTTGAACAGGTTATTATAGATGTGCTGTCAGATTATAAAATAAAAGGCACCAGGATTGAAAAGCTCCGAGGTGTCTTTGTGGGTTCCGGCAAGATTGCCTCTATCGGCATACATGTTAAAAAATGGATAACTTTCCATGGTTTTTCATTTAATATAAATGTTGACCTTGGATACTTTGACAACATCATAGCATGCGGTTTAAAGGACCATTTGCCGGTGTCTCTTGAAAAACTGCTTAAAAAGCCGGTAATTGTTTCAGATGTCAAAGAACTTGTTATCCAGAAGTTTGAGAAAATATTTGATATTGAAGTAGAGGCAAGGCCAGCTACTTTCCTGGATCATCTTTCTTAAGCACCCCGTATATTTCCCTCAGGACCTGCAGGGGTTCTTTAAACAACCTTTTAGGAAAGAAGGGCAGAAGTGTTGCAAAAGCTTTCTTCATGTCTTCTGTCATCCGGTGAGGCTTTGAAAGCACCCTGTCTATAAAATCTTCTGCAAAAACGGTACGGAGGTGCCTGCGATCTATTTCTATCCTCTTGCTGCAGTTGTCACATGAAATGCTCCTTAGATAATCGCCAATATAATGGACCGTATGAGTTGTTTCCTCATTACAGTTTACACAAAAAAGCGTAATCTGGTTTATTTCATCCTTCATCTTTTAGTTTTGTTCTTAAGGTTTATTATTTCCCTAAATATATCATCACGGATATATCCCTCTTAAAGTGACTGCCTCTGCAACTCTTCCAACTGCAATTAACGATGCTGCTGTTCTCATATCTACTTTTTTTGCGATATGGCAATTATACACATCATAGAAGGCCTTTTCCATTATATCCCTTAGCTTTAAGTTAACTTCACGCTTGCCCCAGAAATAGGAGAGGTTTCCCTGCACCCACTCAAAGTAGGATACTGTAACACCTCCGGCATTGCACAGCACATCTGGTATAATAAATACGCCATTGTCAGCAAGTATTTCGTCTGCCTCAGGGGTAACCGGCCCGTTTGCTCCCTCAGCAATTATCTTTGCCTTAACGGACGGCGCATTTGACTCTGTTATCTGGTTTTCAAGTGCAGCAGGGATTGCCACGTCACAGGGTATGCCAAAGAGGTCGGCTGGATCTATAGCCTGGGCCTTTTTATAGGTTGAGAGCTTATCGTGCTTCATCCATTCAAGAAGATCATATACATCTATTCCCTTGGGATTATATATTGCCCCTGTAACATCTGATAGGCCTATTATCTTGTGCCCTATGTCATATAGTATCTTGGCACAGTTTGAGCCCACATTTCCAAAACCCTGCACTACAATGTCCAGGGGGCACTTATCTATTTTAAGCACTTTTAGTGTTGACAGAAGGGTATATACAGCGCCCCGGCTTGTTGCGTCTTCTCTACCCTGGCTTCCGCCAAGGGCTATGGGCTTACCTGTAACAACACCCGGCACTGAAAAGCCCTTGCCCATCGAGTATGTGTCCATGATCCATGCCATGACAGCTGCATTTGTTCCCACATCAGGGGCTGGTATGTCCTTTTCAGGGCCTATGTCTTCGATTATCTCATATATAAATCTTCTTGTTATTGACTCAAGCTCATTTGGGCTCACACTGTAGGGGTCAACTACTACTCCGCCTTTTGCACCTCCGAATGGAATTGCTACTACTGCGCACTTCCATGTCATAAGCATGGCAAGAGCTTTTACCTCATCTAAGCTAACGTCCTGGTGATATCTAATTCCGCCTTTGGCCGGTCCCCTGTTTGTGTTGTGCTGGACACGGTATCCTTTGTATATGTTAATGGTGCCATTGTCCATCTTTACGGGAATTGCTACCTCTATTGTCTTTCGGGGCTCTTTAAGGTAGCTTGCGATGCCGTCAGATAAATTCAGCATCGATGTAGTGATGTCAAGCCGGGCCAGTGCCATGTCCCACATGCTTTGTGAAGCCATTCTGGTCATCTCCTTGGTCTATAGGTTATACTATTGCGTTAATTCCTGATTCCTGTGTTCGTATCCTTATTGCGTCTTCTACAGGAAGTATAAAGATCTTGCCCGAGCCAAACTCTCCGGTCTGGGCAAGGCGCACTATTGTCTTTGTGACATCGTCCAGGATTTCTTCGTCTACGACTATCTCAAGCTTTACCTTGGGTAAAAACTTTACTTCTTTGTTTGGGATCTCCCCCTTTATGTATCCGCGCTGCCTTCCAAAGCCTGACACCTCTGACATGGTTATGCCTTCGACTCCGGCTTCAATAAGGGCGTTTTTTACCTCATCAAGCTTAAAGGGCTGGATAAAGCACTCTATTTTTTTTAGCATTGCAATCCTCCTTCTGGTGGCTTGCTGTTATAACTGCATAATTGACCTGAAAACAAGTTTTATTTATTTAAATATGTTGCATTTAAATAAGCAGCAGTTCAGGGCTCTCAAGAATTTCTTTTAACCTTTTTAAAAATATTGCAGCATCCGCACCATCTATAATCCTGTGGTCAACTGCAACAGATATCTCCATCAGCTGCCTTATTACAATCCTGTCATCTTCAACGACTGGCGCCTTATAGGCTTCACCGACCATAAGTATTGCACCCTGCGGCGGGTTGATGATTGCCGTAAATGTCCTTACCCCTAGCATTCCAAGGTTGCTTATTGTAAAAGTTGCATTTGAGATATCTTCTATTGCAAGTTTTTGTGCCTTAGCTTTGTCAACTATTTCTGCCCTCTTTCTTGCTATATCAAATATGCTTATCCTGCTGCAGCCATATATTGTCGGAGCCATGAGCCCGGCATCTGTTGCAACACCCAGGGCAATATTTACATCTTCATACATGATATGATTGCCGTCAATAAGCGAAGCATTTATATTTGGCTGCTCTGACAGTACAATTGCGCATGCTTTAACAATAAAGTCCGTATAAGTTATCTTTACTCCATAAACATCCTGCACCTTGTCTTTTATCTTGTCCCGAAGTGCAATAAGCGAATCCACTGTAATTACCGCTGTCGGGGTAATGTGAGGTATATTCTGTTTTGACCAGGTCATCCTCTCAGCAATTACTTTCCTTACCCCTTTTAATTGTGCAGTTGAAAGGACTTTTGGGGCACCCGGCACTATTGAAGCTGCAGGTACATATGCAGCCTGAGCCGGCCTTGCTGCAGCCTGCTGTGCAGCCGCGCCGGTTGCTGCTTTACTTGCCTGTGCATATGCCAGAATGTCTTCCTTTACAATCCTTCCTTCAGGGCCGCTGCCTTTAATTGCTGCAGTTGTATAATCTATGCCCATTTCTTTTGCAAGAGATTTTGCGAGCGGGGATATTTTTATCCTTTCGCCTGAAACAGGAGCTGCTGGTGCAGAAGACATTTTTAAAATAAAATCTTCCACATCTTCTTTTACTATCCTGCCGCCTGGCCCGGTTCCTGTAATTAGCGATATGTCTATTCCCTTGCTTTCAGCAATATTTCTTGCAAGCGGGGATATCTTTATTTTTGAAGTATCTGCTTCTTCCTGGCCGGCCTGGACCTGTGGTCCTGGGACAGATTGCTTCTCATCTTTTGAAGCCTGTGCCTCTGCTGGAGCTTCCTGCTTAGCGGCTGCTGCCGGTGCTGCATCAACAGGTTCATCTTTTTCGCCGATATATGCAATAACCTGTGTAACAGGAACTTCTTCGCCTTCATTTTTAAGTATTTTTCTAAGATATCCTGATTGGTAGGCTTCCACTTCAAGGGAAACTTTATCTGTCATGACCTCAAACAAAACTTCACCTGATTCGACCTTGTCGCCTTCTTTTTTGTGCCATTTCTCTATAACGCCGGTTTCCATGGTCAAACCAAGCTTGGGCATGATTACTTCGTGCATTATTTCATCCTTTCTAAATAAATGGTTTTTGCCGTAATTACAAAATATAAAACAGCTTTGCCTCATTATTGGCTGCAAAACTATATTTTATATTCTTAAGCCAATAATTTGAATACCAAATAAATTGCACTATGTTAACTTTATTGCAATTGCATGATAATCCAAAAACATTTCTAAATCAAGCAGCTTCAAAAATTTATAAAGGTACACTGGCTAAACCAGTTAAAAATATAACATTTAAAGCATAGTGTGTCAACCGGCTGTTGCTGTTTATGTTGCTGTTTATGTGTTGTTATTCTGTGATACTGTCACCAGATGCTGCAGGGTAATTTTTAGCTATTAAATTTTACCAAGACATTTCAGTATTCCTTCCCTTATCCTGTCATGGCTTGGTATCATGGCATTTTCAAGCACCAGGCTGTACGGCACTGGGCAGTTTTTCCCTGACACCCTTAAAGGCGGGGCGTCAAGCCAGTCAAAGGCCTGTTCAGCAACCTGCGCAGAAACCTCTCCCATAAATCCGCCAAAACCGCAGGCTTCTTCCACACATAAGAGCCTTCCCGTCTTCTTTACTGAAGCAGTAATAAGGCCGATATCAAGTGGCCTTAATGTCCTGGGATCGACTACTTCACAATCTATTCCATTTTCTTTACTGAGCTTTTCTGCAACTTCCAATGATTTCTTTACCATGTAGGAGGTCGCCACAACTGTAATATCTTTGCCCTCTCTCTTTATATCTGCACTGCCAAGCGGTATCTCATAAAGCTCCTCGGGTACATTCTCTATATATTTCTTGTTTTTATAAAGCAGCTTATGCTCTATAAAAATAACCGGGTTATCATCTTTTATCGCTGACACAAGAAGCCCCTTTGCATCATACGGGCATGATGGCATGACTACTTTAAGCCCCGGAATGTGCGCCACCAGCGCTTCAAGGCTCTGGGAATGCTGGGCAGCTGCTCCTGTGCCCCCGCCTCCGGCGGCCCTGAGGACCATCGGCACTTTTGCTTTTCCGCCAAACATATACCTCATTTTTGCTGCCTGGTTGGCAATCTCATCCATTGCTATCGTAATAAAGTCTGAAAACATAATCTCTACAATGGGCCTCATTCCTGTTACTGCGCTTCCCGCAGCAACACCTATAAGGGCATCTTCAGAAATCGGGCTGTTTATTACTCTTTCCTTTCCAAATTCTTCAAGCATGCCCACTGATACCCCAAAGGCCCCGCCATATTCTGCGACATCTTCGCCAATGAGAAAAACATTGCTGTCATTTCTCATTACCTGCTGCATTGTTTCCCTTATGGCTTCAAGATATGTTATTTCTCTTGTTTTTATTTCTTTTTGTATTGATACTGTCATATTAAATATCCTCCTGGTTTAAGTCCGTTTAAGCATATACATCTTCTTCTACATCATCGGGTGACGGAAATGGGCTTGACTCTGCAAATCTTAAGGCTTCCTGCAGGCCCGCCATTGCATCTTTTTCGATTTCTTTACCATCTGCAGCCGATATTGTTCCTGAACTGATAAGCGCATCCCTGTAGCGCGGTATCGGGTCTTTTTCCATCCATGATTTCAGTTCTTCTTTTGTCCTGTAGACCTGGGCATCACTCTTTGAATGGCCCTTCCACCTGTATGTAAGGCATTCAATAAGCGCCGGGCCATTGCCTGCTCTTGTGTAATCTGCAAAATGCGAAACCGTATTATATACTTCGATGAGATTGTTTCCGTCTATTGTAATGCCTTCCATATTATAAGATGCCTTACGGTCAGAAATGCGCTTTATGTTGAAGGCTTCCCTGACCGGCATTGACATTCCATACTGATTGTTTTCACAAATAAAAAGGATGGGAAGGTCCCAGATCGATGCCATGTTTAAGGCGCCATGGAAATTTCCCCTGTTTGCCGCACCGTCTCCAAAAAAGCATCCGACGATTTTATTATTTTTCTTAAGCTTGCATGTAAGGGCGGCGCCGGCCCCTATATCAATACTGCCCCCTACAATGCCGTTTGCGCCAAGATTACCGGTTGTCACATCGGCTATGTGCATTGAGCCGCCTTTGCCTTTGCAGTAGCCGGTCTGCTTTCCAAGAAGTTCCGCCATCATCATGTCAAGCTTTGCGCCTTTTGCAATGCAGTGTCCATGACCCCTGTGTGTGGAAGTTATGTAGTCATCTTTTTTAAGCGCATAGATGGCCCCAACTGCAGTGGCCTCTTCCCCGACATACAAATGGCACGTACCGTGTATCTGCCCCTTGATAATGAATTGTTCGGTTTCAGATTCAAAATACCTTATCTCATAAAGGCGCTTGAGTATTTCTATTTTTATACTGCTGTCAAGCTCTGCAAAGCTGTCCTTTATCTTATGCCCGTCTATCTCAAGCATTTTGTGCTTCTTTGCAATTGTTATAGTATTTTCTTTCGGCACTCCTGTTTACCTCCTGATTTAATTGTTTAACTTTTAACTAAAAATTACTTGAAAACTTCATTGATCCCTATAGACTTTCCGGCTCTGTAAAAAAATCACTTTTCTTCAAGCAGCCTTGTTGCCGTATTTTCATCAGTGAGTAAAATATTTATCAGCCCGCTCTTAATGGAGGCTTTGATTATTGCATTTTTTTTTGGCCCGAATGCAATCCCTATCACATTCTTCATTTTCCTGAGTTTTTCTGCCGGTGCCCTTACTATCCTGTCATCTATCTTGCTTATTACCTGTTTGCCATTTTTGTCAAGAAACACCAGGTTGACATCTCCTGCAACACCCAGGCTTTCAAGGTAATTAAAGTCTTCTACAGTAAAATTACCTGTTTCTATCATTGTAGAATCCAGGCCAATGTCACTCATGCCTAAGACTGATGTATTTACTGAATCTGCAAGGTCCATTATTTCTTTTATATTTGAATCCTTTTCAAGGATTTCCTTTGCTTCCCTGCTGTCAAGGACAGCCGGGGAATGTATCATGAAGCTTTTGCCCCCGTATTTTTCAGCAAGTATTTTTGCGACATAATTTGTGTGCACTTCGGCCCCGGACTTTCCAAGCCCGCCCAGCAGTGGTATTACACTGATTTCAATATTGTTTAAAGGCTCAATAAAGTCTGCAACAGAGCGAAGTGTTTTTCCCCATCCGACCCCAAGCAAGTCTCCGTCTTTTAAGAGCCGGTCAAGGATGCCTGCAAGTCCTGATGAAAGGTCCTTATATATTTGTTTCTCATCATCATATGAAGGGACAATCCGGCATTCTTTAAGCAAATACCTATTTTCCAGTTCTGCTTCAAGCTCATCAAATCTCTCACGGTGGGAATTGATCTTTATTTCTACTATCTTATTTCTCTTTGCTTTTGTTATGCTTCTTGACACTTTTGTGCGCGATATGCCAAGGCGGTCAGCTATTGCCTGCTGATTCATGTCCTCTACATAATAAAGCCTTGCTATTTTAGCAAGAAGATTGTTTTGCTCTTTTTTATCCATAGCCTTAAAAAATATGTATATTACAACTTCGTATATATTGATACTGCACATATGTGCAGTATATGAAAATATATGCAAGAATTATAAAAAAGTTTCTGTTTTATTTCAAGAGTGAATTTGGCTATAATGTTTTTTTAATGAGTACAGCAAATACAATACTTTTAAAAGTCATTGAAATAGGGCCGGTAATTTTAATACCGCTGATACTGCTTCTTATTGGCTTTGTCACAACAAGGAACCCTCTTAAGAACCTGCTTAACAGTTTTTATGTTTTTGCAGGAATGATGGGCATGGCCATAATGCTCACACTTTTTGTGAATTTCTTTGAACCTCTTATAAAAACAATTGTTGCAAGCTCCGGCAGGATATTTATAATTCCTGATGCAGGATGGCTGGCTTCAAAAGAAGTAATACTAAATTCCCCCATCACCCTATATGCAATCATTGCAATAGCAGCATTAAATCTTGTAATGCTTCTTTTACGGTTAACAAGGACGATTAATATTGACCTCTGGAACTGGTCGATTTTTTTATTTGCCGGTTCTATGGTATTTGCAATCACAGAGATACGATGGCTGGGAATCCTTGCTACAGGAATAATCTGCGCTATTACCCTGGTAATCGGTGATATTTACGCGCCATATATTGAGAATTTTTACGGCCTTAAAGGGATATCGAATCCGCAGACACAGACTGTAATATGGGCACCGGTCTCTCACCTGGTTAACGGCACATTTAACAGGATACCCGGCGTCAGGAGGGTGCATGTCTTTTATGAGGAAATCCAGCATAAGCTCGGTATATTTTCAGAGCCGATGATTCTTGGATTTATACTTGGATTTATCACAGGGCTTATTACAAAATACAGGGAGTTTTCTTCAAGCGTCTGGCCGAATATATTATATGCTCTTGGAGCAGGGCTCGGACTTGCAGTGATAATGATACTCATGCCCAGGTTTGTAAATATCATGTATAAGGGCCTGTACCCTGCTGTAAACAACATAAAAGATTTCATCAGCAGGCGCATAACAAAAAGGGAACTCTATATTGGAGTGGACTCAATTGTTTTTGCGGGGCATCCTGCAGTCATAGGGCTGTCAGTAATAGTAATACCTCTTTCAACATATATAGCCACAATACTTCCGGGCAATAAAATACTGCCGGGTGCAGACCTTATACTTATACCATTTATACTGGTATGGGCAATTGCGCCTTCAAGGGGTGATATTTTCAGGAGCTTCATTTCAGCGATGATTATTGTACCGCTCACATTGTGGATAAGCAGCGATATGTCAAATCTTTTTGTAAACTTCTTTGCAAAATATGGAATAGAATTTACAGAAAGTGTAAAAGGTGTATCAAGCTATGGTGCCGGTTCAAACTGGCTCTTCTGGATACTTCTTCAGATACTGAAGCCGCTGCTGAACCTTTTTACATGATTTTGGGCCCAGGGTTATTTTCTGTTTTTAATTACTGGTTTCTGAACATCCTGTGGAAATATTCTGTATAGAGGTTTCTTCTTGTAGCCATCCTGTCCTCTATCAGCACAATGCCGTTTCGCTCCAGAGTAAGGTGTATTTTCCTGTCATTGTGCATTATTATTGAACGGGCATTATATGCGCTTACCTTGCTTACCCAAAGTCCTGATTCCATTGCAATATACGGAAAGAAGGAATTTTTCCTGAGAGTCTCCTCCCAGTTTATTTTAATCCTTTCAATCAGGTCGGGATAACTTACGTCAGGATTCTGTTTAAGTATTCCCCTTGCCTGGAGTATTATTTCCGATGATACATTTTTTTCTATCCTTTTTAAATTATAGGAAGCAAGAGTTAAAAATATCCCGTATATGATTATGATTGGAACGAAATAGTAATAATATGAGTCTATGAATTTAATGATGAAATTCCCGGTTTTTCCAAGAAACGCATCGAGCCAGACACCTGCCATTACAAAGCACCCTTTTTAATAAATTTTTTTACCTTTTGAAGATTATACATTATTTTCGAAATTTTTACTCTTCATGTCCTGCTGTAAATATTATCGTTCTTAATGGTCCTCAGAAATTGCTTTTAAAAACAGGCCCGCATAACACAGGACCACGGGAGGTATGCTTATGAATGCCAGTATAAGGCCTTTTGTTATTTTGCCAAAGGTCCTTGACTGCCTGATATTTAATACCAGGGATATAAGAAGAAGGATACCTGACGCCAGTGTAAGCATAAAGAATACTCCCACCATGATATAAGCATACAGCTCCATGCCCTGCTGCATAAACCTGCTGCCCCCGTAAATTGTAAGTATGTAGAAGATAAAAGTAAAATAACCAAGAATAATTGCTGAAATGCCCAGGCGGAAGTTCCGTAAATATTTCTCTTTCCAGTCCTGCCAGCCGTTCCCTGCAGAATTATTGCCAAGATACTTATTATAGCTTTTGCTTTGCCTGCCTTTAAAAGTTACAGGCTCAAGATTTGCCATTTCCATTTCTGCCTCCGCTTAAAAAAATCAAAAAATAAAAAATTACTTAATAAAAACTTGCATTGCTGTATACTATTATATAAAATATGTATATTATAATATACATCCAGGTGACTAATGTCAAGTGAAAACATAGGAAATAAGCAGGCCAGGCTTGGAAATAATATCAGGAGGCTGCGGTTTGATGCCAAAGAGCTTTCACAGCTTGAGCTTGCAAATGCTGTTGGTGTCACAAGGCTGACCATACATTCGATCGAGACCGGAAAGTTTAACCCTTCAGTTTCTCTTGCCATTCGCATTGCAAAATATTTTGGCAAACAGGTTGAAGATGTTTTTTACCTTTATTATGAATAGGAGCAGTTTAAAGGCATGTTGAACATAATTATGGAAAATACCGGAAACAAACTTCATAATTCAGTAAAACAGGTTTTTGAAAGGAGCAGAGCAGATGAATAATGCCATAGGCATTTCAGGAAAAACCACAGCTGCCCTTCTGGGGGTTTCGGCAGCAGGTTTTATATTTAATTCCATTATATATATAATGCTTCACCTGAAGATAAACCTGGGCCAGGATATCACAGCTTTTGCGGACAGGGTATCAGTATATGTTGGGATAAGCACCATACTTCTTTTACTTTTTCACTTCGCAGCGATTGCTACCATTTTATTGACTTTGAGGGTTGCAGAAAAAGATAGTGTGCTCCAGGCATTTATTTTCTTTTTATCAATAATATCAACTGTGATGATTGCCGGGGATTTTGCACTTTGCAGCGATATAGTTAAAGAATATGGCGCTGGGCTGACAGAAGGTATTCTTTCAGAGTTTGTAATACTTTATTTTTCACAGCTGCTTCACCTTCTTTTCTATGCATTTGCAATAGTGCTTATTTTAATTACTTCAAGAAAGACACTTCCAGATAACGGGGCCAAAAATCCTGCACTAAAGGATGAGGCTATTTTCCTGGATGTGCAGTACGTGGGTATTTTCACTTCAATAATGGGTCTTGCAATACTGGTTGCACTTTCCCTTTTTACACCTCTGTGGGCAATTAAAAAGGGCATCATCACTCTCTGCATTGTACTTTTACTTCCATATGCAATGATTGTCGCATACTGGATACTTCTTAAAATAAGGGAAAAAATCACGGAATGGTATGATGAAAAACAGTTCCAGGACGTGACAAAGGCAAGTTTTATTTCACTGATTGCTTCAATGCTTATACTTGCAGTATTTTTTTTAATACAGAACCTTTACACCAGATTTGCTCTTATGAATGTAATCTGGTTCCCTCTCTATTTTTTCATGACACTGCTGGTATTTTCCAGCATAGTCTTATATTTAAACAAAAAGGCAGGAGAATAGAAATTGGACACAAAAACAGGACCGGAGCTGAAAAGATATATGATACTGCTGTATGCGATTATCGCAGGAGTTTTGTTCGATATACTTTTTTACAATAAGACACTGGGAATCTCTTATCTTATCTTTGTGGCCATTGCCATAGCAATAATTGCCCTGGCTTTTAAGCAAAGCGATAACAAGTTAAATAAAAGAGCATGGTTCTTTTCGGTCCCGATAATCCTTTTATCATCCACTTATTTTATCTTTTCAAACCAGATTTTAAGGACACTTAATTTCCTGGTTGTCCCCCTGCTTATAATAATAATGGCCATACTGGTTGCAAAGGTAAACAGGAGGGACTGGTCAGATATAGGTTTTATTGGCGACATGGCAAAAAGGATATTTGTGCCATTCAGGTTTATCCACCGGCCGTTTATTTCATTATCGTCAGAGGCGGCGGGCAACAGAGAAGGGGACAAAAACAGCGGCCAGGCAGTTGGCAGCATGGAAGCTGGCAATGCAGAAGGTGGCAATGCTGCGGCGCAAAAAACATCAAACAGGGCCTTATTAAAAGTGGTCCTGGGGCTCCTTATATCGGTTCCTGTTCTTGCATTGATATTATGGCTTCTTTCTTCTGCTGACATGGTTTTTAAGAACCTGTTTATAAATATGCCGGTTTTAACAATATTCAAGCATTTTGTCATTATAATGCTTGTGTTTATTTACAGCGCATGTTTTATATGGGCACTTCTTAAAGCCATCAGTGAGAGGGGCGCCGCTGTAGTCCCTGCCAAAAGGAACTGGAAACAGTTTATTGACCCGGTGGTACTTATCACCATCCTGGTATTGGTAAATGCAGTTTACGGCATATTTTCGGTTATACAGTTTGCCTACCTCTTCGGGGGAAATTCATTTATCCTTCCGTCATCTCTTACTTATGCAGAATATGCAAGGCGGGGCTTTGCAGAGCTTGTGGCTGTCACACTTATTAATTTTGCAATAGTGGGACTGGGCCTTACATTTGTAAAAAAACAGTCAGGTAAAATCTTTAATTTCATAAGGTCGCTTCTTACACTGCTTGTCGTATTTACTTTTATTATGCTGGTTTCCGCATTTTACAGGATGGTTGTTTATGAGCAGGCTTATGGATTTACATACCTGAGGATTTTTGTCCAGGCTTTCATGGTAATGCTGTTTTTTATCTTCATTATTAATTTTATATATATCTGGCACAGGAACCTTGCTGTAATAAAAGCCTATTTTATTGTCGCCCTTTCTGTATACATAGTACTTAATTTTGCAAATGTGGATCGCATAATAGCTTCAAATAATATAGAAAGGTACAACAGGACCAAAAGCATAGATGAAGAATATCTCGGCCAGCTCTCTTATGAAGCAATACCTGCCATAAACAGTTTCCTTAAAGATATAAAGGATTCACCGGACGCAAGGGAAAAGAAAATAACAGAGAGCATACTGGAGCATTTCAGCCAGGATAAGGAAAGCCTTTTAAAACATAAAAGCTGGCAGAGTTTCAATATCTCAAAAAACAGGGCGCTTGAAATCCTTGGATCTATAGATTAGGGCACGCATTACCGGGCCCATATTAAACCCTGTATTCCCTTCCTACCCTGACAAAGCGCTTTATGTTTTCCTGGGGCGTTTCCTGTGGCATGTCGCATCCTGTGCTAAGTATGAAGTTAGGGTATTTACTGGTTTCCTCAAGAAGTTCTGATACTTCTTTCTCGACTTCATGGGGCTTGCCCCTAAGCATAGTCTTGCACGGGCTTATATTGCCAATGACCGCGACATTATCAGGTATTTTTTCAAGTACCGCTTTTATGTCGACTCCCATGTCTTTTGAATCAAGGCTCACGCCATTGACGCCCGATTTTACCATACCTTCAATGAGGTGCATGGTGTTGCCGCATGTATGATATACAGTGTTTACTTTACTGTATTTAATACTTTCAATTATGTGCCTGACATAAAAAGCGGAAAATTCCAGAAACTGTTTGGGCCCAAGCATTACTGCAGTCGGCTCAAGTATTACAATGAGCTCTGCGCCCGCTGAAATAAGAAGTGTTGCATATTCCCTGATTTTTTCTGTTACAAAATCACATAGTTTATGAAGCTTATCAGGCTCCAGCGCCGTTGCCATTGCAGCTTCATCTGCTCCTATTATAAGGGCCGCCACCGAATAAGGGCCGGTAACATATGCGCCCCTTAGCACATTATCAGGCAGGCCCACACTCATCAATTTTATTGTTTCAGCATAACCCAGCACCCTTGAATCAAATGATATGTTTATTTCCTGGAGCCTTTCGATTTCCTCCATGTCAAAGCGTGTTTTCGGCACCGTTGCAGAATCTTCCTTTGGAAAAACTGTATATCTTCCAAGGGCATTTGCTTCCACAGAAAGGTCCATTAAAGGAAATGCCACATCGGGCCTGAACTCATCTACGATTTTCTTTATTGCTTTGTAATGCTCGCCGAAATTCTGCTGGGCAAGCTTGATATCTGCCCCTGTCATCTCTACGCCCGGAAAACCGCACAGCGGCGCCACTATCCTGCGGTGCTCATTGAATGCTTTATTTGCAAGTTCTACGATTCCTTTTTCTTTCATTTCTTATATGGCCCTACCCTTTGTATTTATTTCTATCAATAAGCTTAAATATTATCTGGTTTATTGTTTTCTACTTTAATATTATCTTCTTTAATCTTTCCTTATTTAATACTCTTCTGTTATCTCCGATTATGAAGTTTATGGTGGAGATGAGCGGATTCGAACCGCCGCCCTCTTGTCTGCCAGACAAGCGTTCTCCCACTGAACTACATCCCCACATCATGTGCCGGCATATTCAACACTAATGGTGATAACCTGTAAAAATATAATCAGGATAAATACATTAACATAATTTACATAAGCATGGTAGATTCCGTAACAAATTTTATTCTACAAATAAATTAAAAAGCGATAAAATATATCTAATTATTTTCAGGGAGGCTTATCTGGAAGCAATAAAGATAGAAAATCTTGTGAAAAAATATGGAAGCAAAGAAGTGCTTTGCGGGATAGACCTTTCAATTAAAGAAGGCGAGTTTTACTGCCTCATGGGCCCAAACGGGTCAGGCAAGACCACCCTTACATCAATACTTGCATCAATACGTGAAAAAACATCTGGAACTGTGGAAATATTCGGCAGGGTGCCGTCCAGGGCAAGAGATATTATAGGTTATATGCCCCAGGAAAATTTCTGTTCGGCAAACCTTACCGGCCTTGAAAACCTTGCCTATTTTGCGGGCTTGCTGGGTTACTCTAAACCTGATTCTAAAAAAACGGCTCTCGACCTTCTTGATAAGGTGGGCCTGGGAGATGACGCAAATAAAATGGTTGCCAAATACTCCGGCGGAATGAAAAAAAGGCTTGAACTTGCAACAATTTTATTTTCAGGCATGAAGGTCCTTATACTTGATGAGCCGACAACGGGCCTTGACCCTACGGCCAGGCGCAATTTCTTTGACCTTATTACCAGGACCAAAGGCGAAGATATCACTATATTTTTGATTACTCATATTGGTTCAGACGCAGAAGAAGCAGACAGGATAGGCCTTATTGATAAGGGAAAAATAGTAGCTGACGGGAGCCCTGAAGAGTTAAAAAGGAACCACAACCTTAAGAATGCGCTTACAATCGAGGCACAGTATAAAAGTGACAGGATAAAGCAGATACTGTCAGGCTTTACTGGTGGCGGCGAAGTAATAGAAACAGAGATTGGCTATAAGCTTTCAAGCGATGATATAACTGAAGATATACCAAAAATTGTAAGGACGCTTGACCATGAGGGTTTTACTGTTACCAGGCTTGAAAGCACCACAGCAACTCTTGATGATGTGTTTTTCAAACTTACGGGGCATTCAATAAAAGACTGAAACAGGCAGAAGTTAAAAAAATATAGAAATAAAAGAGCTATGAGGCAGATAAACGCAGTATTTGTAAAAACAATAAAGGAACTTTACAGAAACAAGACAACTGTATTCTGGACTGTGGTCTGGCCGACAGTTTTCCTTTTTTTAAACATATTTATTTTTTTCAGGGGCATACCTGCTCAGGCGGTACCTTACTACAGGGCAGGCATAACAATATCCATGATTATTTTTTCACTGATGATGTCAGGGCTTACAACAATGCCGGCAATAATTGCCCAGGATAGGGCAAACGGCCTGTTTTTAAAGCTTCGCTCAATGCCAGTTGCACAATGGAAAGATTCTCTGGGAAGGATTTTAGGGCTTCTGTTTTATGTCCTTATATCTGCAGTAATAATCGGCATACTTGGCGTTGCGCTTGGTGCAAAGTTTAATTTTACAGCAACTAACCTTTTGATATCTATCGGGTTTTTAATCCTTGCAACACTTAGCGCCTCAGGAATGGGCATAATAATAGGGACCTTTATAAAGAACATGAACGGCGCAATAATCACAGGAGTCGCAGTTTCAGTGGTTACAATGTCACTTACCGGGATTACC
>Ga0209609_10000625_pt1 | contig 20911 bp, 20 predicted proteins | sample LakKivw325mmetaG_FD_184136 | JGI IMG/M metagenome (GOLD analysis project Ga0209609, IMG submission 184136) | Anoxic lake water microbial communities from Lake Kivu, Rwanda to study Microbial Dark Matter (Phase II) - Lake Kivu water 325m metaG... | ecosystem: Environmental > Aquatic > Freshwater... | reverse complement strand
AATGAAGTTACAGTTTGTTTTATTTTTGACAGGGTTGGTTTTAATTTCCGGATGTATCAACATTAATGCCGGCAAGAATATAATAAATCCTGGCTTACGAATTCTGAACGAAACCATATGTAAAAATCTGAACACCACGGATTACGACGACTGCCTCTACAATAACATTCCAAAATATCCGCGCACGGAAATCTGCTTGAACATAAGTTCAAACGCGACAAGGGAAAAGTGCTTCGACCTGCTTGCGCATCTTACCGGAAACCACACCCTTTGCGAGTATGCGGATAAGAGGTTCTGCTACTACTCGCTTGCACAGAGTTTGAAGGACCCGGAGCTGTGCGACAAGATTTCCTACGAGGAAACGGGTCTGAAGGACTCATGCTACATACTACTGTCCAAGAGCGTTGGCGACAGGAACCTTTGCAATAAAATAAGCAATGAAAATAGACTGATGAAGGAATACTGCCTGGACTACTTCAGATGAATTCCTTCACATTTACTTATCCCTCTCAATCTTCGCCTTTTCCTTCAGTTCAACCTTTTAACAAAAGGTTACGCAAAACTTGATAACAAGTTTTGGGACATCAAAATCGAAGATTTTGTGTCCAACGAAGCTACGCTTCCTTCGGAGCCAAAACTGCTTTGCAGTTTTGCGCTGATCAAAACATGTGCCATTTCACTTCGTTCAATGGCACTTACGTTGCGCATTTACGTGATCAAACATTCCAAACCCGTTACTTATCCCTTTCGACCTTTGCCTTTTCCTTCAGTTTCGCATGCGCTGCCGCAAGCCTCGCAATCGGAACCCTGTACGGCGAGCAGCTCACGTAAGTCAGGCCCGCGCGGTGGCAGAATTCCACAGACCGCGGGTCGCCGCCGTGTTCGCCGCATATGCCCACCACAAGGTCTTTTCTCGCGGATTTGCCTCTCTTGACGCCCATCTTCACCAGCTGTCCGACACCCACCTGGTCGATGGTCTGGAACGGGTCGTCCTTCAGGATTCCCTTCTCGATGTATTCCGGAAGGAACTTGCCTGCGTCATCCCTTGAAAACCCGTAGGTCATCTGCGTGAGGTCGTTTGTTCCGAAGGAGAAAAACTGGGCCTCCGTCGCTATCACGTCGGCAGTCAGTGCGGCCCTCGGGATTTCAATCATCGTTCCGATTTTGTACTTTACGCTGGTTTTTTGCTCCTTCATAACGTCCGTTGCAACCTTCACTATAATCTCCTTCAGCACTGTAAGCTCCTTTATCTCGCCAACGAGCGGTATCATTATCTCCGGGAAAATCTCGATGCCCTGCTTCTTCACCTCGCACGCCGCCTCGATTATAGCCCTTGCCTGCATCTCGCAGATTTCAGGATAAGTAATCACGAGCCGGCATCCGCGGTGGCCGAGCATCGGGTTGAGTTCGTGCAGACTTTTGGTCTTTGCCTTCAACTTTTCAACTGAAACATGCATCTCGTCCGCAAGCTCCTCAATGTCTTTGTCCTCCTGCGGCAGGAATTCGTGCAGGGGCGGGTCGAGCAGGCGTATGGTTACCGGCAGTCCCTTCATGACCTTGAAAATTCCAACAAAGTCGCCCCTCTGCATCGGCAGCAACTTATCGAGAGCGCGTCTTCTGCCCCGCTCGTCATCGGCAAGTATCATCTCCCTCACTGCCTTGATTCTGTCGCCCTCGAAGAACATGTGCTCTGTCCTGCACAAACCGATGCCTTCTGCACCGAAGTTTCTCGCGACTGTAGCGTCCTTCGGAGTGTCCGCATTTGTCTTCACACCGAGAGTTCTGAATTCGTCAGCCCAGTCCATGAGTATTCTAAATTCACCGGTCATCTCGGGCTCTATGAGTTGCACCTCCCCCAAAATAACCTCGCCTGTATTTCCATTTATGGCTATGACCTCGCCCTCCTTGACCGTGTACTTATCAGTGGTAAACAGCTTCTTTTTGTAGTCCACGGAGATTTTTTCACAGCCCGCGACGCAGCACTTGCCCATTCCTCTCGCAACGACAGCAGCGTGCGATGTCATACCGCCGCGTGCTGTCAGAATGCCCTGCGAAGCCACCATGCCGTGTATGTCATCCGGGCTGGTTTCCGTTCTCACAAGAATCACCTTCTCGCCCTCTTCGGCCATTTTTTCGGCATCGTCTGCTGTGAACACAACCTTACCTACTGCGGCACCCGGCGATGCCGGCAACCCTTTTGCAATCACTTCGAGTTTTGCATCAACGTCTATGCGCTTGTGCAGTAGCTGGTTAAGCTGTTCGGGGTCAACCCTCAGAACTGCGGTTTTCTTGTCTATCAGTTTTTCCTTAACCATGTCCACAGCCGCTTTCACGGCCGCCTGCGCTGTTCTCTTTCCCGTGCGCGTCTGCAATATGTACAACTCGCCTTTTTCTATGGTGAACTCGAAATCCTGTATGTCCTTGTAGTGTTTTTCCAAGATTTCGTAAACCTTTATCAATTCCTTGTATGCATGCGGAATGTCCTTCTTCAAATCGTCTATGGCCTTCGGCGTTCTTATCCCCGCAACAACATCCTCGCCCTGCGCGTTTATCAGGTACTCGCCGTAGTGTTCCTTCTTACCGCTTGCGGGATTCCTTGTGAACGAGACCCCTGTTCCGGAGTCGCTGCCCATGTTTCCGTAGACCATGGCCTGGATGTTCACGGCAGTTCCCAAATCATCCGGAATCTTGTTAATTTTTCTGTATGTAATCGCACGCTTGGTGTTCCACGAGCCGAAAACCGCATCAATCGCCATCTTCAGTTGCTCTCTTGGATCATTCGGGAAGTTCTTGCCCGCGCGCCTTTTGATTACGGCCTTGTAGCGCTCGACAACCTCCTTGAGTGCGGCAACCTTCAGGTCGGTGTCAAGTTTTGCGTTGTATTTTTTCTTTACGGCGGTAAGTTCCTCCTCAAACGCCTCGTGCTCGACACCCATCACCACGTCACCGAACATGTTTATGAACCTCCTGTACGAGTCGTAACCGAAACGTTCGTTTTTCGTACGTTTTATCAGCGCCTGAAGCGTTTCGTCGTTCAGGCCGAGGTTAAGCACGGTGTCCATCATTCCCGGCATCGAGAACTTCGCGCCGGAACGCACGGAAACCAGCAGCGGATTTTTTGTTCCGCCGAATTGCTTTCCGGCTACCTTCTCAAGTTTTTTCAGGTTCTCCTCAATCTGCTTGTCCAAACCAGCAGGATACTTCCTGTTGTTCTTGTAGTAAAGTTTACAAACTTCCGTAGTAATCGTAAAACCCGGAGGGACCGGCAAGCCGATGTTCGTCATCTCCGCCAGGTTTGCGCCTTTGCCCCCGAGCAAATCCTTCATCTCCGTCTTTCCATCCGCTTTACCGCCACCGAAAAAATACACAAACTTGTTCGCCATTTTCTTCATCAACCTCTTTCAAAATTTCATTCGAGAAATATGAAGTTACTCATTTGTCTTGGGAATATAAAAATAAAACGTACCGAAGAAAACAATTACTTTTTCATACGTCATAATACCAAAACAAAACTCAGAAAAGCTCAAAGTACAACTTATGCACCCAGTTCTTCTGCGTGTAAACATCCCTCTGGTATTCCGTCCCGCTCACGTTGAACTTCACCTTGTACAGGTCGCGGGCCGGGACCTTAACGCTGAACTCGCCGTTCAAATCCGTCGTTACGGTTTCTATGGTCTTGTTGTATGTGGTTGAAAAAATTCTTAGCTGCAGCCCGGTCACGGGTTTGCCGGTGGCCTTCATCTTCACCCAACCCGCGATGGTGCTGGATTTTCCGCCGGTTTCCACGCTGGTTTCGTTGTAGCAGAAATCCCGCATCGTGGTGCTCTCTATGAATCCGCATATGCTCTGGTTGTTCGTGGCTATGGCCTGATTGAAGTAGCACATGGTCAGCTCGGACTTGTGGACGCCCTCGCATTCAGGGATTTTCGACACGACCTTGGTTACGTTTATCGTCCTTATGTCAATGGACAGGTATTCGGAAGGTACGCCCTCCACCGTGCTTGTCGCTCCGAGTACGGTGCTTGTCGACTCCGGAACGGTCGTAGCCGCAATGCTCGTTTGCGGGGTTGTCGTTGTAATGCCCTGCTGCTCGATGCATCCGCATGCAAGTACAACCGCCAAAAAAACCAAAAGTGAAATTTTTTCCATCTCCCGTATGGTATTCGAATACTACTTAAAAAACTTTTCTATTCCGCCTTGACCTGCAGTATCTTCCTCCTGCCCATCACTTCCATGTAAAGGACCTCCTTACCTTCACTCACTCCAGTCACGTCATCCGGTATTGGGAGGTCGAAGGTCTCATAATTCTCGAGGTCCATGAGCTGCACGTTGCTGCCAACGACAGCGAGAACCTGCGCGGGTCTCTTGTTTATCACGGGAACATCGACATTGCTTCCTGCGGGCTGCATCAGATTTTTTTTCTGACCGTCGAATATGCCGATAGCTTCAATCCTGAACTTCGCGCCGCCGTGCTTTCCTGCCTTTGAGTGGACCATGCTCGACACCCTGCACGGAATATCGTCTATTATCACGTACTTTCCGACCTTCAGGTCTTTTATATCGCAAATCCTCCGTTCTTCAGACATTTTGACACCTCGGTAATGAAACTAAATAAGTTTAGTAGTAATACGAGTGGGTAAATAAATCCGTGATTTCTCAAATAACTTTGACTTTAATCTCTTCAACACCTTTGAAATCCGGATCGCCGGTGTAAAATATCCCACACTGCACAAGTATGGAGCATGCTAAATGAATAACATCTGCATAAGAAATTTCCCTCTTACCAGAAACATAATATTTCAGACGTAGTTCTGTAGCGTATTTTGCTATCTGCAGGTTAACAGGAATTATCTGAATTCCCTCGATATTCTCTATCAAATTTATCGCTTCGCGTGCGTTATCTCTACCGATTTTTTTTGTTAAGCTATATTCTACCTCAGTCAAAGTCAGGGTATCAATCACGATATTCTCGGATAAAGATCCTCTGATAGTATCCTTAGAAATGCTAAACTTTTCACCTTGGCTAAAAAATTCAATCCATACCCAGCTGTCAATATAAACGCTCATTCAAATCTGCTCCATGCCTTTTTGCTATCCTTTATCATCTGTTCTATCTCCTGCGGCGTAAATTTTGGCACTCTCTCCCTAAGCTTCAGAAGTTCTTCAAATGCGTCCTTCGCCTTTGGTTTCATTACAGCTGCGTTCCCCTCAGGATGGAATACTACCTTGCTACCCTTCTTCAACTGCAGTTTTTTGCGTATCTCACGAGGAACCGTTATCTGTCCCTTGGATGTTACGGTTGCCTCAAAAGAGCCCATAAAATCACCTCCTTACATTTTATATAAAAGTAAGGAAAGTTTAAAAATGCCTTACTTTATGAGCTTATTCTATCGCGATATTTCCGCCGATTTTCGGCACATAGGTTTTGTAATCGTGAAGGCCTTCGGCAAATTCCTCGCAAACTTCGGCATCGCCGTGCACGCATATCACGTGTTCCGGGTTCAGCCGTTTGACGATGCTCTCCAAACCTTCCCTGTCAGCATGCGCCGAGAAATCGAACTGATGTACCTCGCATTCAATCTTGATTTTTTTCCTCCGCATCGCATCCACAACATAACCTTTGTCCAGCAGCAACCTGCCGTTGCTGTCCTCGGTCTGGTAGCCCGTAAGCAGCACACAGTCGCCCTTGTTCTTGCGAATCTTGTGCAGGTAGCTCAAAACCGGGCCGCCGTCCAGCATGCCGGCGCTCGTTACAATCACGCACGGTTCGTCGCAGATATCGCGCCTTGCTCTTTCGTTTTCAACCCAAATCGCACTGCTCGCTGCGGCGTGGAGTTTTTCCGCATCCCGCACGCACCCAGAATACTGCATTGTCAGACGCGTTATGGTCTTGCCCATGCCGTCCAGATAAACCGGCACGTTGAGGTTTGCGTCCTGCAGTATCAGCAGCGTTTCCTGGGTTCTTCCAACCGCGAATACCGGAACCAGCGCAACATTACCCCGGTCCGTGACTTCCTTAACCTTGTCCAGAAACGCGTTTTCTGTTTTTTTCCTGTCAGGGTGCGACCTGTCCCCGTAGGTGCTTTCCGTTATGACGATGTCCGCATGCTCCGGAAGTATCGTTCCGTTCTGCAGCCTCGTATCCCCTGTGTTAATGTCCCCGGTGTAAAAAATCTTCCTCCCGTCCGCATCCAGCAGCACGGACGCGCTTCCGGGAATGTGGCCTGCATCAAAAAACTCGAATTCAATGTTACCGAACAGCTTTACCTTCCTGCCGTAATCCGTTATTATTTCGCTCGTTATCATCCTGTCGATATCCTTCTCCGAGTACGGAACCTTTTCCCTCTTCAGTTTTCCGACGTTCACGAAGTCCCTCTGCAGGATGTGTGAAATTTCGAAGGTAAGTTCCGTGCCATAAACCGGGAAGGACTGTTTTTTGTGAAGTGCGGGAATCATTCCCGAGTGGTCCATGTGCGCGTGCGTCAGAATCAGCGCGTCAACAGACTTCGGTGTGTGCGGGTATTCAACCGGCTCGGAAAGTTTGACGCCCGCATCCAGAATTACGGATTTCCCGTTAAACTCCATGCGTATCAGGGACTTCCCGACTTCCTGCGCTCCTCCCAGAAACGAGAATTTAAGCATAAGAATTATTTTCCAGCAATGTATAAATAAACCTGCTTATAGAACTGTCACTTCTCCGGCGGCAATAATTTCCTCAACAATTAATATTTACGGGAGAATTTAGTATAAATAAAGTAGTATGGCAACTTGTACAAGTCAGGGAGTTAATAAGAAAATTGCCCACCGACTGGGAAGGGTTCTTGAATTGACTTTAATGGGTGAGACGCAGAAGCAGATAGCAAGTGAATTAGGTGTGGGTCAAGCTCAAATCAACAGGGACCAAGACAGACTAACTAAACTAGCACTGCCTCCGTTAAAGGAGATGCTGATGCATCCACGAGAGATAAGACATCGGCTAAAAACTCGGGAGGAAGAGGAGCTAAAACGAATGAGAGAGTGGGAGGAGCAAAAGAGGATAGCAGACAGGCAGGGCAGGGTGATGGAACTGAAGATACAAGGAAACACGCAACAAGAGATAGCACAAGAATTAGGGGTAGGTGTATCAATAGTCTATAGAGATTTGGAAAGACTACGCGAACTTGCGGTAGACGAGAGGCTAAAAGAACTGCTTGTAACAGACATGCGTGAGGTAGGTAGACGAGTAAGGCAGGAGACTATCCATAGACAGGAGAGTAGTCAACAGGTGGATAGTGCAACTAAAAGGAAGCTACTAGCATACAGACGAGGGAGGGTGTTAGAGGGAAGGCTCTTGGGCATGACAGAAGCAGAGTTAGCGGAAGAGCTTGGAGTTGTTGTACCCTATATCTCAAATGATGTGAGGGTACTACGCGGGCTGGCTGTTGATCCGAGGCTGAAAGCGTTGCTCGAAACAGACATGCGTAAGGGGGGAACACCAACTGAGCAGGTAGAAGCGGAGCATAGAAGGGACAGGGTCTTGGGATTAGGACTTGAAGGGAAGACACCAGCAGAGATAGCGAAAGAATTGGATATTGATGAAGAAGTGATATCAGAAGACCTGGGGACGTTAAGAAAAAAAGCGGAAGGGCCGGTAAGAGAAAAACTAAGACAGATGGATGAATCAGAGGAAAAAGAGGACAGGATAAGAACAGCTGAACGTAGGAAGGACGTAATGTTACTTAGGAGAGACGGAGGAACTATACATGGAATAGCACAAGCGTTAGGGGTAACCCCTTCAACCGTTCAGGGCGATTTAAACGCATTAAAAAAACTACAGGAACAACTGGGCTGGTTAGAGCTTATAGACGGAAGAAAATGCAAGAAAAAATAAGATTCATATCTTCTTCTTGATTTCTCTTTCTCGTACCCCACTGAGAAACGAGAATTTAAGCATAAATGCTATTTTCTTACGTTGTATAAATAAAGATGGAGCACATTTCAAAACTGAAAAAACTCCTAGAACATGCAGTCAGAGATTGTTGTGTTGAGCGTGAGATAGGTGTGATATTTTCCGCGGGTTTGGATTCAACGCTAATCGCAACAATCGCATCGAAATTCGCGGAGGTTAAAGCGTATAATGTGGGTGTGAAGGAATCTCATGATATTACTCATTCTAAAAAAATAAAAAATGCAAGATATCCAATCAACCGGATCGAGCTTACCGAGAAACAAATCGAATCCGCATTGCCAAAAATTATAAAAATAATAAACGAACTGAATCCGCTGAAAACAGCGGTTGCCGTGCCGTTTTACTTCGCGTCAAAAAAAGCGCATGAGGACGGGTTGCGCGTGATGCTCTGCGGCCAGGGCGGGGACGAGCTTTTTGGGGGTTACAACAAGTATCTGGAGCACCTGAAGGGGCATGGTTATCCCGGTTTGGAAGAGATTATGAGAAAGGACGTAAACGAAATTTTTAAAAATCAATTAAATTATGATAAAAAAATTTGTAAAGCAAATGGCATAGAATTAAAATTCCCGTTCATGGATAAAAAATTTATCGAATATGCGATGAAGATTCCTCTTAAATTGAAAATAAAAAGAATAAATAAGGAAAAGCCGAAGTTTTCCTGTGTTGATGAGGTTAACAATAAAAAATATATACGTAAGTACATCCTGCGTAAGGTTGCGCAGGAATTCTCACTTCCCGCAGAAGTCATAAACCGCAGGAAAAAAGCAGCGCAGTATGGTTCCGGGGTTCAGAAGGTCATGGAAAAACTCGCAAAGAAGAACGGCTTCAGATACGTGCGGGAATACGTGGAAAACCTGCACGCTACTTCATGAATTCCGTATGCCCAAAATGTATCAATAAATCAATCCCTAATTTTTTGCACTGTTCGTCCTTCGTGTCGCATGCGCCGTAGGTCGGGTCCACGAATATTATCGCTAACGCGCCGGTTTTTTTCTCCACCTCTTGAGCAATTTTCAAGGCATGTTGTTTCAGACCCTCAGGAAACTGCAGGCCGACGCGTTTTGCCTTTGATTTTTTTATTTCGGATACGATTTTTTCGAGTTCGAAGTCGTATTCATCCATTTTTACTTATTTTTTTGTATGTCTCGAATCTCCCTCAGGACATTAAGCTCGCTTTCGTTCAGTTCTTCGGTTTTTATTTCCTTGATTTCGTCTAGGGAAATGAACGTGTAAACAATTTCGTTTTCATCCAGCTGCCTGCCAATGGTCACATCCTCGATGGATATCGCAACCTTCTCGCCTGCTTTTGCGGATTTTATGTCCTCCTTGTTGAGCTGCATGGTTTTTATTCTACCGACAACCCGCCCGTTGGTTTTGAGTATTCTTGCCCCTAGAGTCAGTGTTCCACCTAAAACCTCAACCCCGACAATCGCGGGCTTGCTCTCCCTGAAAACGTGTTTCGGAAGAATCCGGAACTTTCCGGGCGCGATGGCGGTTTTTTCTGAAATGATTTTTTCTTTCTCCCTTTCGTCTTTAATCCACTGCCGGTAATCTTCAATCAATCGGTAAATGACTTTGTTCGAGATTATCGGAACGCCGCTGTCCGACGCATGTGTTTTTGCGTCATCCAGGGCAGATGTGTTAAAGGCAAGTATCACTCCAAGATACTTGTTGTGCGCCTTCACGGTTGATGCATCAATGACATCGAGTTTGTGGACTTTGCCGATTCCGCCTTTTCTTATCGCGATGCCCTCCTTTGTGAGCATCTTTACAAACGCTTCCAGCGATCCAAGAGTATCTGTTTTTACAACAACACCATTGATGTCCTTTGAAAACTCTATGCCCTCGATTTCTTTCTTCACGTCTTCAGCAATTTTTGCATCGCCGACATAAACAGGAGCGCCGGCAATTGCGTTCTCAAGTCCGGGAGCAGCAATCTTCACGCCCGATGCGGCATAAACGCTGTTCACGCTCTTGAATTTTTGTTCGGGGTCGCGCATCTCGTCAAGTGCGTGCGGTCTTAACAATGCCTTTACCTTCGTGACAACCGGTTCGCCGCGCGCGCCAACAACGATGGTGTCGTTCTTGTGGATCGTTCCCTCGTAGATTATCACATCAATTGTAGTGCCTAACCCGCGCTCCTCCTTCACCTCCAAAATCGTCCCCTTCGCAGGCGTGTCAACGCCGACCGTGAGTTTTTTTGCAAGATACTGCTGTGCCAAACCCATGAGAACCATCAGCAGTTCCGGAATCCCCTCCCCAGTTTTCGCGGATATCGGCACTATCGCAACCTGCTTTGTGAAATCCGAAACCTGCGAATAAAGGTCAGACTCAAAACCCTTTTCCGAAAGCTTTCCGACAATCGTATAAAACTTGTTGTAAAATTCGGCCCTTACGTCCTCGGGCTGCTTCTGGGGAGCTTCATTCTGCACCCATCCGCGTATCATGTCAATCTTGTTGGCTGCAACAATAAACGGCGTCTTGTACTGCTTCAGGATTTCAATAGCTTCGAGAGTCTGCGGCATCAGGCCGTCGTTTATGTCCACGACGAGAATCGCAAGGTCCGCGACGCTTCCGCCGCGCTTTCTCAATGTTGTAAAGGCTTCATGCCCCGGAGTATCAATAAAAAGAAGCCCCCTGAGCTGGATTTTCAGCTTGAGTTTTTTCAAAAGCTCGCCGCAAATCTCCTGCACGACCTCGAACGGAACATCGGTCGCACCGATATGCTGCGTTATTCCTCCGGCTTCGCGCGACGCGACAACGCTCCCCCTGATCCAATCCAGCAACGTTGTTTTTCCATGGTCAACGTGCCCAAGTACAGATATGATAGGTTCGCGGGTTTCGGTAGTCATTCTGACATAGTATAGGAAAAGGGTATTAAATTAATCAATGCCAATAATTGACCATCATGCAGAGCAGAAGGCGGGAAGTATTGGCCAAGATGGATCGGGCGATCGAAGAAGATCAGGCTTTATTCACAGACAATTACATTCCGCCGATAAAAAGAGTCGGTGCATTCGGGTCATTCTCCCTTACAGTTGATGCGTTGGGTTCATGTCTTAGTGGACTTACAGTTCGACCAAAGGAAGAAGCTCTGCAGCGTTCCCTTACCGAAACTCTAATCCTGAATCCAAATGCGGATCTGGACGATGCAGGAAGATTCGTTGTGCGGCAGGAGCATAAGGGGCTTCTTCTTGAATCTCTCGTCAAAAGCGTCATAGGCAACACACCCAGTCTAAGCCCTCAGGATTTTGACAGCGTTGCGGCACCGTTAAGCGATGGAAGACTTTTTGCTGACGGCGTCGCATTTCCCGTAAGCGGCATTCTGCAACCTATAATCCACGTGCCAGGACGCGAAATAGGCGACAGGGAGGAAAGTTACTGGGCTGCTGACAGGACTGACATACCAGACATGGCCCCCGACAGGAAATCCGTATGGCAGGCAGAGCGCAATATTATCTCAGGTGTGCTGGATCGCTATGCCATACATGCAGGCAGAGGCGGAAATCTCGAGGTCGGTGCAGGGTGGGGGCGATTTCTACTGGCTTGCTCCGCCGGGCTTCAACAAAAGGATGGTTTCTGTTGAGTGGAATCCAATATACATCGCAGAGTTCAGGCGGCGTTTTCCAAGAGCAGACGTGAGACAGGGCAACATCTATCAACTCGATTTTCCAGATGACTCGTTCAGTAATGTTGTTGGTCTGACTCCGTTCTCTTCTTTGGAATACCTCGACCATGCAGTCGCCGAGTTATGGAGGGTTCTCAAACCAGGCGGAAGATTTTTCTCGTTCCAGGACCTGATTCCAAACGACGACCAGGTGGCAGACAGGCTCTTGAAGAGAGGTCTTGTACCAGACCCAGAACATGTTATGTTCTTTAGAAGCGAACAGGACCGCCAAGAAGTTGTTGAGGCACTTACGCATGTCTATGATTTCGGAGACCGCGCCTGGAGGGAATACAAAAAAATCCTCCACAGGAATGCAGTCGTCCAGAACCTGTATGAGTATCATGAACAGTGGCTTGCAACCGAATTGAAATATGCTGGGTTCAGAATCCTGCACCAGGAAGACGAAACTGAGATATACATAGGCCCGAGAGAGGAAAGGCACCAGCAGTTCTGCGGGCGATGCAGCATGGACCACAACCGCGACGTGGCAATGTTCTCCACAGGCAGCCCGCGCGGACCATTCCGGGAGCCGCATCCGAGTAACATATCCTTGCCATACCGGCTTCTTGGCGACGACATTGTAGAGCGGGCAATAGTCTGGACAACGGTTGCAGAGAAACCACAGTGATGATGTAAAACATCATGGCGGATTATCACAGAACGCATATCTGCCTTTGTTCCCCAAAACCCAGTTTTTCCTCGGCTTCCACGCGCGCATGAAATTCGCATGCGTTGCCTTTCTTTTTATTCCAATGCCCGGGCCAGAATCATTGTAGTAAACATACTCGTCGTCCGCCCCGGTGACAACAATCGCATGCGGACCGAGCCTTTTTTGCGTTAGGCTGAACGCGCGGCCAATGCCAGGCATAAGCGAGAATGTATCGACACTCACTATGGGATTTTTTCCTTCAGACAGTCTTTCCCTCAACCAATCAATGTCACCATCCCACGTCTCCTCGTACCCCAAACCCAACCTCTCCATCGCAATCCTGTTTTCTACCGGTGAGAGATTGCCACGCTTTAGAACCGGAACCGATTTTACAGTTTCCGATATAGCTCTCTGGACAGGAGTTTTGCCCATCGACTCTCTCTGCACGCTCTCAACCTGGGATTCATCAAGGCCGACCCTTGCAGCCCTGTAAACGTCCTCTTCAGTCAGATATCTTCCGAGAACCTTTGTAGCAACCATCGCGATGCACCTGTTTCCGCATGTTATCGGACTCTGGCCATAAGCAGGTAAGTCCAGCGGATTCCTCTCGTGACCTGCAACCTGCCTAAGGTAATCATCAAGCCTATGCCTGTCTGCAAAATATGCATAAGCCCGTATTGTTGCATAAATCCCAACGCCAATGCCAAGCGCGATCAGTTCATGCTCTCCTGAGAGCGATAACCCTACTCCGCTCAGCATAAGCCCATAACCATCGGGACCTCCAAGAAACTTCGGCAGTTCGTCATGCATTTCACGAATCGGAAGCGGTCTAGGCAGTTCTTCGCGGCGTCTTACAACAGGCATATTAAATACCCGTCATTCAAAGTAAAATACTAAGCAATCCGTATGTGCTCGACCTGTCAAAATCCATTATGCATACTGCCTCAAATTCGTCTGCGTTCCTCTCAGTTGCTCCTTCAACAATGTGCTTTCCTTCACGAATCGAGAAACCGGCAGTCTCAGTTTCGTTTTCAAATATTCCATCACATCCCTCAAACTGTTGAATTCCCTGCCTTTCTGCGCGAGCGCTGACCTCACGTTTTCCCTCACGTTGAAAACGCCGAGCGGTACATAACCCTGGTAAGCCTCACGCAGAATAATAGCGCCTGCCTGTTTCTTCTTCCGTGCAAGAGCCTCGAGAACGCTGAACTTGCAGCTGTAATAGCATCCGCCCACGATCGAATACTCGTCCTTGCCCCTGTTCGTTTCGTGGTCCGCAAATATCAGCTCTTCATTCCTAAGCACGTGCAGAAACGCCTCAATCCATTCGTACTGCCAAGCAGTCGGCAGAAGTATAACAGCGTAATAATTGTTCAGACTGTCGAACTCATGCACCCGGTAGCAGTCGAGCATGTTGTAGTGCCTAACTTCCTTCAGCAACCGGTCCGCAAGCGTCATGTCACATGCGGTTATCGACCACCTTGTCGGCACGAGTTTTCTTCTCCTATCGCCGCCCATCGTCCCGACAGAAAACGCCTTCTGTATCCTCGAAAACGGAACGTCCTTTTCATAGAGCTGCATCACCGCATCAGCGGCTTTCAAATCCGTGTCGTAATACACCTTCTCAAGCTGGTTGTCCCACCTACAATTCTCGATATCGAATTCGTCAATTACCGCGCTCGGTCCGTAAGGCGTGTGCTCATCGCTGAACGACCTTCCGAGCGGAACCGTGCTGAAGTGAGCCTCGCTCTCTATCGAGCTTACTGCCATGGAAATCTCCACGAGTTTTTCAACAAGTTTGTTGTCGAGGTTCGTTACATCCACCTCGCGTTTCCCCCTTATAAGATTCATGCGAAAATTCACAACGTCATGCGTCTTCACGTTCGCGGGTATCCAGCTCTCGGGCGAATCAAAAATCGAAGTATCACCATGTTGCTGGGAAATCATGGGGCCAGCAAAAACCTTCGGGTAGTTCCAGCTCCCGATAAAAACGGACGGTGGCGTGCTTCCCTCAACATCCCTGCCGAGGGACACGGACCTCATGGGCAACCTGCTCGTGAGCTCCTTCAGATAGACGAATTTTTTCCCAAACATCAATAAAAATTAAAAAACCAAGATAAAAAACCCGCCCAGAGAGTGGTGGAAAAGTTATTTGTTATTGTTCAGTGAAATTTATCCGCCTTCAAATTCTCCACATGCTTCAGCCGCATCTGTGCCAGAATCTCGCGGGGTTTTTTGTTTTCCTGGATTCCGTAAAGATTCATGAATCCGAGAAGTTTTTTTCGGAGAATCTTTCCACTCTGGTCCAAATCCGTGAGAATCACGACCCGTTTGAAACCCTGCAGTGATTCGACAACCTCAAGCAACGCGCTGCCTGAATGCAGCTGCACGATGTTTTCAATCCCCAGGGATTCAAGGGCTTTTTTGTCCTTTATGCCTTCAACAATCACCGGCTCGTTTATCGAGTTTATGAATTCTTCGAGCAGGTCGGCATCTATCGCTGTCATATCAATCCGACAAAATTTTTCAGAATTTTTAAACCCATGATACCGCTTTTTTCCGGGTGGAACTGCGTCGCATAAACGTTGTTTTTTGAAACCACCGCAGGGAATTCCACACCGTATTTTGTCGTTGCGGAAACGATTTCCCTATCCTTCGGCACGGGATAATAGGAATGGACAAAGTAAAAGTAATCCCTCTCCGTTATCCCCTGCAAAATTTTATTTTTCTTTTTTACCTCAAGGTTGTTCCATCCCATGTGCGGAACTTTTAACGAACTTGAAAATTTTTTGCACGTTCCCTCGAAAATTCCAAGACCTTCAACACCCGGCGCCTCATCGCTTTTCTCGAAAATCACCTGTATGCCTAAACACAACCCTAGGAAAGGGATTCCTTCATCGATTTTTTCAAGCAGGGGTTTTTTGAATTCTGACAATTTCCCCATGGCATCCCCGAAATTTCCAACACCTGGAAGAACTATCGCATCGGCCCCGAGTTTTTTCGGGTTTGTCGTTATTCTCGTTTCAGCCCCGATTTTTTCAAACGCATTCACGATGCTCCTGAGATTTCCAGCGCCGTAATCGATGATTGCAATCATTCTTTCACAGCCCTTATGATGTCCTTGAGAATCTTCGAATTCTGTTCCGCTATGGTTCCGGTCACGACAACATCCGCTCCCGCAGCAACAACTTTTCTCGTGGCATCCGGCGTTCTTATGCCGCCACCGACAATCAGAGGGATGTCAAGATTTTTTTTCACCGCCCGTATCATCTCCTGCGGAACAGGTTTCTCGGCCCCGCTTCCCGCCTCAAGGTAAACGCAATGCATCCCGAAAAGTTCGGATGCCGTCGCATAGGAAACCGCCTTTTCCGTATCCTCCCCGGAAATCCGGTCAACCTTTCCGACGACCTCCACGGCCGTCGGTTTCTTGCTTGTACTTACCACAATGTAGCCCATCGGGATTATCCCTAACCCGGATTTTTTTACGAATTTTGCAGCTTTCACCTGCTCCCCGACAAGGAACCTTCGGTCTGTCGAATTCATCAGCATCATAAAGAAGATGTAATCCGCAAATCTCGAAACGCCGTGCGAGCCGCTCGGGAACAAAATTGTGGGAATCCTCACGCTCTTCTTTATCGCCTTTGTCGTTTCGTCCATCAAACCGGCAGTGTTTGTCGAACCGCCAATCATTATCGCGTCGCTTCCATACGTTTCCGCAAGTTTCGCGAGTTTTCCCGCATCCTCTGGCGATTGCTTGTCCGGGTCAATGAGCGTGAAATGAAGCTTCCGGTTTTTTTCCGACCTACCCTCAATCATATTCCTCATACTATCACTCCCGTGTTTTTTGCAAGATTCTCCGCATCCTGCCTGCTCAGCCCGTTGCGCAGTATCGTGTACCTGTCCCGTATGGTGTGCGCAACAGTCAGCGCGTCAATTATATCGGCATCCGGAATTCCGAGCTCTATCGCGTTGGTCGGCGCGTTCACGCGTTTCAGTGCGTCCCTCACCCGCGTCCACTCCGCCTGATGAAGGTATGCCATCATTATGCATCCGACGCCGCACTGCTCCCCATGAAGCGCGGGTTTCTTGCATATCCTGTCGAGCGCATGCGAAAACATGTGCTCTGAGCCGGAAGACGGGCGCGAACTTCCAGCTATGCCGATTGCGACGCCGCTGCTTATCAGCGCCTCCACAAGAATCTTCACGTCCTGCCGTATCTCCGCGGACTTCTGCATCACGATTTCTGCGCTCATCGCTGAAAGCGTTGCCGCATAATCCCCGTAATATTCCAGGCGTTCGTTGTATGCAAGTTTCCAGTCAAGAACCGCGGTGTAATTGGATATGACGTCCGCGCATCCCGATGCGAGCAGACGCGGTGGGGCGTTTTTTATTATCGTCGTGTCTGCGATAACGGCCATAGGGCAGTGAAAAACGTTGGGGTGCGTTCCCTTTCCAAGTGACGAGCACGGTGATGCGATTCCGTCGTGCGACGCCGCGGTGGGAACGCTTATGAACGGTATCTCTGATTCGTATGACGCGACCTTTGCGGTATCAATGACCCTGCCGCCGCCGACAGCAACCGCATATCTCACTTCCTTGTCCTTCACGAGGTCCTTTATCGCGTTTATCTCGTCGTCGGACGAGTCTGAAACTATATAAATCTCAGAGCCGAGCTGCTGGCAGACCGCATCTCCGGCAGTGTTCCGCGTGTTTTTCCCGGAAACAACGAGCGACCTTCCCCTGAGCCTAAGGTCGTTAGCAACCTCCTTTACCATGGATATCGCGCCGTCACCAACAATAACCTTCCTCGGAAGTTCGATTTTTTTCATGGCTCAACCAGGACTATCTGGGCATGTTTTATCCCGTTGATGTCCCGAACATTATCCTCGTCAACAAAGCCGTGCTCTATGGCGGCATCCACAACCCTGTTCCCCATGAGGTTTGCGACGGTCGCTTCCTTAAGCGCGGCAATCAGCTCCTCAACACCGCATTCCTCCTCGTGGTAGAAGGTTTTTTTGACTTCCAGTTCGAGTTCCCCGTGCCTTATGGTCTTTCCGAGAATGTCCTTATCGCATGCCGCAACCAGCACGTCGCCCTCCTTCCTGTGCGTTTTAATGCAAAACATCCTGCTATTTATTAAACTGATATCTAAATAAACAATAAAATGGCTACTCCGATAGAACTCCAGATGAGCCTGCTGCTGTTCGTCGCACTTGCTGGCTATCTCATCGCCGCACGCATAAACCAATCCGCGGTCATAGGCGTGATACTCGCGGGTTTGCTCATAGGGCCGAGCGGTTTGGGTCTAGTGACGCATTCCGAGTTCGTGGGAAGCATCGCCCATCTCGGCGCAATCATCCTGCTTTTTGCCATCGGCCTGGAATTCCGGCTCAACGACATCGTAAAGTTCAGGTATCTCGTGATTGCATCCGTCGGGGTCGTATTGCCGTTCATTGGTGGTTATCTCATTGCGGATTTTTTCGACCACACCTTTGCATCCTCAATCTTCATAGGGGCTGCCCTGACCGCAACGAGCATCGCAATCACCGCAAGCGTCCTGAAGGAGATGGGGAAACTGCAGACTGATGCTGCAAAAGCCATAATCGGCGCTGCCGTGATTGATGACGTTCTGGCTTTGTTGGTTCTGTCATTTTCAGAACAACTTGTTGCGGGAGCAATATCTTACTCCTCTCTATTGGTCATCACCCTAAAAGCAATCGGGTTTGTCGGCTTTGGCGCTTTTCTTGGATACAAATACATAAGCAGAATCATAGAAAAAATCGACAAAACAAAAATCGTGCTGAAGTATCCGGAATTCACCTTCATATTCGCGATGATGTTCGCGTTTCTTTACGCTACGATAGCGAGCGTTGTCGGACTTTCCGGAATCGTCGGCGCATTCCTTGCAGGCGTTTCACTTTCCGGCGTGAAAACAACACACGGCAAGGACTACAGGGAGGGCGCGGAATATTTGCACATAATCTTCGCATCGGTTTTCTTTGTCTCTCTCGGGATATTGGCAAACCTGCGGGAGCTGAGTTTTACTTTCGGCACGGTTGGTTTTTTCCTCATGCTCTTGGTTGTAGCAGTTATCACAAAGGTCATTGGATGCGGTCTTCCAGCAAAACTCCAGGGCATGTCACGGAGGGACTCGCTTGTTGTCGGTTTTGGCATGTCGCCCCGGGGAGAAGTCGGCATGATAATCGCACTCATTGGTTTAAACCTCGGCATTTTCGGGCAGGACATCTACGTTTCCCTGATACTGATAGCTTTGCTGACCACAGTGCTAACGCCGATTATCCTGAGAAACTGGTTGTATAAAAGTAATAACTAACCAACCGGATTCAGCGGACCTTCTCCAAGCCACAGCGAGCGGAGGTTCAGTACAGCACGGTTCACCATATTGTTCCTGTTCGCTGTGTTGCTTGCGGTGTGTGCGGTGTTCACGTAAAGCGTCCCGCCTTCGCGGGCAGCATCGTAAAGGTGAGTCGGTCTTGCGCTTTCGTTTTCAGCAACGTCAGTCACGTAACCGGCAATCCATCCTCCCCTCAATGCAACAGCAATCGCTTCCTCGTCAACGATTGGACCGCGCGCGGTGTTGACTATAAACGGTTTCCTTCCCGCGTTGCGTATTTTTTCCAGAATCTCCATGTTTATCAGGTGTCTCGTTCCTTTTGGCGGCTCGTCTTTCGTAAGCGGACACTGCACAAATATGACATCTGAGGTCGTTATGAGCTCATCAAAACTCACGCAGTGTATCGGGTCGAACTCAACCGGTGCGTTTGGGTCTCCTTTGCCTTCGAGTACCCGTGCCCTGATGTTTGCTTCAACCAATCCGTTCAAGGCTGCCTCTTTTTCCGGGTATTCCACCGGGTCGCTGTAAACTATGCTGCCCTTGCCATCAGCCCTGTAAACAAACGGTATCAAACGCCGCATGGTTGCGCTACCGGTTTCACCACCACCGATGTGTCCCACACGTATGCCGTTTTCTAGGGTGTAGTTGTACATTCCTGGATGCCTGCCATCATACATCGAGCAGCCGACCTGGCTTCCGGCCTTGACCATGGTCGTGTTCGCATCATATCTGAGAAGTGACGTCAATGTTAAAACCACCGCGGTTTCAGCAACGTCGTCAAAAAGCGTTCCGGGAGCGTTTGTGTAAGTTCTTCCGGTTTCCTTGGCGACAGCAACACTTTTGTTATCAAATCCCATGGCTGCAGATGCGACGTGTCTCGCACTCTCCGGCATGTCGCTCCTCCAGTTCCCCTCGGTTATCGGCTCCATGAAACACAAAACCTGGTCAATGTCCTGCCTGTCCGGGTTGCCAAGCAAAGCCGCCATCTGCTCCGCATTCAGACACGTATGATGTGTATACTCATAAACGTCGGCACCTTCAAGAAACTCGCGCGCTTCAGGCGACATCATGTCGCGCTCAACCGGAATCGTGCAGAATATTTTTGGAACTTTTCCGCCTGCTCCTTCTATCTCCGCTCTGCGTTTTTGGTCTGCGGGTATGAACCTCACATGCTGCTCAAGTTCGTCCAGAGGAACGATGTCCTGCCCGACGGGGGTTTGCATCGCATCAGAGAGAAGACGCGCAGCAAGTGCCGGGTTTTGGCTTATACCCCTGAAAATCCGTCCCTGTTGTTCCGCGGGCAGTGCAGATAACCTTTCAAGCGCCTGTACGGTCGGTCCAATAATTTCGGGATGTTGAGCAAACAACTGCATAAGTTTTTCACGGTCGCCGGATAGTTCGCGAAGTGCAGGTGTTTGGGGAATCCGTATTCTCTGTTTTGTCGTCATTTTAATCACGGTTATACTTGGGGCATTTTAGTATAAATCCATTCCAACACCTTAGGAATTATAAATTCGATTTTTAATTTTCTATTCAGAATAATTACCAATGTAACTACTCTTTATCAGGGTTCTGGTGGTGGTATTATCTACTGTATTACTATTACCCATCCACTTATGTATACTACTTCCAGTCGGACCTCTCAGTATTGAACTATACCAACAACCTTGAGACGCACATCCTGATCCGCGACCCGCTGAAGGGTACATCGGATGTTGCTGCAGGGCTGAGACTCAGGGGCTTTGATTATGGCGGATACTGCACGGAACTGTGCTGTAATGTTAACCAGCAGAACGAAACCTCGTGCTCGGACGGAATAGACAATGACTGCGACGGTTTTGTGGATTGCTGGGACCTGGACTGTTGCGCCCTTGACAACAGCACCGGCTGCTTGGGAACATTTTACTGCAGAAGCGTTGAGATATGCAACAACAGCATTGACGACGACGGTGACGGCACCACGGACTGCAACGATACTGCGGACTGCTGTCTAATGCCCGTATGCTCCTCCACGGAGCCCTGCATAGGCTACAGCGTTTACGGCTATGTAAACTCAACGCTTACAAACCTTACGGAGTTTATGGATGGTTCCCCTTTGCCGGTTTTTCCTGCAGGACAGGCACGAAGAACCAATGTCAGGGGAACACACAGATTCGAGGTTGCGAACATAACCGGCGATAAACTGATTGCATGGGACAACGACTTTAGTTCAGACCTCAACCTCAGCATCATAATACTGGACGCAGGTAACACCTGGCTCGCAGCATCCGGCTTCCAGGGCAACGCCACGTT
>Ga0209609_10000623_pt1 | contig 20965 bp, 33 predicted proteins | sample LakKivw325mmetaG_FD_184136 | JGI IMG/M metagenome (GOLD analysis project Ga0209609, IMG submission 184136) | Anoxic lake water microbial communities from Lake Kivu, Rwanda to study Microbial Dark Matter (Phase II) - Lake Kivu water 325m metaG... | ecosystem: Environmental > Aquatic > Freshwater... | reverse complement strand
CAGGGTAAACTCCGCGACTGAAGAATCTCACTCAGGGTAAACTCCGTGAAGGGGAAGAATCTAGAGACCCTTCGCTAGCGCTCAGGGTGACAGCTAAACAGCCTTTACTCTTCCTCTGTTTCGCCACGCTTGCGCAACTTCTTTCTCTCAAAGCCGAGGAGGTTACCCTCGCTGTCCAGACGGACTTCATACAGGCCTAGCACATCCATGGTATCAGGGATAGCACTTCTCTCTGACGCCTCTAACGAGACTACCCACTTTTCCTCCATCTTAGACAGACCGGTAACCCCGTCAACCGGTATTTTGCTAAGTCTGGCAAAGTCCTCCTGCGCCCTTTTAACTACCTCATCGGCGTTCATTCTAAACCTTTACCTTCCCTCTCCGACCTAAGCCTTGCCTCCATTTCCTAATAGCATCAACTATCACTTGGCTAACTCTCCCTCTTTCCTCTCTGGGAACCTCAGGCATCAAAATATCCAGGCAAGTTTGCCTGAACCTATGGTTACCGCCAAGGACAGGCTCACCTTTTAAGTTTAATATCTTGCCCATTATGATACAAGCTCGAATGGTAGGCGTGAGCTTGTTCGATTTAGCCTCTCTGACCTTTCTTACCAACTCGACAATGCGCTGGGAGTCTTCCAGAGAAAGCTTAGACTTCGCCTGGGTGATAGCGATCTCGGTTTCCTCATCGAAATTGCCCAGCTCTATGGTCACCATGCGGTCACGAAGGGCATCCTGGCTCTTGTAGACACCGGCATATTCCTCGGGGTTAGAGGTGAATATAGCAGTAAAGTCGGGGTGCACCTTTAAGTAATTCTCACCTCCCCTGGCTGTAGGGAGAGGCAAGATTCTCTCTTCTAGCACCGAAAGCAAGATATTATTTGCCTCCGGTCGTGACCTGGTAAACTCATCATAAATAAGAGTGAGCCCATACTGACAGGCGGTGGTAAGGCGATTATCCACCCAGTGCGAGGTCATGCTCTCATCAGTCTTGAGCACCGAGCGAATGAAGTTATCCCTTAGATATTTCTTGCGATAGCCATAGAGTCCACCAACTAGGTCGGAAGTGCCAAATTCGTGGTCTCCGCAGATCAGTACCGCCGGGCGACCTAGTTGGGCTGCTACGTGTACGGCCAGTGTAGTCTTCCCTGCGCCTGCTGGTCCGCTGAAATGGAGAGGGAAGCCTGCCTTAATGTAATCAAGGGCTCGGTTGGTTAAGTCCCGTATGTAAGGCGTCTCCACAAAATCAGCACCGGGTTGAGGATTAAGTACTGTTGTTGGCTCCGTATACATAATCCTTACCTCCACTGTAAGCATTCAGTCGTCAGCCATGAGCGTTTAGCGAGTTGCTGAGAGCTGAAAACTGACCGCTCTCCAGTCATTAGTACCTCAGTTCCATTTGGCGCAGGTTTTGCTCAGAGTTGGGCTGTTCTACCTTTGGCAGCATGGGATCCCTTCCTTCCCAGCGTGCTCGTTGTAGCTCATGTCTTAGCTCGATGAGGGCTCTGTTCTTGTTAATGGTCGCTGCTAGTTTTTCCCTTGACCTAAATAGACGCTGCCTGGATTTTTCTACAGACGCATCAACGGCAGCAAACCGCGTTTTCTCTTTTGCCAGAACCTGCCGCAGTCGACTATCTGTCATGGATTCCAGGTACTCAATCTCCTCTCTAGTTTTGGAAAGGGAATTGGTGGTCCTGAGTTTTTGCCTCCTGGCAACATCCAGGCTGGTTTTGACCTGGCGCATTGTCCTTACGTCTCTTAGCGACTCGCTTTCCATAATAGCCTCACTCGCTCTCTATTGGGAAATAAAGTTTTTCTTCCTTGCGGATTTTCCCCTTTTCCACAAGGCTCCTTGTTAAACGCGTTAGCTTTTGAGGGGCAACGCCAAGGTCAATAGCTATAGTCGCTAGAGTTGTCCCGTCAGGACGTTCCCTAAGCACAGTCAGCAGCTTTGCCTCCAGATCAGGGATTTCCTCCTCTGCTACCAGCGCTTCTTCCTCTACCACAGGAACTCTCACCTTTTCCTCTTTTGCCGGCACTTTTACTCCAGCCCTCTTTGCCTGCATCGTCCTAGCTAACTCCTGCCAGGCAGCTGCTGCCTCCTTGAGGTCTGTTCTCACCTCCGCCTGGGCTTTACGAAAATCGCTCCGCATTTCCTTAACCTCAGATTCCCTGTCAGCCTTGCCCTGAGCCAAATCCTTCCTTAGCTTGTTGCCTGTCTCTTTGCGAGACCTCTGAAAATCCTTCACCGCGTTCTGAGCGCTCTTCAGCAATACCGCCACTTCAGATTTGGTATCCGAGCTGCTGCGAGCCAGCTCTTTTCGCAAGTCAATGCCCATCCCCTTCCAGTAAAGGCGGAAGTCTTTTATGGTTTGCTGAGCATCTTCCAATATTTCCCTGACCTCCGACCTCCGTTCAGCGATTCCCTGTGCTAGCCCCTTGCGCATCCGGGCGCCCTCTTCTCTTCGGGAGGCTTGAAAGCCTCTTATAAGTCTATTAGCGTCTCCAAGCACTCTTTTCACCTCAGTTTTTCTGCCTGCCTTGTCCTGGGCTAAGTCCTTCCTTAACTGAACACCTGCCTGTTTGCGAGAGTTTTGAAAGCCCTTTACCAGCCCCCGGGCTTCTCCCCTCGTCTGTTTTGCCTCTCCTTTTATCCCACCAACCCGCTTCGTCCTATCCTCATGGCAAGAAGCAATATCCTGCGTCAGTTCTTTCATTCCAGATGCAATTCCCATCTCGGTCCTCCTTTCCTTAGTTTTCTAGCTACTAGCTATGGTGGCTACTTCTTTGGCGCTCTTGCCTGAAGTGAGCCAGCAGCCTTTCTACATCCTCTCGTCGTAACTCTCCCTCGACTTTTCTATCTTGGCGAGCCTTGGCTGTCTCAATCTGCCTCAGGTCTTCTATCCTCAAGGCCTGGCCTCTATCCACAAGCCTTTGCAGTTTGTGGTTTATTTCTTCCTGCTCTCTCCGGAAAACCTCTAAGTGCAACCGAAAGTTACGAAGCAGGGCGAAAACCTGCTCTCCCTTATCCTGATATGCACTCTTAAAGTCACTTATTATCGCCCCAAGACTATCCTTGTCTCCATTCTCCTGCGTAAATTTGACTAACTGCTCTCTCAGAGAAGCGGCCAATTCTTTTTGCTCATCCAGGTACTCCTTGAGCTTTTCTCTAACCCGCCTTTGCTCTTCCTCAATTTCCTTCTTTTTCCCCTCGGAATCAGCAAGAACCCCTTCCATAAATCTGCTAAAGTCTTTTCTCCGCAAACAACAGTTCTTGGATAGTGTTTCTTGTAAGCTGGTTTTTAAACCTTCCCTCTCCTTATCGAGCTCAGCTAAACTATCATCGAAGCCTACAGCAGGCCGATAGGCAGTGGTGATCAGGCTTTCCACCATTGAGATTCTATTTTCATAAGAGTTAATAAGGTCTAAAACCAGACTCTCCATCTCCTCCTCCCACTTAGCAAGTGGAGAGATATTTGGCAAGGCACGCTTTATCATAAGCTAAGGGTACCTCGGCAAAATCCCCCTCCTTTTGGTCTTAGGCTGCCGGAGCAGTAAGACCGACTGCCTCAGCATACTTCAGGTAGGTCTCAACACCGGCAATGACCACGCGAGCCTCAATAGTGAGGACCTCCAGGCCAAGCAGGGAAACCCTGACCCAGGCATCGATCACAAGACCCTTGTCCAGGATGCGGTCGATGACCTCAGCCAGCCCTGAAGGCGCCATCGAGGTTTGTACTGCCATTACTTTTCTCCTCCTTTCTTTTCAGATTCGGATCCAAAGAGCTCCTCCTTAATTGGCATACCATACCGCTCAAGGAAGTCTCTGAAATCCTCCTTATCAATGCGGTAATGACCGCTGGGAAGCCTGAATGCCTGTAATTTGCCATCATTGATCCATTTCAGAGCTGTGCTCTTACTTACCTGGCAATACATAGCAACAATTCTCGGTGTTAGTTGTGCAGGATAATTCATTTTGACGGAATCAGTCTCCTTTGTCTACATGAATACAGCGAATCGGCCATTTGCCTGTGCTTAACGCACTTTAAACAAATTATACACTGCATATCGTTTCTGTCAATGGGAAAATGGTATTGGTCAATAAGTCACTTATAGGGCCAATCCCTCTTGTCGTTTTATCAGCACGGATTTTCAAACCCCCAAATCCATGAAGCTTCAGAGGCACTAAATCCAGTGAGACACCACCACGCAGAGCGTGGTGGCTTCAGCCAGCCCACACCACCACCGAAGCCACCACCCCCGTCGGAGCTTCGCTCCGAGCGCATTCATCCACGCCGCAGAGTAGCGTGGTTTTCTGCGGATTTTTATAAAATTATGGTATCCTGCAGAAGTTCTTACAAAGTTGGAGACATTGTCTACGCCAATGTTCCTCTCCCTTGATGGGAGAGGATTAAGGTGAGGGTGAATTCCCCCTCCCTCTAACTCCCTCCCGCCAGGGGAGGGAGGATTATAAGAAGTCTTGCGGTTAACTATAAATCTTGGGTTTTGCTCTTGTCACTTCCCATTCGCCTTCACCATATCGGGCTTTTAAAGCCTCGTGGCCATTACTTATAAGAACATCACAGTGGGTGTGCGGAAATTCTGCCTCGTCCTCAATAATCAAAATGGCGCCTGAGTATAAGGCCCAAATCCCTTCTCCTGATACTCGGGTCAATATCTTCTTGTCTCGACTTGGCAGGGTTGATATACTAGTTCCAAGTTATGGATTATGAGACTGTTATAGGTTTAGAGGTTCATGCTCAGCTACTGACTAAGAGCAAGATGTTTTGCTCTTGTAGCACTGATTATGTTGATGCCCGGCCTAATACCCACGTTTGCCCTATTTGTCTGGGTATGCCTGGTGTCCTCCCTGTTATTAATAAAAAGGCGGTGGAGTATACCGTGATGACTGCTTTAGCCTTAAGCTGCACCATTCCTGACTATACCAAATTTGACCGTAAGAACTATTGTTACCCTGACCTAATGAGGGGTTACCAGATTTCCCAGTATGATGCTCCCATTGGTAAACAGGGCTGGCTAGTCATTGATAGCAATGGCACGAAGAAAAGAATCAATATTACTAGAGTGCATCTTGAGGAGGATGTGGCTAAGTTGTGGCACAGGGGAGATTATAGTCTGATAGATGTCAACCGCTCAGGGGTGCCGTTGATGGAGATTGTTAGCGAGCCTGAGATTAGCTCCCCCGAAGAGGCTCGGGATTACCTTGTTAAGCTGCGTGCTATCCTTCGTTATCTAGGAGTGTCCACGGGCAATATGGAAGAGGGCAGCTTCAGGTGTGATGCTAATATAAGCGTTCGCCCCCGTGGCAGCAAAGAGTTGCTGGCTAAAATTGAGGTTAAGAATATGAATAGCTTTAAAGCGGTTTATCAGGCTATGGAATACGAAGCCGAGCGTCAAAGGAGGGTGCTTGAGGAAGGTGGCGAGCTTGTGCAGGAGACGAGAGGTTGGGTGGATGAGAAGGGCATGACGGTGAGTCAAAGAGGCAAGGAATATGCCGATGACTACCGATATTTCCCTGAGCCTGATTTGCCTCCGCTGGTTTTTAATAGAGCTTGGATAGAGGAAATCAGAGCAAAGCTACCCGAGTTACCTGAAGCCAGAAGAGAGCGTTTTGTGACTCAGTATGGTTTGCCCTTATATGATGCTAATATCTTGACTAGTTCCAAAGCAATGGCTGATTATTTTGAAAATTGCCTCAAATTAATGGACCACAACAAGACGAAGCTGGTAAGCAATTGGCTTTTAGGAGACTTTAGCCGACTGCTCAATGCTACTAATACTGAAATTGAAAAGGCGAAGATAGCTCCTGAACACCTGGCAGAAATGCTTAGCCTGGTGGATAAGGGAACTATTAGTGGACCAACTGCCAAGGCAGTGTTTGAAGAAATGTTTTATAGTGGTAAGAGGGCTAGTGCTATTGTGGCGGGAAAGAAACTCAGCCAAATTAGCGATGCTGTTGAGATAAGGGAGGCGGTGAAGAAGGTAATAACTAATAATACCAAGGCAGTATCAGATTATAAGGCTGGCAAGCAGCAAGCCTTGACCTTCATTACCGGACAGGTAATGAGAGCTACAAGAGGGAGAGCCAATCCCTCTTTGACGAGGGAAATTCTTATCGAGGAGTTAGGAGGGAAATAAATTGCCTACTTATCTTGTTATTGCTCAAATTTTGATAGCTGTGGCTCTAATTGCTACTATCTTATTTCAGCTCCATGGTGGAGGTTTAGGGGGAATCTTCGGTCAATCCGATTCTGTTTATCGGACCAGGCGGGGGATAGAAAAAACTTTATTTAAGCTCACCATTGTCCTAGCTATCATTTTTGTCATCTTGGCAGTGTTAATGGTTATGTCTGCTTAGTAACCGGGGATGAATTCCATAATAACGCTAACCACCGATTTTGGTTCCCATGATGCCTATGTTGCTATTATGAAAGGCGTCATCCTGAGCATTAACCCCGAAGTTAACATTGTTGATATAACTCATTCTATCGAGCCGCAGAACATTCTCCAAGCTGCTTTTGTTGTCAATAGCGCTTATCGCTATTTCCCTAAGCGAACTGTTCACATGGCTATTGTTGATCCCGGCGTAGGGGGTGAGCGTCGGGGGATAATTTTGAAAACGGCTTCGGCTTTGTTCGTTGCTCCCGATAATGGCATCCTCAGCTATGTAATTAATGAGTTCTCCCTCAATGAAGGCACCTTGAGCCAGTGTTCTCAAAGCCTTGAAGAAGCGAAGTTCAAAGCAGGGCTTGAAGCTGTGGCTATTACTGACCCCCGTTTTTGGCGGCATCCAGTCAGCCCTACCTTTCATGGGAGAGACATCTTTGCTCCAGTTGCTGCTGGCCTCTCTTTGGGTATATCACTTTATGAATTTGGGGAAAAGATTACCTCTCTTTATGTTTTCCCTACGCCAAAGCCATACTTTGACTCACAAGGTAACTTAGTGGGCCATATTTTATATATTGACCATTTTGGCAATCTGATCACCGACATTAAAAGCACTGATTTGCCAGGTGGGGATGTTATTATTGAGGTAGCGGGGCAATGTATTCAAGGTATAGCTCATTATTATGAACAGGGAGAGGGATTGATGGCTATTGTAGGCAGCAGTGGTTATCTAGAAATATCATTAGGAAGCGGGAGTGCCTGTGACTTTCTTGGTATGGGAGTGGGAGATGAAATGAAGGTATTGCCAGCTTAGTAGGGTGCTGTGTTAAATAGGCAATCCCAGCCAGCTGAATACACCAATCATCCTCAGTCCGATATAAACCATGAGGGCAATAAATATATATCTTAGTTGCTTAGCTGGTAAAGCATGCGCCGTCTTAGCGCCAAGTTGTGCCAGAGGCACGCTCATACCGGCCAAACATAGCCATATGGGTAGATTTATATAGCCTATTGAGTAGGGAAGGCCAGGCACTCCGATACCGTGTATGATATATCCTATGCTCCCACCTAGGCTAGTAAGTATTATTGAGGCTACAGATGTTCCTATGGCCATGTGCATGGGGAAATCGAGTGCTAATACTAGCGCGGGAACTATCAGTGCCCCGCCACCAAGACCTGTAAGTCCGCTCACCATACCTATAGGGAAGCCCAGAGCTGGCAACAGCCGGGGATTATTTCTGGGCTCTGCTCTTTGTTTTGCCAGCTTTGGCATCATCCCCAAGCCCATCCATATGGCTATAGCTAGGACTAAGCCTCCGAAGCCCACCTTTAACGCTCGCTCTGGCAGGTGAGTAGCCAAGGTAGAGCCAGCTAGACCTCCACCTAAACCACACAGTCCAAGGACTAATGCTGTCTTCCACCGAACTGCCCTCTTCCTGTTGTGTCTCCAGGCACCGCTTATAGCTGTGAGCAAAATTACCAGCAAACTTGTGCCTAAGGCTACTTTCATAGCAATATCTGAAAAACCCATGGCTCCAATTACCGAATACATAACCGGGACCATGATAAAGCCACCGCCAACACCAAGCAGCCCGTTGGCAAAACCAGCGCCGGCGCCAGTAGCCAGTAATATGGAAATATATGTTGCTGTCAAGTTCCCTCCTTCCTCAGCTTATCTTTAAGCCAACCAATTTCAACCTAGACTTTTTCATCTATAGAGGGAATGTATGGTTTGATGTCTAGAAGGGGAGTGCCATCTATGGCATCCAATCCTTTTACCTTGAGGATGTTCTTTTCTCTAGCTACCAGCTCTACCACACATAAGCCTAATGGACAGGGTCTGTTTGGCGACCTGGTAGTGAAAAGTCCGTGCAGCTTTATGCCCCAGGGCGTTTTAACAAGCAGATGATATCCTTCAGATTTGTGAAAGTAATATATCAAGATAATATGGGAGAATCCCTCTATATCCTTTAAACCCTCGTCAAACTCTTTAAACAGCTCTATCTGGCTGACTTCCTCTCTTCCGCAGCCCTGATGTGGTGCTCCCCCTCTACTACGGTAGGGAGAATGGATTACCCCTATGGGCTTCCCCTGAAACAAGTTCAGGGTCAAGCTATGTTGCCCTTCCATAATTGCTCAAGCTCTGCTAGCTAAGCTATCAATTCTTCGCATCATAGCATCTGTCTGCTGTCTTAAGTTGGAGATTGTGGTTCTTAGCTCTGCAGGCGAGATTATAGTCATTTCCAAAATTGCTCTTGAGGGCAAGCTTGGGCACACAAGCCAAAGCCCGAACAAGGATTCTTATTTATTTTTAACATAGCCTATAGTCTTCCAGCTAACTTCTTCTAAAACCCCTCTCCCTTGAAGGGAGAGGATTAAGGTGAGGGTGAATTCCCCTCCCTCTATCTCCCTCCCGCCAAGGGAGGGAGAATTATAAGGGATTTTAAGACCAACTATAATCAAAGCTTTGGCCTTCGCCGCAAGGTTTCCCGTAAATTCAACGGTTTAACTTCAGGTTTTGGTGCTTCATAAACTGTCACCGCGGGGCAAATAAAGTTACTAAAGGCACTCTTGATAGAGGCCATTTGTGATGGTGTTAGAGGCTTAACAGCGCAAGGGCGTAAAGGAGTATTCAGTTGCACTTCGTCAGGAAACAAACTCCTTGCTATTTGTGCTATTCCCCGGGCAAAAGTTTTATTCATCTCTATGAACATTACCTCAAGACACAGCTTACCCTTAAATTCCCTTCGGAAGAGCTTAATGCCTTCAAGTATGTCACTGAGCAAAAGCCCAGCTACGGGTCTGTTAATTTGTCTAAATAACTCTTGGTTATGGGCATCTACTGTGGCTACTACTACATCTGCCTTGGCAAGGTCGTGGCGCACATCATCTCTAGACATCAAGGAAGAGTTGGTCAGGACTGCTATAGGGAGAGGCAAAATTGATTTGGCCAGCTCGATGGCTTGCCCTAAATTGCTAGCTAAAGTAGGTTCGCCTGTCCCGGAGAAAGTGACATAATCAGCAGTTATGCCTCTTACTCCCTTCAGTTCCTCGGCTAATCTGGCAAGGGAAACAAATTCCCCTCGCTCGGTAGTGGGGTTGGTAGTTTTCCCCAATTGGCAATAGACGCAGTTGAAAGAGCAGGTTTTTCCTGGCGCACAAAGGAGGTCTATACCTAATGACCTACCCAGGCGCCATGAAGGTACTGGACCATAGATAACTGAATTCATCGCTCGCCTGAAAGCCAATGGCGGAGAACCAAAGATGCAAATCCTAAAGGCAAATACTTCTTTGAATGCCCTTGACTCACTTCCAGTAGTGTAGCATAAGATTGTGTCTGGTTTCAAAGAAGCGCGGGTTAATAAATACTGTCTAGTCGGCCCGACTTGACAGAGTGTAGAGATGCTGCTGTCCTGTTGTGAGAATGAGAATCAATCGCAACAACCGCAGCAACATCCGCCCACTTACACCACAGCGAAGTCTTCTCTTTTCTACTATACGAGAAGCTGGAACGCATTTAGATGCTAAGGAACTGTATCGCCGAGCTATCGAGAAAGACGCTAGTATTAGCCTTGCTACAGTTTACCGTAGTTTACGCTTATTTAAGGAGCAAGGCTTGATAGAGCAAAGGCATCTGAGTCAGGTGCGTTGTAGTTATGAGATGAAGCGATTAGGGGAACATCAGCATCTAGTATGCCGAGGCTGTGGGCAAGTCATTGAGTTTGAGAGTTCCCTAATTCGCAAATTGGTAGCAGAGGTGCAACGCAAAAATAACTTTTCTGTGACTAAGGTCGAGCTGTATTTGGAAGGTTACTGCCATAAATGTAAGGAGGAGAAAAGGTGACTCGGCTCAAGGCGGAGGTATTGTTCTAGCCAGGAAACAAAAATGTTGGAGCCAAAATTAAAGGTTGCAGTGGACTATGAAAAGTGCCACCCAGAAAGGTGCGACAAAGGAGTTTGCGCTGCTGTTCTGGAATGTCCCGCTAAGTTTTGGAAGCAAGAGGAGCCATACGATTTGCCCTATCCCATTCCCGGCTTTTATGAGGATTGTGGCACATGTGTTGAGTCTTGCCCCCTGAAGGCAATCAGGATGCTGTAAGCAGACGTACAAATGATGCACCAACTAATGGAAGGAGGCATATCATGGAAGAAAGGGACGTGATCATCGTTGGAGCTGGCCCTGCCGGGTTATCAGCGGCGGTCTTCACCCAGCTCGATGGTTGGAGCACGCTAGTTCTAGAAGCTGACTGGGTGGGTGGACAGGGCGCCATTGCTTACACTGTCACCAATTACCCTGGTTTTCTGTCTGGCGATGGCGCCGTGCTAATGAACTACATGCAGGAGCAAGTGACATCACAACCTCCCGCTGGCGTTGGGGCAGAACTAAGACACGAGAGAGTACTGAGCCTTGATACCAAGAACTTGCTTGTAACCACTGAGGCGAATCAATACAAGGCTAAAGCCATCATCTTGGCTACAGGTAGCACCATGCAAAAGCTCGGTGTGCCTGGGGAGGACAGATTTGTCGGCAAGGGGGTGTCCTATTGTGCTAAGCAAGATTACAACCAATTCTCCGGTAAGAAGGTTTTGGTTATAGGTGGTGGGAATAGCACAGCAAAGAGTGCACTAGTAGCCAAAAGCAAAGCTAATGAAGTTATCCTTGTCCATCGGAGAGAGTCGCTGAGGGCTTATCCTGGTATGACTAAGAGGTTGCAAAAGGAAGGTATCCAGATTTGGTACAACACTGAAGTCAAGGAAATAAGAGGTGACAATAAGGTCGAGGCAGCAGTAGTGATGAATAATAAAACTGCCGAGCAAAAGGAGATAGCAATTGATTGGGTGATCATCTGCGTGGGAACGGAGCCGAATACTAAACTGGCACAGGAAGCGGGGATCGAGATGGAGGGAAAATTTGTAAATGTCGATAGTCAAATGAGAACTAATAAGGAGGGAATATTCGCTTGCGGCGAAATCACTCCGGGACACCGACATCTTATAACCTCCGCTTCAGAAGGAGCTTCTGCAGGAATGGCCGCCAGTGAGTACCTGGCGTTGCAAATGGTAAAGAAAGGTGAGATATTTGAGGGTGCCAAGAACGGGAAGTACGCTGATGAATACCTGGCAATGCTCAGCTAGAGGTGTATTTTGCCCACGCCAAGGTCGAAGGTTGAGGTCGGGCCAACGGGAGGCCGCCACTATGACCTTTTTATGAATGTGATCTCGCTGGGGTATTACCCCCATTTGATTAAGATGGTCGTTGACAAGATGGATATTCAGCCTGGACAATCTATTCTGGACCTCGGCTCAGGCACTGGCAGGAACGACAGCTTTATAGCCCAAAAGATAGGCCCTGAGGGCAGTATCCTGGGGCTTGACATCAGCAAGGAAATGCTGAACTTGTCTCGGAAACGCTGCCAGTCATATCCCAATGTCAAGTTTAAGGAACAGCGAATTGAGATGCCTTTGCCATACCAGGGGGAGTTCGACAAGGTATTTATTGCATTTGTCGTGCATGGCTTTGAGGATGCCCAAAAACTCGAGATTATCACCAATGCTTACCAAGCTCTGAAGCCAAGGGGACTCTTCTACATTCTAGACTATAATGAGTTTCGACTTGGAGAGGCTATGGTTTCCCCTGCGCTGGGCATTTATCCGTGGGGAGTGCCAGCTTGCTTTAGAATTTCTCAAGCTCGACCTAAAGGAAATGCTCTCGAGCCAAGGATTCTCTAGCTTTGAAGAGGAACTCTTTGTAAGAAGACACCTACGCTTACTTAAGGCGGCAAAGTGACAGTACTAGCTACAAGCAAAGAACTTGGAATGAAACAAATATTAAAGGAGGAAATAGAAAGCGTGTTAGCCAGGCTAAAGCCAAGTCTGGGGGGAGCCGATGTCCAATTAAGGGACATCAGCCAGGGAATAGTAACGGTACAATATTATAGGCCACTATCAAACCCCTCTGCTTGCCATGTGGACAGGACACGAACAACAAAGGAGATAGTGACTGAGGTGCTTGAAGATCAACTCAGGAAAGTGGTACCTGGGTTCAGGAAGGTTGCTCTCCTTGGTGAGGAATAAACCCTAGCTTATAAGAGATAAATGAAGATTTCGGTTTGTGGAAAAGGTGGCAGTGGCAAAAGCACCATAGTCACCTTGCTGGCAAATGAAGCTCGAGATAGAGGGTTCCAAGTGCTGGTCGTCGATTCAGATGAGTCAAACTCGGGGCTTTATCGCATGTTTGGCTTTGACAGGGCACCTATTCCACTTATGGAACTCCTTGGCGGAAAGAGAAGTTTAAAACAAAAGATGAGCCACCCGGAGATCTTGGCCCAAGCTGAGATCTGGTTAAGAGACATCCCCCTTGAGCACATGCTTAAGAACGATGGTATCCGACTGGTTGCCATAGGTAAGATACTTCAATCACTTGAGGGATGCGCCTGCCCTATGGGAGTCTTGAGCCGAGAATTCCTTAAAAAGCTTCGCCTTAAGGATAAGGAGATAACAATCGTGGATATGGAAGCAGGTGTGGAGCATTTCGGCAGAGGTGTCGAGACAAGCGTAGATGGTGTGCTTATTGTAGTTGAGCCATCGATGGAGTCCATAACTCTTGCTGAGAAGATAAACAACTTAGCTACCGGAAGCGGAGTAAGCAATACCTGGGCTGTGCTCAACAAAGTAAGTTCTGAGGAGATGGCTTCGAAGTTAAGAGGGGAGCTAAGCAAAAGGGGCGTTAGAGTCATTGGCGCCATCCACAATGACCCTGGGATTTGTGAGGCTTGTTTGGAGGGTCGTCCGCTAGGTGGAGGCAAAGCGAGAGAGGAGATTGGCAAAGTTCTGGATTCCCTGCTTCCAGAGGCTGAATCAGGAGATGAAGGGGTCAAAACAATCTAAAGTAATCTACCCCACCAAGGGTAGGTATTGAAAATGTACCTCGACTCCTTATTGGGATAAAATAGTTTATACTAAATTTACTGGCGATGAGATTAGACTTGAAGAGAAAAAGTATTTAATCATTTCGAAAAGCGATATTCTCGCCGTAATCAGGTAACCATGTGTCAAAGGTTAGATAGGCTCCGAGGCAGCAATTCAAGCCGGCGGATAGATTTACTTCCAAACACAAACAGAGGAGGCATAATGGCTAGGAATATTTCGGGAGAAGATGTGCATCAAGCAATAGGACAGGTGATGCACCCGGAGATCAATCGCACCCTAGTTGAGTTGGGAATGGTCAAGGATATAACTCTGAAAAATAACGAGGTTACGCTTACCCTCGTGCTTCCTTTCTTGGGCATCCCTGTCTCAGTTAAGGACTATCTTATGAACAGCCTGCGCCAAGCAGTGATGAAACTAGGTGCGAAAATCGAAGTCAGGGTAGCGGAGATGAATCAGGAGGAGCGCCTGGCTTTCTTGGCTATGGAGCAAGAGAGCTGGAAAGGTTAAAGTATAAGTAACAATAAATAGACTGAAGGAGGTGAGCAGATGGCTTACAAAATTACCGAGGAGTGCATCAGTTGTGGTGCTTGTGAAGCGGAGTGCAAGAATGAGGCAATTTCAGAGGGGGAAGAGATTTATGTAATCGATCCCGACAAGTGCACTGAATGTGTGGGCAATTTCGAATCACCTAAGTGTGCCGAGATATGCCCGGTAGATAGCTGCATCCCTGATCCAGAGCATGTGGAAAGTCGAGAGGAACTGCTTGCTAAGTGGCACAGGTTACATCCAGGCGAAACTCCGGCATTTACTTAAATTATGGGAGAAAGGCGGTTAGTGGCAAAATATGAAGTAATCATTATTGGGGGTGGTCCTGCTGGGCTTACTGCTGGGCTCTACACCTCGCGGGCGGGGCTAAAGAGCTTGCTAGTCGAGCGTGGCTTATTTGGAGGTCAGATAGTAAATGCCACACTGGTGGAAAACTATCCCGGTTTTCCTGAGGGTATCTCGGGCTTAGAACTGGGTTCGCTCATGCAGCAACAGGCAGTCAGATATGGTCTAGAGGTTGTAACTGCTGAGGTTACAAGTGTTGCCCCAGGACAGCCCTATAGCGTCTCCACCACTGAGAGCAGCTTTGAAGCTGAAGCTATAATCATCGCTGCTGGCTCGGAGTATCGTAAGCTAGGAGTCCTTGGCGAGGAAAGGCTCTCAGGCCATGGCGTTTCCTATTGCGCTACCTGTGATGGTTTTCTCTTCCGCGACCGGGAAGTAGCAGTGGTAGGGGGAGGTGACACTGCCATCACTGATGCTCTGGAACTGAGTCGGCATGCCAGGAAGGTCTATGTAATACATCGGCGAGATGAGCTTCGGGCGGGGCAAGTCCTCCAGCAACGAGCCTTTGCCCAGCCCAAGTTGGAGTTCATCTGGAGCACTGTGGTAGAGGAAGTCACGGGAGAGGAAGTAGTAAAGGAGCTCAGGCTGCGCAATGTGAAAACAGGACAGCACTCCATTTTGGAGGTTGCTGGTGTCTTTGTTGCCGTAGGGCTCATGCCCAATAGCCGTAGCTTTTTCAATATTGTAGACCTAGATGATGCTGGATATATCATCACCGATGAGACGATGGCTACCTCAGCTCCTGGCATCTTTGCTGCCGGCGATATACGCAGGGACTCGGCACGCCAAGTTGCTAGTGCCGTTGGGGACGGCGCTACTGCTGCTATGTCCGTTTTTAAGTATGTTCAAGAGGTTGGAAATGGAGCTAGAATCACAAGCCCTTGAGGTATTGCAACAAATAGGGATTAGGAGAGGTCAAACTGTATTGGATTTTGGCTGTGGCTGTGGAACATACACTATCCCCGCTGCCAAAATAGTTGGTGAGCAGGGAAGAGTATACGCCGTAGATAAGGATAATGAAGCCTTGGATGAGCTTATGCGAAGAGCTAAGTCAGCGGACTTGAAAAACATAGAAGGAATGGACACATCAGGGGAGCTAACAATTGATTTGGCTGACGAGTCTGTGGATGTCGTTCTTCTTTTCGATGTCTTTCACTCCTACTATTTTCCCCAGGCAGATGATAGAAGAAGGCTACTAAATGAAATTTATAGAATCATGAAGCCATTTGCCTTTGTTTCAGTCTGGCCAAAACATACGGAGTCGGACACTGAAGATGAGATAAAAAATGCAAACTTTTGTTTGGAGAAGGAACTTTCCGAGATGCTTATTCATGATAACATGAATCTCGAAAAGGGCAGGATTTTGAATTTCAGGAAAGAGTCACAAAATACAGACGAACGCTAAGGGGGGCAGCATGAGCAAGATAGTGCAAATCACGGATGAAAATTTTGAGGAGGAGGTCCTGAATTCGGACCTCCCCACAGAGGTTGATTTCTGGGCACCTTGGTGTGGTCCGTGCCTTATGGTTTCACCCATATATGACAAACTCTCAGAGGAATATAATGGCAGAATGAAGTTCTGCAAAATAAATGTCGATGAAAACCCCCAGACAGCAATGAAATACCAGATTATGAGCATACCCATGCAGATGTATTTCGCTGATGGCCAGAAGGTTGATGAAATCCTCGGCGCAGTTCCCGAACATACTATCCGGACAATGGTTGAGGGCATTCTCAAAAATTTCCCCACTGATGAAAGGGGCAAGCTTAAAGTGCTTTTAACCTCTTGGACTGAGCATAACAAAGAGCATAGTAAGAAATTTAGCAAATGGACGGAGAAAGCCAGGAATGTAGAAAACGATCCAGTTTATAATAGCATATTACGGGCGGCGCAGGAGATGGAAAAAGCCAATGAAAGGTTATCCCAATTACTAATTGAATTGCAATGAGGGGGGATGAAAAGGTAGCAGTCGCTAATAAGAAAAAAATAATAAGGGATATCTATGAAGCTTTGCCTAAGCTTAATTGTGGCCTTTGCGGGCATGGTAGTTGTGGCCAATTCGCCAGAGCAGTGGCGGAAGGGAAAGCATCGCCTTTTAGTTGCCAGCAGAACCCTTGGGTAGGTTACAAAATAAGTGAAATTAGCGGAGTGAAAATTCCAGAGATTGGCTATCGATACGGATTTTATCAGCCCTTTTCTGCTCAAAGACCGGAATCTCTCTCTTCAGCATCATTAAAAGAAGAGGTGGGAGGATTATCCCAGAGGGTTGATGATATATTGGCTAGAATCGAAAAGTTAGGAAAGTAAGGAATTCTAAACGAGAACAATTATGCACCCATTTGCTAAAAGACATTTTGACAAAGTACTAGAGAAAGGTGAGCTTTTGGGGATTGATAAAAGTTGCCAATATTATTCTTCTTGCCACCATAATGATTTAGAAGATTGTACTTTCTGTTATTGTCCTTTTTATCCCTGTGTAGGCGAATCTACAGGTGGCAAATGGAGTAGAGGTGCAATTTGGTCAGGTGAAGACTGTAATTGGATTCATCGAACTGAGGTTGCAAGCAAAGTCCTAGAAGAAATGAAAAATTTAGGTATAAATAAACCAGAGGATATCGAGAAAATGCGGATTGGCCCTAATAAAGTAAGGGGAAAGTTAAAGCTCTGTCCCCGACCTAAAATTTGAAATTTGCCAGGAAGGGGCTGTATCAAATAAAATTAATCTTGCAATGACAAGGGGCAAGGTAAAAATATGTGTATAGCCACTATTTATCTTGATGAGGGAAAGCAGCGCGAAGAGGTAATGCGCGATGTATCCAGCTTGAAGCCGAAAAAGATGGTTTTTTGCTCGTTACCTTGCTTGGAGAAGAGAAATTTATTAAAGGTAGACTAAAGAGCATTGATTTCCTGAGGGAACACTCAGTAATAATCCAAAGAGAAAAATCTTAAATTTCACCATATTTGCTACTCAAGCTCTCATATTCTTCTGAGTATCGTTCTTGGGCAACTCCTTGTTGTCTTGGGCATCATCCCCTTTTAATTTAATCAGAACCTCCCTCACCTTTGAGATTGCTGTGGGATGCAATCCCTTACCTAAAACAGCTTGAAGTTCAGCTAGTGCCTCTTCTATACTCATTCAGGTACACCCTTGCGACCTGCCCAATCGCCGAGATGGCACTGGTCCATAAATAATAGAGCCAACATTTTGTCCTATCTCCTTGAGGAAGATTTGCTTGCTAGCACCACCGTAAAGCCAGCATCACGAGAAAAGCCTTGTTGCGGAACCTCAATATGGTTTACTTTGCCAGGATTCTGAAAAAGCGTTGAGATTACCTTCTCGGCTAAAAAGCCACTTTGCTTTAGAAGCATATCAACCTTGACATAGCTATAGAACGTAGCATATCTGTAGAAACGGTGTCCCCTTTCTTTCTTTACTTGATAGAGTTGGCCCCAAGGACTTTCTTTTAGTATCAAGCCCAACACTATCTTCCCCTCGTCTCTGAGGAAGCGAGCAGCCTCGCTCAAAATTCTCTCAGGTGAATCAACAAAGCATAAGGTGACAATGAGGAAAACTGTCCCAAACACATTGTCCTTAAATGGTGCTTCCTCGCCCTTGCCCAGAAACACGCTGACGCCTCTATTTTTGGCCATGTTTAGAAGTTCGCTAGATGGGTCCAAGCCAACAGCTATGCCTAAGGCTTGGGCAAAACGACCACTTCCCAGTCCAAGTTCAATCCAAGGCTTAGGTAGCAAAGGCAAAACTTGCTTCAGAGCTTCGACCTCCGAGGCAAATATGAGCTTGCCTTCTTGATCAAACCAGGCATCGTAGGCTGATGCCAGAGAATCGAAAATAGAAACCTTTGAACTTGACATAGTATCGTTTCCACTTACTATAAGTCGAGTATAATGCCTCATCTAGCGGTTCTGTAAGCCCTTTTCCATGGTTCGTTCTTGAAAGCTAAATAGTCCTTGACTGCCTCCCTAAGCGTGTTTGCTGCCAAGAGGGCGCAGTGAAGGCTCTCCTTAGGGAGCCCTCCTAAGGCGTTCAGGACATCATCCTGGGTGATTTTTTGAGCCTCGGCAATGCTCTTTCCTTTGGCTAGCTCAGCAACTATGCTGCCAGAGGCGATACTGGGGCCACAGCCATCAGTCCAGAAGGTGGCATTGCTAACCTTACCATTTTTCGTCTTAAGGTATATCTCCATGGTATCCCCACAAGGGCCAGTTACTCTCCCAAATCCGTCAGGAGCTTGGAGCTGGCCAAAATTTCTTGGGTTAAGAAAATGGTCGATCACTTTCCCGGAGTAGATTCTCCGCATATCCTCCATAACAGATTCCTCTAGCTCTTTAAAGGAATCATCAAAACCTGCCATAGCGCTAACTCTTCCCTTCGGGTAGGATTTTATAGGCGATGTTTGCTTGGTTAATCGTCTCTGTGACCTTTGCCTTTAGCCCGTTTTTCTCATTTGCAAGATAAAGGTGGCTCTGGCATTTGCAGTCACTCGAGCCAAAACCAGGAATGGATTGGAATTCCTTAGCTAATGCTCGGGCTAGGAAACATTCCACTCGGAGTTTACCCTGAGCGGGATTCTTCGGTCGCTTTGCTCCCTCAGAATGACAAGGAGCAAAAGGCTCACCGGGGCACAAGATTATCTCCAAAAGCTTGGCTTCTTTCAATAGGTAATCAATGTGCCAATGAAGCTCTTTCTCCTTTCGTAGATGTCGAGCTAGCCTTGCCTCAAGCCCATTCATAGCTGAACCAACATAGGCATAAAAAGCTTTGGGAAAGAAGATATAGCCTAGTTTACCTATGAGGACATTCTTCTCAGCGGCAAGCTCAATTAGCAATATATAGCTACCCTTCACCTTCTCTCATTCAGAACAGCAACTAAACTAGCAAAGATTTCAGATATGGCAGCTGAACTATACCTCTCAATTTCGCCTTGATCACATAGTCTAGCTAACTCTGGCTCGATGGGCAATCGCCCTAAGAGCGGAGCTTCAGAAGCTTTAGCCATCTCTTCCCCTTTGCTCCGGCCAAAAATCTCCAGCTTTTCCCCTGTTTCCGATAACAAGAGATAGCTCATATTTTCTATCACACCCAGCACACGAACATTCATTTTCCTGGCCATTTTCACTGCTTTCCTTACTATCATTGTTGTTAAGTCCTGAGGAGTAAAAACATCAATTACCCCGGTGAGTGGTACCGCTTGCATCACTGTTAATGCGGCATCTCCCGTGCCAGGTGGCAGGTCTATGATGAGATAGTCGAGCTTACCCCAGAGCACTTCCTCCCAGAATTGGGTGATGGCTTTGGACATAAGAGGTCCTCGCCAGATAACTGCTTCATCTTCGCCGGGCAATAGAAGATTCATAGACATGATCTCAATTCCAGACTTCGACAGTATGGGCAAAATGCCTGTCTCACTACCTGTGGGGTGAACATTCAAACCAAACATCTTAGGAATGCTGGGACCGGTGATGTCAGCATCAAGTACGCCAACATCCTTACCTTCTCGGGCAAAAGCAGTAGCTAGCAAGCTAGCTACCAAAGACTTGCCTACTCCTCCCTTGCCGCTCATCACTGCTATTGTATGTTGAATTTGGTTAAGCTCTTTAGGCTTTACTTCTGTAAGTTCAACAGCGGCTTCTGCCACCTCAGGGAGCTCGTTAGCTGTTCTGGCTACTTTGTCCTTGAGCCAACTATGATACTGGCTGGGGATACCAGTCGAAGCCAGGGTGATTTTCGCTTTGCCATCCTTAACTTCGATGCTTCGCACCAGGTTCATTTGCCCCAGGCTACGCATCACTCTAGGAATAGGCACCTGTTCTAAACTTCTTCTGACTTGTTCCTCTATAGACATAATTTCCCTCCAAAATAGATTTTCCTAGGCAAACTTCTTGGCCAGCAACTTTATTGCCGGAAAGATAAAAGCCAGGGTAAAAGCTATAAGCACGAAAATATCCAGAATAATATTGCCACTCTGAACTGATCCCAAGGACTGCTGCACACCAGCAACAGTGTAGGTCAGAGGCAACACATAGGCGAAATGTTTCACCGCTGGTGGCAGGGCTGAAACTGGGTAGACAACACCACAAAGAAATATCATCACAAATCGAGGTAAGTTGAGCAGGGTTTGAGCCTCGAACACTTCTTTCACCAGAACGCATAACAGGGCGCCCAGAGATGAGAAGGCGAAAAGGGATAGGATAATAATTAACACAAAAAATGGCGCATTGACCTGAAGCCCTAAGATGAATACTGTCCCCAATGTAACTATGGCTGTCATCATGAAGCCAAAAATAACCCCGCCAAGAATTTTGCCTAAGAGCACTGCAGATAAACTGATGGGTGCCAGGAGTAATCTTTCTAGAGACCCGAGTCGAAGCTCAAAATTGATTACCACTGCCTCGGCGGCAGTGGTGCTAAAAAGGACAGTCATGGCAATAAGGCCAGGCACGAGCTCTCTGAAGTCCTGGGGGTTTCTGAGATAGAAAGCGAGTATCCAGGCAAGGGGGAAGGCAATTCCCCAGCTAACAGCAGGAGGCTTGAGGTAATAGGTCTTCATATCTTTAATTGCAATGTAATAGATGCCCCGCAGGCTGTCCTTCCGCATTTTTACCGACCTCCCTTTTCCACAAGCATTGCCTCCAGGCTCATTCCGGTAATCTGGACAAAAGCATCCTCCAGGCTTGGTTTTGCAGAGCTGATGGAAGCAATTTCCAGTCCCTTTT
>Ga0209609_10000621_pt1 | contig 21008 bp, 15 predicted proteins | sample LakKivw325mmetaG_FD_184136 | JGI IMG/M metagenome (GOLD analysis project Ga0209609, IMG submission 184136) | Anoxic lake water microbial communities from Lake Kivu, Rwanda to study Microbial Dark Matter (Phase II) - Lake Kivu water 325m metaG... | ecosystem: Environmental > Aquatic > Freshwater... | reverse complement strand
ATGAAGAAGATGGGAGGGATGAACGACGCTATTGTGACCAGTCCTCCGCCGATGCCGCCGGTCATAAAATCGGTCAGCCAATCCGGTGCGGAAAGCAGGTTCAGCAGGCCTGTAAATTTATCGATGAACAGCCAGCCCAGACCCTGATTGATGAGTCCCACCAAGGGCTGGCTGGCTTTGATCGTGAGCGAAAACACGATGAACATGACGAAAAAGAACAGCGGCAGGCCCAGCCAACTGCTCAGAACCAGCGTGTCGATCCTGTCGGAAAGAGTTTCCCGCAGGCCTGATCTGCGTTTGATCACATCGCGGCACAGGCCGTGGATCACGCCGTACCTGTCGTCGGCAATGACGTTTCTGATCTGCTGCCCGCGGTGTTTTTCGATGGCTTTGACCACCTTGTCGAGTACAGATTTCTCATCTGCAGTCAATTTGGCAAGATAGGCCTCATCCTGCTCCAGCAGCTTGATCGTCAGCCATCTCTTGTCAGGGATTTCACCGTATTTTTCATAGTCAAGATTGAACTGCAGCCGCAGCAGCGCGTCCTCCACGACTTCGTCATAGGAGATATTGGTATCGGGTAAACTCTTTTCAGAAGCGGCTTGATGGATAGCTTCCCGAAGTCTGTTTTCCGATTCTTTGCGAAAAAGCTGCAGGGCCATCACTTCACAGCCCAGATGGCTTTGCAGGTGCTCGATCCCGATCCTGACCTGGTTTTGCTCTGCAATGTCCAGCATGGTGAGCACCACCAGCACTGGCACTTTCATTTCCAGAAGCTGCAGGGTTAGATAGAGATTGCGTTCCAGGTTGGAGGCGTCCACCACGTTGACCAGCAGGTCAGGCTTGTTTTGCAGGATGTAGTTGCGGGTGACTTTTTCATCCAAAGTGACTGCGGAAAGGGAATAGATCCCGGGCAGGTCGATGACCTGGAACTCCTTTTCCTGAAAGGAATACCTGCCTGACTTGTGCTCGACTGTGACGCCGGGCCAGTTGCCAACGGTTTGTCTGCTTCCTGTTAAAATATTGAAAACAGTGGTTTTCCCGACGTTTGGGTTGCCGATCAGAGCAATGGAAAAGTCCGCTTTATTCATAGTCTATTGAGACTCATTTGCACTGTTTCTGCACTTCCAGCACAGGCCTTTGACGATCAGGCTGATGTCTTCTGCCACAAAGTTCTGCGCCTTGGCTTTCTGCTGCAGGAGCTTGACTATATCCTGCATTTCGGTCTCGAGCACGACGCCGCAGTTTCTGCACACCCAGTGCGCGTGCCGGGGATGGCCAAAGATGTGTTCATAGGTGTCCCGAGTTTCGCTGCGCAAAGACCTCTGGATCAGGCCGGCCTCCACCAGCAGGGGAATGGTTCTGTAAACAGTGGCGCGCGAAACGTCTTTGCTTCTGCCGCGGATGATGTCATAAAGCTGTTCGATGTCAAAGTGCTCATGCAGGCCAAAAACGCTGGACAGAACGAGCCTGCGCGGATGGGTGAACTTCAGCCCTTTCTTCAGTAAAAAGGCGGCAAAGATGATTTCATGCTCCTGCATTTTACACTCCTTCATAATGAGATTGAATCTCAATTAATTACACATGCCTTTCTGTCAAGGATTTCCTTTCTCGTGGATGAATTTTGAGAGTTTAGTTATACGGTTATTATGCAGCATGGTCATCATACTATTCTTGTTGAATGCTCGGCTGCTAATTAACAGACATTATCATGTACCCTAAAAATAAAGCAAGTCAGGATTAATAATAATGATAGTTGGTGTGAATACGTTCCCGTCAGAACTCCCAGTCACCGCTTTTGTCTGAAAAGAAACCCTTGCTCAGGATGTTTTTGTCTGAATCGGTGACATACCAGTCCTCAGGACCATGGAAAAAAGAATTGCTGCTTTTCATGGCCGGAGTGCTTTGAGCAGTATATACTGCCATTCCAAGTTCTGGGTTGAAAGGATTGGGCAGGCAGGCTGCAAGGCGGAGACCGGTTCCCGGATAGTCTTTATCGGCTACGATCCTGTCCGGAAGTATCTGAAAAGGGGGTCGGGGTAAATATTTGGCAAGCCATAGGTTGCTGCCCCAGGTGCCGTAAACGTAGATGCTCCGGTCACTGAAGTCCAGATCCAGGGCTTGGGTATCGGTAAAAGCTTCAGCTTTCAAGCGATCAACAAGGAAATCGACGGTCGGCTTGATGAATTCATCCACACCCTCCACCCTCAGGGGATCAGGATAGATCACGACCACGGATCCCGTCGCCACAGAGTTCAGGGGTCCTTTGAAACCAATCAGGTCGAGGAGTTCGGTTTGAGGTATGTTTTCCAATTCTGCAAATTCCTGCATGAGACGGGGGAAGTATTGATCGTAGCGGATGCCGGATTCCCGGCGCGCCTGTTCGTAGCCCAGCAGTGAGTTGTATACCGTGTCTAAGTAAACAAAACCCCGGTTTATGTTGCTCAAGGTGGAAAATTCTCTCTGTTCCGGTGGGTAATAGAGTTGAAGCAACCGCAGTTCAGACCCGCGGACGAAATGCTCTATGACAGCGATCCACCATGAGCTGTAGGCTTGTTCCTGCATTTTTCTTTTAATCGGTTCAAACAGAGCCGAGGCGTCTTCAACCATCCCGAAATACTTATCCACCAATGGATTAACGTAGGGATGGGAAAACTCGTGGAACAGCATGTAAGCCAGGTGCAGGATAACTTCCGCGGAATCACCTTTGTTATCCAGGCTGGTGACGCAGTATAAGTCTGAATTACCCGTCGAATCCGCCAAGTCCGGTCCATAGCCGTTTCCCCCCAGCAGCGGTGAGATCGTGAGATTGTAGCTGTGCTGTTCGTATCCATACCAATCGATCAGATGGGCCACCGGATCGGGGGTTGTAGAAAGAAGCGAATCCACGATGGAGACCAGGTCAGTGAAGTACTGGCGCCGGGATTCGAACCAGCCGCGGAAATCGCTGACTTGGACAAAGTCGTTCACCGATGCGTAGAAATCTTCAAGAGAGCCACCTTCGCCGGCTGTTTTCAAACGCTCCTCATTCATATTTTTCGCATAGCCGTTCCAGTTGCGGGTTTGCAGGCCCAATGGAACTCCGTCGAAGCGTAGAAAGCTGCTCACTGCAAGGTCATAGGCAAATCCGTATGTTTCCAAAGACTGCAGTTTGGCAAGCGCCGGATGCTCTTTAAAAGTGGCGAACCAGGCATCTGCCGAAGCGGCGTAACCTTCGGATTCAGGCGATGTCATTGCGCTTCCGGATAAGTATTGGAGCACGGCCAACAATTCCAGACGGGGATCGACGGTGATGGTCAGTTTACCACAGGATGCAGTCACGGGTTCGATCTGAGGCTGAGGCGCGGATTCAGCGTTGAATGCGGCCAGTGACGAAGCCAGCAGACAGAATAGACATATGCTGGCACCGCAAAGTGTGAGAGTAGGGAATATAGATGGCATTGGTCTTCTCCTTTGATTGCATCAGCTTTGTTTGATTGATGTCGCTGTCAAGCACTAAATCTGACTTCCCTGGTTCCATAGGGCAGATGAGACGAGCTTCGACAGCGGGAGTCTATCTCATTTGCAGACGAAGTGAAACCCTTTCTTTTTTTTCATTTTTCAGTGACCCCATCTGCATTTTTCGGTGAATCTTTTCAAAGTACTTAGCTCAGACAGAAAGTCACCGGCTTCGACTCGGAAAGGTGTTGACAGGATAGCTGTACCCAGGAAAAGGCATTGATTATCAAAGACATCATGGGGAGGAAGAAATGAGCAAACAACTCGCTGCCTGCTGTCTGGACTGCGCATCCTGTGAGACCTATGTGGCGCATCAGGCGCAGGATTTGGAAAAAAAGCAGGATATCGCTGCCCGTTGGAGCCAGCACTACGACGGTGAACTTACTGCCTCTGACATTGTCTGTGACGGCTGCCTGAGCGAAGGAACTCATTTCGTCTGGTGCAGAAGATGTCCTATCCGCGACTGCGTAACCGGAAAGGGCTTAACTAACTGCTCCGAATGCGCAATCGGCACCTGCGAAACCAATGCCTATCTGTTCAAAGTCGCACCGGAAGCCAAAGCCAACCTGGAGAAACTGCGGAACAAGTAAGACAAATCTACTCACTGATTGAACATACTTGTCCATTCTGTAATCATGACCGCGATGCGCCCTTAAGCTGAAACCTGCCAAGCTTCCCCTATTGGTGAGACATCTTTTTTAATAATTCTTCAGAAATTCATCCCAATTCCCTTCTCCATCCATAAAACCATTACTTTACCATCACTATACCATTACGGTACCAATACGGTAAATTACCGTAATGCTACCGTAATAGTACCGTAATGGTCAAGTAGTGCAAGCATGGATGATGAAGGGAAAAAAGCAGGGAGAGGGATGGGAGATGGAAGTTTGGAGAGGGCAGGGTTTAAATTTGACCTTGACTGAGACGGGGGGATGAATTCTGCAGGAGTGAAAATAACTAAAGAAATTCGTATAATAGGAACGATAATTGTTAGATAGAACTGCATAGTTTTTTCATTGGTTCAGTATGGGAGGAAGAATGAGAAAAACATTCTCGATGGCAGCTTTGATCTGCCTGCTCACAATAGTATTCATACCTGGCTTGACTGCCGAAGAGGCAGCCAAAGAGGCCTTCAGCGTTTACAGCAAGACAGCGCAGAGCCTGGAAGTCAGATTCAACCTGCCGGAGTTTGAGATCGAAGAGATCAGCCGTGCCGGCAACACTTTTCAAAAGATCAGTCTGGACAACTGCGGTTACCTGAGCGAAACAGGGATGCCGGAACTGCCCACCCTGTCAGCGATGATCGCCATTCCCAACCAGGGATCGGCGCAGCTCGAGGTGATCGACGCACGCACCAAAATGCTCAAGCATATCATTCCCTTTCCCTCCCAGGGCGGAATGTATGAGACCGATCCCGGCAAACTGACCATCAACCGCGCCCTTTACGAAGGCAATGAGATCTATCCGCAGGAAACCGTGAAAATGAGCCAGCCTCAGATCATGCGTGACCTGAGAGTTATAAACGTCGAAATCCAGCCCTTTGCCTGGAACAGCCTGACACATGAACTGACAGTGCGCGAAGAGATCAGTTTCAGAGTGCGTTTTACGGATGAGCCGGGAGCGAATGAACTAAGTGCGCCGACGGCGATCTCTGCCAATTTTGACCGCATTTATGAATCCATGATCCTGAACTACAATGACTTCCGGCCGGATCAGGTGGTCACCAATCCGGACCGCATCATCATGATCCACGGCGCCTTCAATGACGCAACCTTTTTGGACAAGCTCAACCAGTTCGCCATGTGGAAACGCCAGAAAGGCGCAGATGTGAGACTGGTCAGCACAGCGGTGGCGGGATCTTCCAGCACCGCGATCAAAGCTTATCTTCAAACCCTTTTCAACGATGTGAACACGCGCCCGGACTACATCGTCCTGATCGGTGACGTGACCGGATCATTTGCCGTACCGACCTGGAACACCGGCGGGGCGGGAGATTATCCATACACCATGCTGGCAGGCAATGATCAGGTGGGCGATTGCGCCATCGGCAGAATTTCTGCGGAAAACCTGTTTGAGCTGGATGTCATCCTTTCCAAGATCTATTACTATGAGAGAGACATCAATGTCAACACGGCGCAATGGCTGAACCGGATGCTGATCACGCACGACCCCGCCCACGACGGGATTTCAGTCATTTACATGGCATATTATCTGCGGGACCTGAGCCTGCTCTATAACCCAGATTACACGCATACAGTAATGGTCAACAGCAGTCCCAGCCCCTCGGCCATGAATCAGGCATTGAATCAGGGCGTCGGATTATTCAATTACAGAGGCTACATCGGCATGAGCGGATGGAGCCCTTCAGAAAGCCTGGTCAACGGAACCAGGCTGCCGCACGCTGTGATCATCACCTGCTCGACCGGCAGCTTTACCTATACGGCAACCACGGAATCCTTTATCAGACTGGGCACTCCTGCCGTTCCCAAAGGAGCCGTAACCGCCATCGGAATGGATACGTCAGGGACCCATACCATGCCCAATAACGCTCTGAGCGGAGCGGTCTTTGACGGCATTTTCGCCCTGCAGATGAGAACCATGGGCGATGCTCTGATGTATAGCAAAATCATCTTTGACAAGCTGTTCGGCGTCAGCAATCCAAGCATGGTGTCATCCTTCACGCAATGGTGCAATCTGATGGGCGATCCCAGCATGGAAGTCTTCATCACCATTCCCAAGACCTTCTCAACAAGCTTTCCGACAGACCTGGCGATGGGCACAAGCAATCTTGACCTGACCATTGTGGATGAGTCGGGATTTCCGGTGGAAAATGCCTGGGTTACTGTCATGCAAAGCGATACGATCATTGGCAGAGCCCTGACCAACGCGCAGGGTTATGTGTTTGTGCCGTTCAATACAGGCCTGACTGCAGATCTGGTCACCATCACGATCGCCAGGCATGACTTCAAGCCTCTGCAGCAGGTGATCATGCCGACTTCGGGAACCCTGCAGGCGGTGATGGCTCTGATGGATGATGACAACATCGGAAACTCAAGCGGCAATGGCAACTATGTCGCCAATGCAGGTGAAACCCTGGAGTTGATGATCGCTCTGCGCAACGTTTCAGGCGCCACAATGACCGGCTTGAGCGGATACATCGGTTCGGAGAATCCTTATGTCACGCTGGCGGACACTCTGGTCAGTTATGGAAGTATTGCTCCCAATGACATGCAGTTCAATCTGACACCCGTGCTGGTAACGATCGCTCAGCACACTCCCAATAACACTCTGGTCCGCTTTGACATTCATCTTACCGATGCGGATTCCAATAACTACTACATCAGATATTTCATGTCAGTGACCGATGCGCACCTGACGTTTGTTACGATGCAGGTCCTGGACGGCGCAGACAACAATCTGGACCCTGGCGAAACTGCATCCCTGAACCTGACAATCAGAAATATCGGCACTCTGGATGTGCTGAACATCACAGGCGAGCTCTTCAGCGACAACGATCTGGTCACCGTGGATGACAGCTTGGGCGTCTTCGGAGACATTGCTGTCAATCAGCAGGCATCCACGATCGCGGATAATTTCATTCTGCACGGACGCAATCTGCTGCTGCCGGGAATGGTGATCCCGTTCCGGCTGAGACTGACCAATCCGGACGGATTCATGCAGTGGGTCACCTTCAGCCTGACGGTCGGAAGCGTTACTGTAAACGATCCGCTTGGTCCGGATGAGTATGGCTATGTGATCTACGATGACACTGATACCAACTATAATGAATGCCCTGTTTACAACTGGATCGGCATAGCTCCTGCCGAAGGGGGCAGCGGAACCGCCCTGCCGATCTCGGATGCCGGCTCGTCAGGTGACGAAGGCGACCAGATGGGTGCAAGCTCTCTGGCGGTGGTGAATCTGCCGTTCACTTTTCAATTCTACGGCGAAGAGTATCAGCAGATCACAGTCTGCTCCAATGGCTTTATCGCCATGGGCGTGACCCAGAACGGTGAATTCCGCAACTACAGGCTTCCGGGTGCCATGGGCCCCGGAGCCATGATAGCCGCCTTCTGGGATGACCTCCAAACCGCGGCGGGAAGCGGGATCTATACATGGTACGATGCCTCCAATCATTTCTTCATCGTGGAATGGTATCATATGGCAAACGGCTACCTGCCCAGCGCTCAGGAGACCTTCCAGGTAATTCTGTATGACCCGGCGTTCTATCCCACCAGCCTGGGAGACGGACCCATCAAGATACAATACCACACTTTCAACAATGTCGATTCCGGCGCCACTGTCTATAATCACGGCGTTTACAGCACCATCGGAATCGAAAACATGAACCAGCAGATCGGACTGGAATACTCTTTCAACAATACCTACTCGACTGCCGCATCACCCCTTGGCAACGGCCGCGCCATCTATATCACCAACATCCCTGTTTACTATGAACAGGCTTATCTGGTGTTGGGCGACACCGTGATCAGGGATACCAACAACAATAACATTGTGGAACCCGGGGAATCTGTGGAACTGGGAGTGCAGCTTCTGAACATCGGAAACGGCCAGGCGGAGAATATAACGGCTGTCCTGACCAGCCCCGACCCGATGATCACGATCAGCAACAACACTTCCTCCTACCACACGATCACGGGTGACGGGACAGGCTTCAATCTGACCGCTTTCACCTTCACTGTTTCGGAAAATTGTCCGTCCGACCACAGCATTCCTTTCACTCTGGACATAGCCACGCTGACAAACACCTGGCAAAGGTCTTTCAATATCAGGGTGCAGAAGTCACAACTCGGCTTTGTGTCCTTTTTCATCAATGATCTGAACGGCAACAACAATGGCATTGCTGATGCAAACGAAGACATTGTCATCATCGTCAATGCCAAAAACAATTCCGATGTTGATGCCATCGACCTGATGGGAATTCTGGCCTCCACCAATCCCCTGGTCACAATCCAGAACCCCGTACAGATAATTCCTTTGCTGGGACCCGGAGACATCATTCAATATCCCTTTAATGTGCATTTTGGCGCCATTGCGGCGAATACCTATGTGCCCTTTACGTTCAATGTGCTGGCAGACAACGCTGCTGAAGTATCGGCTGAGTTTACAGTAGCCTGTGGCACCAGTGGAATGAACCTCGATTTTGAAAACAACAACGGCAACTTCATCAGTCTAAGCGGTTGGCAATGGGGAACTCCGACTCAGACCACGGCTCATTCAGGAGTCAATGTCTGGGCTACAAATCTGTCAGGGCAATATCCCAATAATGCCAATTATGCTTTGAAAACAGAACCTATCTTCATAGGCGCCAATGCATCTTTGTCATTTTGGCATCTGCTGGGCTGCGAAAGCGGATGGGATGGCGGCAACGTGTCTGTTTCCACCAATGGCGGTTCGACCTGGAATATCATTACACCGACCTCAGGCGGATCATATATAACCAACATTACGGCATTGGGAGAGCCCGGTTTCTCAGGAGGACCCACTTCCTGGACTCAGGTCACCTTTAATCTGGATCAGTACTCAAACAATGAAATCGTAATCAGATGGCACTTTGGTTCAGATACGAGCGTCACCGGTATCGGCTGGTTCATTGATGATGTCATGCTCACCGGCTACAGTATCAAAACCGGTATCCTGAACGGAACAGTTACGCTATCAGATGGTACCAATCCCGCTCTGGCAAAAGTCTCCACCCAGAATAAACTGACCACCAATCCTGATTCCACAGGCGTTTACAACCTCTATCTTCCGGTCGGGACTTATACTGCCACGGCGTCTTTGCAGAATTATGAAAGCATGACCTGCCCCTCCTTTACCATCAGTGACCAGAACCTGACTCACAGTCAGGACTTTGTGCTGTTCTATCTGCCCGCACCGAGCGGACTGACCGTAACTGCCGAGCCTGAACAGTCCAATGTCTCACTGAGCTGGATCGCACCGGAAGATCCGATTTATCCGGTGCAAGCTTATAAGGTTTACAGGCGTTTGGGACCCGGAAACTATATCCTGGCGGGACAGATCACAACCACCTTCTTTGAGGATAACCTGACCCTGGAAGGACATTATTATTACTATGTCTGCGCAGTCTATTCCGCCGGAGAAGGTGCTTCGAGCGAAGTGGCAGAACTGGATTTCCCGGTCGTCTCCAATCCTGATGACCACGTGGAAATTCTGGTCAATGCATTGAATGCCAATTATCCGAATCCGTTCAATCCCACCACCACGATCGCCTATTCATTGGCAAAGAGCGCCCAGGTCAGCCTGAAAATCTATAACAGCAAGGGCCAATTGGTCAGGACTCTGGTTAATGACACGCAGTCAGAAGGAAAGCATTCCGTCGTCTGGAATGGTCTGGATGACAATGGCAAAACATCGGCATCCGGCATGTATCTCTACAGGATGAGCACAGATAAATTCACTTCCGTCAGGAAGATGCTTTTGCTAAAGTAATCCTGCATAGATCCATAGAACGAGATTAATATAGAGGCTGCTCAGAACGGGCAGCCTTTTTTCCATGTAGCATTTTTCTATCTGCCTGACCTGGTATTATGAGACTTTATATTGACATAATAAAGTGGATGCCCTTATATGAATTTATCAAGAACGAAGGGGTGAAAGATGAAAAAGGCATTATTGATCACAGCACTTTTAATCATTATTCTGACAGCTCTGAACGGAGTTAAAATCAATGTCTGGATGAACGAATATCCCGGTTTCGGCGATAAGATCGGCGAGCAGTTATGTGCAAAGGTAAGAACACTGCTTGAAAAATCAGATGATGTCAAGGTTGTGTTTGATGATAATCCGGACCACGTGTTCAACGTTGCTCTGTGGACCGTGAATCCTGGCGAACAGAAAGATGGCAAGGCGAAGACCTGCTATGTGTTTGAGGAGTTTTTCTGTGTCTATGAATATCCCAAATTCTATGTGAACAGCTATGTCGAGACCTGCACCGAGGAACAGATCGAAAAGGTGGCAACCCGCTTGGTGGAGCGTCTGTTGGATGACGCCGCCAATTTCTACACCGGTTATCCTCAATATAACAAACCGGGTAAGGTCTTTAAGGATTAGTGCTTCGACAAACGATTAATAAATCCATGACCAAAACTAATGCTTATCAGGCAGGAAAACATTCCTCGATTAAAAAAACCTTGAAAGAAAATGCGCTTTATTTAAAAAGGTAAAAAAACATAAATCTGATGGAGGTGTTATGTCCAAAAAAGTCGTAAAAGACAGAGTGGGCATGATTTTCCGGGAGGAAGAAGCTCAGGAGAAGATGGAGGTGGAAGTCACCGAAGTCAGCGCTCCCGGCGATAAAAACTCTCCCGTATTGATCTATTATAACTGGTGCAAGAAATGCGGCATCTGCGTTGCGTTTTGCCCGACCGGATGTCTGGGCAGAAAGGCGGATGGAGCTCCCTATGTAGCAAATCCCGACAAATGCATTCACTGCGAAACCTGTGACCGTTTGTGTCCGGATTTTGCCATCACCGGATCGAAGAACAGGTAAGGAGCGTAAGATGCCAAAGAAAACAACTAAAAGTGCTCAACCGGTGGAAACCAAGCAGGAAGATGCTGTCGTGGCGAGACGCGTTTCGCGCCTGATGCAGGGCAATGAGGCAGTTGCCATCGGAGCTCTGGATGCGGGAGTGAATTTCTTTGCCGGATACCCGATCACGCCCTCCACTGAGATTGCCGAAATTCTGGCGGCTGAACTGCCCAAACGTGGTGGTGTCTTCATCCAGATGGAAGACGAAATTGCCAGTATCAGTGCCATCACCGGCGCTTCCCTGGCAGGAGCCAAATCCCTGACCGCAACCAGCGGGCCGGGCTTTTCCCTGATGCAGGAAGGTATCGGCTATGCCAAGATCACGGAAACCCCCTGCGTGGTGGTCAATGTGCAGAGAGTCGGTCCCAGCACGGGCATGCCGACCAGCCCCGCTCAAGGCGATATCATGCAGTCCAGATGGGGCTCGCATGGCGATTCACCCGCCATTGTGCTCTATCCCGATTCAGTTAGAGAGTGCTATGAACTCACCATCCGCGCCGTCAATATCGCGGAAAAATACCGCACCTGCGTGATCCTGCTGATGGACGAAGTCATCGGGCACATGCGGGAAGCGGTTTCCCTGCCGGAGTTATCCAATATCAGGATAGTAAACAGAATCAAGCCGACCGTGCCCAAACACTGGTACAAGCATTATGACGAAAACCGCAAATACCTGTCTTCCCTGGCAAGTTTCGGGGACGGATACAGATTCAATGTGACAGGCCTTACGCATGACGTATTGGGCTTTCCCACCAATAAAAAGATCGAAGCGCACGACATGATGGAGCGGCTGCGCAAAAAGATCTCCTACAACATCAGGGATCTGGTGCAGATCGAAAGCCGCGATATGGACGACGCCAAGATCGCCATCTTCGCTGCCGGCATCACAGCCCGCTCCGCCAAGTCAGCCGTGGCAGCAGCACGCAAGGAAGGCATCCCTGTCGGGTTACTGAGGCCTCTGACCATTTGGCCTTTCCCGGCGGAAGCAGTGCGAAAAATGCTGCGCAACGTGGATATCGTGATCGTGCCGGAACTCAATCAGGGACAACTCATCGAGGAAGTGAGAAGGCTGACCAAAGACAAGGACGACGGCAATCTGATCCCAATCCAGCGCGCGGACGGAGCACTCATCACACCGCTCGATATTTTGCGTGTAATAAGGGAGGTTCATTAAAATGGCAAGCATTCCTCAAAAAGTAGTTCATGAATACCTAAGACACGATAAAAAATTCCCGCACGTCTGGTGCGCCGGCTGTTCCAATGGCATAGTCCTGGGCGCCATCATCAGAGCCATTGCCGAACTTCAGCTTAACCGCGATGACTTGGTTATGGTATCCGGGATCGGCTGTTCCTCACGCATGCCTGTCTATATTGATCTGAATACTCTGCATACATTGCACGGCAGAGCCATTGCCTATGCCACCGGCGTCAAGATGTTCAAGCCGCACATGAAGGTTATTGTAGTGACCGGTGACGGCGACTGCACTGCCATCGGCGGTAATCATCTGATCCATGCAGCGCGCCGGAATATCGACCTGACTGTCGTTCTGATCAATAACAATATCTATGGCATGACGGGAGGTCAGGCAAGCCCTACCACTCCGCATGAAGCTTTTGCCACAACCGCTCCCTACGGCAACATCGAGCCGGATTTCAACATCTGCGAGCTGGCGATGGGCGCAGGCGCATCCTTTGTGGCCAGGACCACTGCCTTCCATGCTCAGGAAATGCAGAAATACGTGATGGAAGGATTGAACCATCCCGGTTTTTCATTGCTGGAGATAGTTGCCGCCTGTCCCGTGATCTATGGCAGGCTCAACAAGAAAGGCAGTCCGGCCGACATGATGAAAACCATGCGTGACAATTCCATTCCCTTGACCGCCTATGAAAAGCTGCCCAGAGAACAGACCGCAGGCAAGATCATCCGCGGCATTCTGAAACAGGAGATCAAACCGGAATTTACGGCGGAATATGCGAAACTGGTGGAACGCGTGCAGGGAGGTCAGTATGAGTAGAGCCATTGAAATTCGGCTTTCCGGAAGCGGTGGACAGGGACTCATCCTGGCCGGGATCATTCTGGCGAATGCGGCTGTGCATGATAAAAGGCGTGTCACCCAGACCCAAAGCTACGGTCCGGAATCCAGAGGCGGATATTCCCGCGCTGACGTTCTGATCAGTGACAATGAGATCTTCTTTCCTGAAGCTACGCGCTTCGACGTACTGCTGGCGCTGACCCAGGAAGCCTGTGACAAATACATCTTTGACCTGCGTGAAAAAGGCACTCTGGTGGTGGATACGACCTATGTCAAGAACATCGCCATCCTGTCTGAGAATGTGTATGAAGTGCCGTTCACAGAAATTGTCATGGAAAAACTGGGAAGCCCCATCACCACAAACATCTGCTCATTGTCTTTCCTGGTCAAGGCAACCGGCGTGGTAACGGAAGAATCGCTTAAACTGGCCATCTCGGAATCGGTGAAACCGGCTTTCGTGGATCTCAACCTGAAAGCCATGCAGCTCGGTTTTGAGCTGGCGGAAAACTATAGGAAACAATAATGATCAAACATATCTCACACATCGGTATTGCCGTTTCGGACCTGGACGCCGGCATCGCTTTCTATGAAAAGCTGGGTCTCAAACTCGAAAGCATCGAGGAAGTCCCTTCCCAAAAGGTGAAAGTGGCCTTCTTCCCCTGCGGAGACACGAGGATAGAGCTTCTGGCTCCGACGGCTGAAGACAGTCCCGTGGCTAAATACATAGAAAAAAAGGGTGAAGGCGTGCAGCACATTGCCTTTGCCGTGGATGACCTGCCTGCCGAACTGACAGCCAAAGAAGCAGACGGCATCCAACTGATCGACAAGGAACCGCGCCCCGGAGCGCATGGAGCGGACATCGCCTTTCTGCATCCCAAGTCAACCCTGGGCGTGCTGATCGAGCTCTGTAAAGAGAAACACTAAAACATTATATGCAAAACAAGGGCTGCCATATGGCAGCCCTTGTTTTATATAACAATGTTTTTCTAGATCAATCCATCCCGTTTCAGCATGGCATCGGGATCGGGCTGGCGGCCTCGGAAGGCGACAAACAGATCCATGGGGTGGACGGCATTGCCTTTGGAAAGGATGATGTCCCGGAAGGCATAGGTAACTTCTTTGTTGAAAATGCCTTTTTCCTTTATCAGGGACCAGGCGTCCGCTTCCAAAGCTTCTGCCCATTTGTAGGAATAGTAGCCGGAGGAATAGCCGCCGGCAAAGATGTGTGAGAAGCTGCAGGAGATGCTGCTGTTGGGGGTTGGAGGCATAAGCAGAAATCGTTTGATGACCTCATTTTCAAATTTATCTACATCAGTGATGTCATTGGGGTCAGCCAGATGCCAGGCAAAATCGAGCAGGGCATATCTGAGCTGGTTGAGATTAGCGTTTCCGGCATGGAAGTTGCGGGCAGCCAGCACCTTGTCCAGAAGCTCGTCAGGCAGGGGTTCGCCGGTTTCATAGTGCTTGGCAAAGAGGTTCAGGGCTTCCTTTTCCAGCAGCCAGTTCTCCATGATCTGGGAGGGTAGTTCCACAAAGTCCCAAAGCACCATCGGGCCAGCCAGGGCTTTGTAACGGCAGTCAGAAAGCAGGCCGTGCAGAGCGTGCCCAAACTCGTGGAATATGGTGCGCACTTCATCCATGCGCAGCAGAGAAGTCTGTTCCGGAGTGGAGGGCGTGAGGTTGGCGACATTGACCACATGAGGGCGTTTCAATCCGTCGCTATACAAGCCCTGTCCGCGCAGGCCGTTCATCCAGGCGCCGCCGCGTTTGGTTTCGCGAGGGAACATATCAAGGTAGATTAGCCCCAGAAAGCTGCCGTCTTCAGCATAGACTTCCCAGGTGGTAACATCTTTATGGTAAACAGGAACGTCGTACACCTGCTTAAAAGTGAGCCCGTAGATCTTGTTGACCACCAGGAAGAGTCCTTCAAATACGTTTTCCAGCTTGAACCAAGGTCTGAGCTGCTCAGGGTCGAACTGGAACTTTTTCTCTTTCAGCTTGGTGGAATAGTAACTATAGTCCCAGGGCATCAGTTCCTCCAGACCGTCCAGTTCTCTGGCAAAGCTTTTCAGTTCTTCGATCTCAGCTTTGGCGGCGGGATAGGCGATGTCATAGATCTTTTCAAGGAAGTCGGTAGCGGTTTTGGGATCGAGCGCCATCCGCTCTTCCAGGACGTAATGGGAGTGGGTCTTGTAACCGAGCAGTCTGGCGCGTTCGGCACGCAGTTCGAGGGTGCGCTTGATGTTTGACTGATTGTCAAATTTATCGTTGAAAGCGCGCGAGGCATAGGCCTTCTGCATCTTTTCGCGGATCTCCCGTTTTTTGCAGTAGGTGAGGACGGGGATCAGGTTCGGCATCTGCAGATTAAACAGCCAGCCGCCTTCTTTGCCTTTCTGCTTGGCGCGGTAGGCCGCAGCTTTGAGAGCGTTTTCAGGGATGCCTTCCACGTCGGAGGGATCGGTGAGGTGCAGTTCAAAGGCGTTGGTGGCGTCCAATACGTTGTCAGAGAATTTGGGACTCAGCTTGCTGAGTTCCATGTCTATTTCAGTGAGCCGTTTCTTGTTTTCAGGAGAGAGCATGGCGCCGTTGCGGATGAAGCTTTTATAGACTTTTTCCACATAGCGGTATCTCTCGCAAAGCTGCATCTGCTCTTTGTTTCTGAAGTCTGGAACCGGTTTTTCCTTATCCTTACATTCCTGTTCATAAACTGCCTTAACTCTTTGGAAAATAAGTTCGTCGGTCATGATGGAACTGCTGAATTCAGCCAGCATGGGAGAGATCTGCTGTGCCAGGGCTTTGTGCTCAGCGTCGGATTCCGCGCCCAGCAGATTGTAATAGATGCTGGTGACATAGTCAAGTTGCTCATCGCCAAAATCCATTGCCAGAATGGTATTCTCAAAGGTGGGCGGTTCAGGGTTGGAGCGGATCTTGTCAAAATTCTCCCGGGCGGTCTTGAGGGTGGCTTCGACCGCCGGCATGTAATGTTCAGTCTTAATGCGGTCAAAGGGTATGGCCTGCAGTCTGTGTTTGTTTTCTTTTTCCAATAAGGGATTGCTCATTTTTTAACTCCTATGTTCTATATAACTAAATTACGATCATCACTATCCTGTCAAGCGCAAAAGAGCAGATCTGGCAGGGATACTTTGTAATGCAAAGTTTATGCCAATTGCTTGTCAATGACGAGGGAAATAACTTAATATACGAATAAAGTGGAACCCACCATCAACTTTCGGGAAGGGAAAAAGTGTTTTCTCAACAAATGATATTGACGGATAAGGATTAATTATAAGCAGGAGCCAAGCAGGATGGCAGGAAAATTGAAGTTTCAATATAAAAATAAAGCTGAAAGAACGAAAAAAAAGATTGTCATGTTTTGAAAGCGCAAAATAATGGTATTAGAATACAAAGGACAAAATAAAAGGAGGCAATAAAGAATGAAACGCATTGCTTTGATAAGCCTGATGATTCTTAGTTTGGGACTGGCATTTGCCCAGTTGTCATGTTACGATATCCAATATACGGAAACCGCCGGCCCGGAAGGGACCTATCCCTCTCCCTACAACGGTCAGACCGTCACCGTGACAGGAATCGTGACCAATAATACGTACGGCACCTCATCCACTTTTCCGACCAGCACGAGATTCTACATCAGCGATCCCGGCGGCGGACCCTGGAGCGGACTGTACATTTATGTGTTCGGCACAGGCGTTCAGGTGGGCGATCTGGTTACCTGCACCGGCCCCATTACAGAATACTATGGAATGACTGAAATGATCTTCCAGCAGGGAGTCACGACCGTTCAGATCCTGAGCAGCGGCAATCAGGTTCCCGCACCGGCCCTGATCCAGACATCCTATCTGCCTGACCCCGCCAATCCCGCAGCGGCAGAGATGTGGGAAAGCGTTCTGTGCAAGGTGGAAAACGTTACGGCAACCACAACTCCCAACAACTATGGCGAATTTTATGTGACCGACGGCAGCGGCCCTGGTCAGATAGATGACGCCTGCTACCTGTATGGGCACAACTGGAGCGGAATCACGGTGGGACGCCATTGGGACAGGATCGTCGGGATCGTGGACTATGCATTCAATATTTACGGTCTGAATCCGCGCGGTGACACAGACCTGATCACCACATACAATGAAGACAACGTAGTGGTTCTTCCCGATGCGCAATTGATCGGCAACTTCCCTAATCCTTTCTCCGGCAGCACGGATATAGCCTATAATCTGAAGAGCACACAGCCTGTCCAGATCAGCGTTTACAACCTGAAGGGACAGAAAGTGCGCACTTTGGTCAATGCCAAGATGGGAGCCCAACTGCACAACGTTACCTTTGACGGCAGGGACGATAACGGCAAGCTTCTGCCCACCGGCGTCTATATGTACAAAATGACCGCCGGCAGTGAAGTCCAGAGCCGCAAACTGGTTATCAGATAATAAAAAAGCACTCGGCATAGCTGCAGTGTTATGAGAATGTAAAAGCAACCAATCCGGACAGGACTGGTTGCTTTTTCTTTAACTCCCAAAAACCGGAGGTAAGATGCTGTCAGATTTGGAAATAGGACGCAAGATCGAACTCAAGCACATCAATGAAATCGCCAAACAACTGGACCTGTCTTCCGACGACCTGGATCACTATGGAAGTTACAAAGCAAAGGTAAGATACACTGCCCTCAGGCGCATTGAAGACAATCCCATGGGCAAACTCATTCTGGTTTCCGCCATCACACCAACCCCGGCAGGAGAAGGAAAAACAACTACCTCCATCGGATTGGCGCAGGCTCTGACCTTAGTGGGCAAGAAAGCCACCGCAGCCATACGTGAACCGTCATTGGGACCTGTATTTGGCGTCAAAGGCGGAGCCGCCGGCGGAGGCTGGTCACAGGTGCTGCCGATGGAGGACATAAATTTGCATTTCACAGGCGACTTCCACGCCATCACGGCAGCCAATAACACTCTGGCAGCGCTTCTGGACAATCATATCTACTATGACAACGAACTCAACATCGACCCTCGACGCCTGACCTGGAAGCGGGTTCTGGACGTCAATGACCGCATGCTGCGCAAGATAGTTATCGGCCTGGGCGGCAGCAAACAGGGCTTTCCGCGCGAGGACGGTTTTGACATCACTCCGGCCAGCGAGATCATGGCGATCCTTTGCCTTTCCAATAACATGGACGAGCTCAAGGAGCGCATCGGCAAGATCACGATCGGCTTTACCTACGACGGAGAGCCGGTGCGGGTCCATCAGCTTGGTTACGAAGGCGCCATTGCGGCGTTGCTGAAGGATGCCCTGAAACCGAACATCGTGCAGACCACGGAAGGCACGCCGGCCTTTGTGCACGGCGGTCCTTTTGCCAACATCGCTCAGGGCGCCAACAGCATCCTGGCCACCAAAACCGCTCTGCGCCTGAGCGAATATGTGGTCACGGAAGCAGGCTTCGGTTTCGATCTGGGAGCCGAAAAGTTCTTTGATCTGGTCTGCAAGTATGGCCAGTTCTGCGCCAATGCAGTGGTTCTGGTTGCCACGGTCAGGGCTCTCAAAATGCACGGCGGAGTGAAGATCAGGGATATTGCCGCACCCAATCCTGCGGCCGTGGAAGCCGGTTTACCCAATCTGGCCAAGCACCTGAAAAACATCCATAAATTCGGCATGAAATCCATTATTGCGATCAATAAATTTGGCACCGACACGGATGAAGAGCTGGCCATCGTGAAGAATTTCTGCCTGAGCCAGGGCTTTGACGCTTCCATTGTCGATTTCTTCGGTCAGGGCGGCAAGGGCGGTCTGGAACTGGCGGAGCATGCTGTCAACATGATCGACAAGGATGCCTGCAGACTGACCTCGCTCTATGACTGGAATTCCCCGGTCGAGGACAAGATCTTTACGATCGCCTCGCAGGTCTATGGCGCGCAGAAAGTTGACTACACATCCGATGCCAAGGCAGACCTCAAAAAGATCAATAAATACGGCTTTGACAAGCTGCCCATCTGCATCGCCAAGACGCAGAAGTCGCTCTCCGACAATCCGGAACTGTTGGGCAGGCCAAAAGACTTCCTGGTTACGGTGCGTGAGATCGTGATCGCTTCCGGAGCGGGATTCCTGGTTCCCATCACGGGTGAGATCATGCGCATGCCGGGTCTGCCGAAAAAGCCTTCCGCCGGCGCCATTGACGTTGAACACGACGGCAATATCAACGGGTTGTTTTAAGCTTGATTCGATCTGATCCAGTTGTCTGCTCTTCCATACTTAAAACCTGACCGGATCAGAGTAGCCACCCCCTGAGCACCTGCGCCCGGGCACAGGAGCCCAGCCGGAGGACAGCCACTTATGAGAGCGCGTGGATTAAGGTAGATTGAATAAGGAATAATATGCCGAAGTATTTGAAAGAATTCAAGCAGAGAATTGAAGCGCTGCGCAATCCGCAAAGGGCAATTGGCGCAGCAAAGTTTTTTCAAAGCCATCCGGGCGGATATGGTGAAGGTGACCTTTTTTACGGGATAACGGTGCCGGACCAGAAAGCTCTGGCTAAAGAATATTTCCATTTACTTACGCTGGACGAATTGGCTGAGCTGCTGGAAAATCCTGTGCATGACATACGCATAACTTCCCTGATGATGATGGTCAGGCGCTTTGAAAAGAGCAGGGATGAAGCCGAAAAGGAAGCTCTGGTAAACATCTATCTCAGCCACACGGACCAGATCAATAACTGGGACCTGGTGGACACCAGCGCACATTACATTTTGGGTCCGTGGCTGATGGATAAATCACACGACATTCTGTTTGAACTGGCAGAACGCAACCATCTCTGGAGCCAGAGAATTGCCATGATCGCCTCATACCATTTCATCAGGCAGGGGCAATATAAGACATCCCTCAAACTGGCGGAGAAACTGCTCCACCACAAACATGACCTCATCCATAAAGCGGTCGGCTGGATGCTGAGAGAGATCGGCAACAGGGATTACAAAACCGAGTATGACTTCCTGAAAAAGCACTATAAAACCATGCCGCGCACCATGCTGCGCTATGCCATTGAGAAGTTTGAGGAACCGGTCCGGCAGGACTTTCTGAAAGGTAGAATATAGTGGTTCGGATTAGTGAAATCTTTAGCATCTTATGCATTCTGGGATTGACGGCATTTGTTTGCACCGATGCATTTGCTTTAAATCCGGATTCCATCTCAGGCGAGATAAGCATTCCAGCTTATCTGCTGGCTGGTACTGTTGATAAACTGGCTGTTGCAGACTTAGAACAGACTGACTCTTTATTAAGCCTTCGCTCATATGAACAAGGATTAAAGGACGGTTCCGGCTTGCATGATCCCTTTGGTTTCTTTTTGGTCGGATTATCAGGAGGAGGGGTATTCGGGGTATTAGGAGCTTGGGGAGCTTATTCCCTGGCAGCAAAAGATCATCCAACAGTCAATAGCTTTCCTGACAACTGCATTGAAAGTGAATATCAGAGAGGGTATACAATCAAATCCAAATCCAATAATAAAACTGGCGCTATCATTGGTGGTACCTTGGGAACAGCTATTCATACAATACTGCTGATAAAGTTTTTTGAAAGCAGAACCCCCTATTTTCATCTGAATATACCTTAGAATAAAATAGCTGCACTGCGTTATCGAGAAGTTTGCAAAACCGGTCTGGCAGGACTTTCTGAAGGGTCGAATTTAGGTCTTCTACAGCAGTTTAAAGGGCAGAAAGATAAGTAAGATCAGCAGGGGAAAAAGCCCCAGAGCTATGGCCAGATATTCCCAGAAACCGAATCTGGCATAGGGGTTGCCCAGCTTTTCATTTACTCTGTTGATATACCTTTGCACCGGCAGCAGGAAGATCACATCGATCACCAGTGTCAGCATGAAAAAGACTTCGTGCAAAACATTGGAAATG
>Ga0209609_10000620_pt1 | contig 21057 bp, 21 predicted proteins | sample LakKivw325mmetaG_FD_184136 | JGI IMG/M metagenome (GOLD analysis project Ga0209609, IMG submission 184136) | Anoxic lake water microbial communities from Lake Kivu, Rwanda to study Microbial Dark Matter (Phase II) - Lake Kivu water 325m metaG... | ecosystem: Environmental > Aquatic > Freshwater... | reverse complement strand
GATTACGCTGCCGTTAAAAGGATGATCGATAACACGGTTGCAACTCACGGTCGAATCGACTACATCTTTAACAACGCTGGAATTGCTATCGGCGGCCCCGCCAAAGATTTCTCAATAGACGATTGGCGCAATGTCATCGACGTCAATCTTAATGGTGTTGTTTACGGCGTCGCGGTTGCTTATCCCATAATGGTCAATCAGGGCTTCGGACATATCATAAATACAGCTTCAATCGCAGGGCTGGCTCCTTTACTTGGCATAGCCAGTTATGTGACCAGCAAATACGGCGTTGTTGGACTCTCCAATGCATTGCGCATCGAAGGCGCCAAACATGGGGTTAAGGTAAGCGTCGTATGTCCCGGGTATGTCAGGACATCCATATTCAATGATAGTAAAAATATCAATATCGACAGGCAAAATCTTAAGCCGTTTCCGGACAGGGTGGGAGTTACGTCCGAAGAATGTGCAAAGCTGATTCTGAGCGGCGTGGAACGCAACGACGCTTTCATCGTGGTGACATTGTTTGCCAAATTCCTGTGGGCGTTAAATCGCATAAGCCCCGGTCTGGTTATCGGGATAATGAAAAGACAATACAGCAAAGCAGTGGAAAAGGGGATAATTAAATAATCCGCTGGCTAAAAAGCGTCAGTTAATATCCTTGAAAACGCTTGCCTTCTTGCCTTTCAATGCCGCAGCCTTCTGCTCTATGCGCCTGCTCTCGTCGGTGGTCTCGTAGGACTTGAGGAAGCTGCGCCTGAACGCCGGGAAAGTGCCATCAGCGATGGCCAGCCTGCACTGCTGGACCAGTTTTTGCATGAAATAGAGATTGTGTATGGTGGCCAGCCTGTAGGCGAGCAATTCCTCGCACCTGAAGAGATGATGCAGATAAGCCGCTGAGTAATTAAGACAGGTGTAGCATTCGCAGCCGCCTTCAACCGGTCCCATTTCCTCCCTGTAAGCAGAACGCCTGATATTAATCCTTCCCTTTCCGGTATACAGGGCCCCATTGCGGGCGACCCTGGTGGGCAAAGCGCTGTCGAATATATCGATTCCGCGCGATATGCCCTCAACGATATCCTCCGGCGAGCCTACGCCCATCAGGTAACGCGGCCTGTCGGGAGGAATCTCGGGCACAGTTGCTTCGACGGTCTCCCACATTAATGCCTTGGGCTCACCCAGGCTGAGGCCGCCGATGGCGTAGCCGGGGAAATCAAGCCCTGTAATCTGCTCAGCCGATTGCCTGCGCAGGTCGGGAAAGGTGCCGCCCTGTATGATGCCGAACAGGTGCTGCCCGGTATCACGGTGGGCGCTGCGACAGCGCGCGGCCCACTCGGCTGTTGATGCCGCAGCCTTGCTCAACTCTTTCCTTCCCGCGGTGCTCTCCGGACACACGTCCAGGGCCATGATAACATCCGCACCCAGTTTCTCCTGCATGGCCACGGACGATTCGGGCGTGATCCTGTGTTCGCTGCCGTCTACATGCGAACGGAATACCACTCCCTCGCCAGTGACCTTGCGCAGGGTGGACAGGCTGAATATCTGGTAACCGCCGCTATCGGTCAGAATGGGCCCACTCCAGTCCATGAACCTGTGTAATCCGCCGCTCTGCTCGATCAGTTCTATGCCGGGCCTCAGATAAAGGTGGTAGGCGTTGCACAGGATCATCTTTATGCCGAGCTTTTTTAGGTCGGCGGTATCCAGGCTCTTAACCGTAGCCTGGCTGCCCACCGGAAGAAAAATGGGTGTGCTTACAGACCCGTGCAATGTAAATAGTCTGCCGTTCCTGGCGCCACTGCGGTCGCATTTAGCCGAGATTTTAAAAATCCGCCCTGCCATTCCACCCGCCGATGCTACCTATTTTTCTCCCAGTAATTGATGTATTTGGAGAGGGCCTCCACAGCCTCGGTAAAGCTGCAGAAGGTAGGAACCCCAGCGGCAGTCAGGCGCGACCGCTGCTGCATAATAGTGCGCCAGCGGACATTCTCCAGGTCATCATACCCCGGCCTGGCTGCGCTTAAAACCGCCACCACAGGCTTCGTCCGTTGCCGGTACATCTCAATAATACCATCGACCTCCATCTGCACGACTGCAACCCACCATTCATCGCCCAGGGGATTATCATCCGAAACCTGGATGATAAGGCAATCGAAATCGGGGTTGTCCATAAAAAGACGGTGCGCTTCGCCTGCCTTGGCTGCATCGTCACCCCAGATGGAAAAGTCCACCGGGTTGCTCAGCCAGTCCCAGAGAGCCGGCAATACAGGCTTCAACTTCTGCCTCATCTCAGGTGAAAGCGGTGGTACTATCAGGCCGGCTTCCTCAGCCAGGTCAGCGGCCAACACCCCCTTGCCGCCACCCCCACCGATGATGCCCACTCTGCGCCCGCGCAGGGGCTGCAATCCCGCAAATAGTGCCAGCTGGTCTATCATCTCTTCCAGATCACGCACCTGCATGACGCCAAGCTGATTGAAAACGGTCCCCCATACGCTGTTTGAACCTGCGATGGCCGCGGTATGTGAGCTAACCGCCCTGCTCCCCGCTTTACCCCTTCCACCCTTTATGGCTATAACCGGCTTTATCCCGGCAGCTCTGCCCAGAGAGCGGATGAATTTTCTTCCGTCCTTTATTCCCTCAAAATAGGCAGCTATTATCCCAGTTTTCGGATCATCCGCCAGATAATCAATGAAATCACTCTCATCGATTAAAAGCGCGTTGCCGTAGCTCACAACCTTGCTGAAACGGAGGCCCCGTAGCGCTGCCGTCTGGACAAGCAGTGTCGCTGCACCGCCGCTTTGAAAAGCCACACCTATATTGCCGGGATCGGACGGCAGTCCGTAAGCGAACGACACACCGGCCTCAGGGCTGTAGACTCCCATACAGTTTGGACCGATCAGGTTTACGCCCAGACGGGCAGCTTTTATCTTTATCTCTCTCTCGAGCTCAACGGCCTGCGGCCGGCCGGTCTCGCTCAGGCGTGCGGTAAAAAGGTGCATCACCCTGACATTCTTTTCCGCACATTCATCCAGCAGGGACAGCACCATGTCAGCCGAGACACAGCAGATAACGAAATCGACATCGCCCGGCACGTCGCCCAGCCTGGGGTAGGCTTTCATCCCCAGTACAGACTCTTTATGCGGATTGACCGGATATATAACCCCTTTGAAGCCGTAATCGATGAGATGCCTGAGATAGTGGTACCCAAAAGAGACCGGATGCTCCGATGCTCCAATTACGGCTACCTGTTCGGGATTGAAGGCATAGTCCAGCAGGCGCCTGCCCTGCGATTTTAAAGAAGCCATGAATCAATCACCATTACAAGGAAGATTATCCCCAGATAAGGAAAAGCCGATAATTTATATACCATCCAGGCGTTGCGGGAGCTCGGCTTAACAAGCAGACGTATGCTGGCACAGACCATGAGCAGGCTCATCAGTACAGCAACGGACAGGTAAAGCCAGTGAAGAAACCCTGAAAGGAAATAGATGAGAATGCCTGCAGCCGAGAGGGCCAGCGAGAGCACGGCCAGCAGAATAATCACCTTTTTGTCCGGCCAGCTCAACGGAAAATAGTGCAGCCCGGCGCCTTCATAATCGGCGCGGTTGGACAGCATCAACGTCCACACATGCAGCGGCGTCCATGCGGCTATCAAACAGAAAAAAAGCACCGGCATGGCAGTCAGGGCCGGCGGCTGGCTGATGGCGTACCATCCGATGAGCACGGGCGAGCTGCCCGCGATGATCCCGAAATATGTGCAGGAGACCGTCTTGCGCAGTATACCGGAAGCCAGTATCCCCACCAGGCCGATGGTAAAACAGACCGGCGAGAGGATCCATGCCATGATTAATCCCGCCACAATCAGCACAGCGATCATGGGCAGCACTTTCCAGGCCGGCTTGATCCTGCCCGACGGCAGCGCCCGTTTACAGGTGCGGGACATCAGAGCATCCACATCCCGGTCCAGATAGTTGGTCAGTCCGTTGGCGCCTGCGCTTCCGCAGATTATTGCCGCAACGGTCAGTATAAAAGTTGCGACCGGGAACGGCTTTCCCATAGCTGCCGCCGCGACCAGCGCGGAACAGGCGCCTATGAAGACCAGCAGACTGGTTTCTTTGGGTTTGAGAACATTTAAATAGTCGGATAACACGAGATGATTTCCACCCTATTCATTATAAAGACGGAGGTTCCCCCTGCGAAATGGCGCCGCCTTCAGCTGCATCATCGAGATACGACTGCAATATAACCGTGGCTGCGGCTGCATCAATGGTTTTTTTCAGCCTGTCGCGCTTTTTACCCGCCTCCCGCAACATCCGGTCCGCCGTGACGGAGGTCAGCCGTTCGTCCTGCAAGACGGTCTCAATGGCGAATTGCTCCCGTATCCCGGCAACGAACTCCATGACCTTGCGGGCCTGCTCTCCCACTGTGCCGTCAAGCAAATAGGGAAGGCCTATCACCAGCTTTGCGATATCATATTGTTGCAGGAGCGCTTTGATCTCGAGAACGGCGGATGCATCGTCTTTTCTTTCTATGGTCTTTAAAGGACTTGCCAGTATCAGCAAGGGATCGGATACAGCGACACCTATGCGTTTGTCGCCGACATCCAGTCCCATTATCCTACGCACGACCGGCCTTCAGCATCTCCTCGACTGCCGCCGGCACGGCAGCAAGGGCTTCATTGATCTTTGCGCTGTCCCTGGCCCCCGCCTGTGCCATATCCGGTTTGCCGCCGCCGCTACCGCCTGCGATGGAAGCCACCTTCTTTATCAGCTTGCCGCAGTGCACACCCTTCGAGACCACATCTGCAGTTGCGGTGGCAATGAAAAACGGCTTGTTATCGTATTCCGACGCCAGCACAGCCACTCCACTGCCCATGCCGTCTTTTAGCATATCGCCCATCTCCATAACAGCCGATGCAGGCGCAGAAGCGACCTGTGCATAAACAACCTTGACATCCCCGATCTTTTTTAAATTATTTTCAAGCAGGCGTCCGATCTCATTCCTGGAGAGCTCCCGCTGAAGCGAGGCCATGGCCTTGTTGCTGGAATTCAGGCTCTGGGCAAGGTCGGCCACTCGCGAGGGGACATCCATTGGAGCCACTTTCAGGTTGTCTGAGACCTGGTCCAGCGCCTCCAGTCTCTGGCCGATCAGCAAATCGGCCTCGCGGCCTGTAACGGCTTCGATCCTGCGCAAACCGGTGCCCACGCTGGCCTCGCTCGTGATCAGAAAATACCCGATCTCGCCCGTTGCCTGCAGGTGTGTCCCGCCGCAGAGCTCCGCGCTGAGAGTCGGCGCACCTATCTTTACCAGCCTGACAGTGTCGCCGTACTTCTCCTCGAAGATAGCAGTGGCGCCCTGGCTAATGGCCTGGTCGTAGGAACACACTTCGGTGGAAACGGGCAGGTTCTGCCTGACGACCGAGTTGACCAGTGACTGCACCTCTTTCAACTCGTCTTTACTGATGGGGGCAAGATGTGTGAAGTCAAATCGCAGCCGCTCCGGTGTAACCAGCGATCCCCTCTGGGCTACATGGCTGCCCAGCACCTTTCTCAATGCAGCCTGCAGAATATGCGTGGCCGTATGGTTCCTGGCGATGTCCTTCCTGCGTTCCTCATCTACTGCGGCCTGCACCATGTCACCGACCGCCAGTGAACCTCTACTAATCCGTCCCGAGAGTGCAATGCCGCCGCCTTCATAGGACAGCGAGTTGCTGACGCGAAATTCACCCGACTGGGCAATGACTTTACCCGTATCACCGACCTGACCTCCCTTCTCACCATAGAACGGGGTCCTGTCCAGAATAAGCGTAATATCCTTGCCCTCTCCGGCATTCTTAACAAGGGTGGCTGCTTTCTCATCGATGATCTGCAGGATTTTCGCGCGGTTTGCCAGTTTCTCATATCCCACAAACTCGTTTATCTGTAGTGTGGGACCGAGCCTGGCGAAGATGTCCTGATCATCCTTCCCGCCGCCGAATTTATGTGTCGACCTGGCTTTCTCCCTCTGCTTCTCCATCTCGGCTTCAAAGCCGTCCAGGTCAACGCTGAGCCCGTGCTCCCGGGCGATCTCCACACTCAGCTCTAGCGGGAAACCGTAGGTATCCCAGAACTTGAAAACGTCCTCGTTCATGAGGCATGTTTTATTCTGTGCCCTGGCGTCGGCGATTGCCTTCTCACACAGATTTATGCCGGCATCCAGCGTATCGTTGAACCGCCTTTCTTCATTTTTAACAACATCCATAACCAGCTTGCGGTTTGTTACCAGCTCGGGATAGGTCGACCCCATCTTTTCGATTACAACCCCGGCCATATCGCCCATGAAGGGCTTGTTCAGACCGAGTTTGCGCCCCATAAAGCAGGCGCGTCTGAGAATGCGTCTGAGAACATAACCCCTGCCCTCATTGGAAGGCAGCAGTCCGTCAGCGATAAGAAATGTAACTCCCCTGCTGTGCTCGGCGATAACCTTGAGCATCCGGTCTGTCGTCTCGTCCTTTCCCTCGCGCACGCTTGTGATTCGGCTTATCTTATCGAGCAGCGGCTTAAAAAGGTCGGTCGAGTACACGGAGGGATTGCCGTTGCAAACGGCCACTATGCGTTCCAATCCCATCCCGGTGTCGATGTTGGGCCTGGGAAGAGGCGTCCTCTTGCCGTCCCTGGCCTGGTCGAACTGCATAAAGACCAGGTTCCATATCTCCGAGAAGCGGCTGCAGTTGCAGGAAGGATCGCATTCAGGTCTGCCGCAGCCTGCATCCTTGCCGAAGTCATAATGTATCTCGCTGCAGGGACCACAGGGACCGCTGTCACCGGCCGGGCCCCAGAAGTTCTCTTTTTCGCCCATCCTGATTATTTTGCTGGCCGGAACACCTATGCCGCGCCAGATATCAAACGCCTCGTCGTCATCCAGAAAAACCGTTACCCACAGTTTCTCTGCGGGCAGGTGCAGCCTGCGGGTGACGAATTCCCAACCACACGCTATAGCCTCCTTCTTGAAATAGTCGCCCACGCTGAAGTTTCCCAGCATCTCGAAAAAGGTGAGGTGCTTGCTGTCGCCCACGGAGTCCACATCGGTAGTCCGAAAGCATTTCTGGCAGGAAGTAAGCCGGGTCGCGGGCGGCACGGCCTGTCCAAGGAAATACGGCTTGACCTGCACCATGCCTGCGGTAGTAAGCAACAGCGTCGGATCGCCGTGCGGTATCAGAGAAGAGCTCGGAATGATCTTGTGCTTCTTCTCCACGAAGAAATCCAGAAAAGCTTTACGTACCTCGTTGCTGTTCACAGGTAAACTCCTCGAAGCATTTTATAGAGTAAAAGCATTCAAGTCAATTCCTTTTTAACAAGTCCGATAACATGTGTTACAATCATAAAACCAAGGAAACTGATATGCCTGTTTACGAGTACTGGTGCCCTGATTGCAAGACGCGGCAGGAGATTTTGCTCCCGCGCTTCAATAGCGATCCCCCTCCCTGCCCCAAATGCGGGGGCAACGCGCTGCAGCGACGGTTCTCCACTTTCATGATGCAGAAATCTTACAAGGCTGTATACGATGACATCCTATCCGATTCACAGCTGACGTGCGGCCTGATGAACAATGATCCCCAGGCGCTGGCGACATGGAATAAGAAAATTAGCGGAGGGGAGCCTGTAGCGCCGGAGTACCAGGAGACGCTGGAAAGGATGGAGAGAGGCGAGGCGCCTTCGCTGCCGACCGAGGGCGGAGAAGCCACTGTTTGAGCCACACTTAAAACTGGAGCTGCTAAATGCCGATTTACGAGTATATCTGCCCCAGCTGTAAAAAGAAAGTGGGTATCTTCATGCGGATCTCTGCCATACAGCAGGACCCGGCCTGTCCCGTTTGCGGTGGAACCGGCCTGCGCAGGATTTTTTCCAGCTTCTCAGTGGCCAGGACAACCGCCCAGGTTCATGAAGAGAGCGGTGAGCCGGGCCCGGGGATGTCAGCGGACTATTATAAGGACCCACGCAACATCGGCCGCAGCCTCGAGAACCAGTTTAAAAAAATGAATATGGAGATACCCTCCGAAATTCGGACCACCATTGATAAGGCGAGAGACGGAGTGCTCCCCGACTCTTTACGGGACCTGGACAGTGCAAGCTCGGATTCTGCGTACAGTTGACGCCAATATCAACCGTGTCAGCGAGGGACTGCGCGTCCTCGAAGACATATCCAGATTTATTCTTGAGGATGAAGATGCCACGCGGCGCCTCAAGTCCATACGCCACCAGGTCAACGACCTTGCCCGTAACCTGGGCATCCGCCTGGTGCTGAGCAGGGATTCCGAGGGTGACATCGGCGCCGGCAGCGACCTGGTAAAGGGGCACGGCGATCTCCGATCTATCGTGAGGGCCAATGCCAAAAGGGCACAGGAAGGCCTGCGCGTGCTGGAGGAACTAACCAAGCTGCCCGAGCTCAAGGATGCGGTCCCGGTCGATGCCATCAGAAAATCCAGGTATCTGGTATACACCATAGAGTCCAGCCTGATATCGAAACTGGCCGGAGACAAGAACGAAGAGGCTCGCGATTAGGCATTTTTACCTACCTGTTTCTGGTTGACTTTAGCCGTTCCCGCTGGTAAAATCCCACATTTGGTAGGCGCGTGCCTGTCAGGCCCGTGGCCACAATTAAAATTCAAATAAGGAGGTACTATGGTACAAATTCCCCCGATCTTCTGGGTCGTACCTATTGCCGGTATAGTGACGGTGATATTTGCCGCCTGGCTGGCGATCAACGTCATGCGACGGCCAACGGGCACCCCGAAGATGAAAGAAATCGGCGATATGATTTTTGAAGGTGCTTGGGCATTCCTTAAGAGACAGTACGGCACCATCGCCATCTACTCGATTGTAGTAGCCATCATCATCGGAATAATCGTAGGCGTTTTGCCGCCAGAGGAAGCTCTGCAGAAGGCCGGCTATGATCCATTTTCGATCGGCTGGCACACTTCGCTTGCCTTCTTGGTTGGTGCGATCTGCTCGGGCATCTCCGGTTTTATCGGCATGTACGTAGCAGTTAAGTCCAACGTACGCTGTGCGGCTGCCGCACAGAAAAACCTGACCGAGGCGGTCAGGGTAGCGCTGCACGGCGGCGCCGTATCCGGTTTCCTCATCACAGCACTGAGCCTGATCGGCGTAACCGTGATCTTCTTCTCATTCGGCGGAGCCCAGACACCCGCATTATCCCCTCATCTTATCGTCGGCTTCGGCTTCGGCGCCAGCTTTGTAGCACTGTTCGCCCAGCTCGGCGGCGGTATTTACACCAAGGCTGCTGACATGGGCGCCGACCTGGTCGGCAAAGTTGAAGCGGGCATCCCCGAAGACGATCCCCGCAACGCTGCGGTGATCGCAGACCTGGTAGGCGATAACGTCGGCGACTGCGCCGGCCGCGGCGCCGACCTCTTCGAATCCACTGCCGCCGAGAACATCGGCGCCATGATCTTGGGTGTCGTTGCATATGTCGCCACAGGCAATGTGGCATGGGTCCTCTTCCCGCTGGTCGTGCGCGGATTCGGTATGTTCGCCAGCATGATCGGTCTAATGATCGTAAAAGCTAAGGAGAGCGAGAATGCCATGAACGCCCTCAATCGCGGGTATTACGTGGCTATCGCCCTATCAGTTGTTGGTTTGGCCATCACCGTGTACTTCATGCTTGACAGCTGGTGGTTGTTCGCTTCAGGCGTCGTTGGCATCATTGCCAGCATAGCCATCATTTTCGTCACGCAGTATTACACAGAGTCACGCTATAAGCCCGTGCAGGATATCGCCAATGCCTCCAAGACCGGCCCCGCAACCAACATCGTGGCAGGCGTGGCAGTAGGCTTTGAAACCACCTTCGCCACGGCCATGGTAATCGGCGCCGCCCTGATACTGTCATTCGTATTCGGCGAGCTCAGCGGAGTCAAAGGCGGAGGCGCCTTCGGCACGGCAGTGGCAACCATGGGCATGCTCATGACCTGCCCTTACGTACTCTCTATGGATACCTTCGGCCCCATCACCGACAACGCCAATGGCGTCAACGAGATGGCCGGCGCAGGCCCCGAGATCCGCAAGATCACCGACAGGCTTGATGCCGTCGGCAACACCACCAAGGCGCTGACCAAAGGCTACGCCATGGTATCAGCCGGCCTGGCCGCCTTCCTGCTCTTCCAGGCCTACCTCGACAGGGTATCCTTCCTCAGGTTCGGGGTAACAGGCAGCTTCAACATCGTAAACATCTCCAACATCGAGGTTTTCGTGGGTGCCCTTATTGCCGCCATGCTTGTTTACCTCTTCAGCGCATGGGCCATCAAGTCAGTCGGTAAAACAGCCGGCAGCATTATCGACGCCGTACGCAAACAGTTCCATGATCACCCGGGCATCATGGCCGGGACCGAGAAGCCGAACTACGGTGAGATCGTTGATATCACCGCCAAGGCCGGTCTCAGAGAAATGATCGCCCCGGCCCTTCTGGTAGTGCTTGCGCCGGTAGTGGTCGGCCTGCTCTTCAAGTATCTCCCCTGGATACCTCTGGCCGACGGCAAGTTCTACAAGTGGGACGCCGCGCAGGTTGTGGCGGCGCTGCTCATGATAGGCACGATCGCAGGCATCATGCTCGCCTCCTTCATGAACAACGGCGGCGGCGCCTGGGATAACGCCAAGAAAATGATCGAAGACGATCAGCTGAAGGATGACAAGGGTAACATCCTGGGCAAAGGCTCGGACGCTCACAAGGCCGCAGTGGTCGGCGATACAGTCGGCGATCCTTTCAAGGATACCGCAGGACCTTCACTTCACGTGCTGGTCAAACTGCTCGCCACGATCACGCTGGTACTCTGCCCGCTCTTCGTCTAATCTTCAACCAGCCTGTACAAAAGGGGCAATCACCTGACAAAGGGATTGCCCCTTTTTTCACGCCCTATTGTGGTTGCGGGCCCATGGCCGGGATAAACAACAGTATCATCTGGAAGCGTATACAGCTTTGTCTGAATGCTGTGCTCGAGCTGCTCGTAGCTGCAGCCGGGGAAATCGGTCCTGCCTATCCCGGCATTGAAAAGCGTATCACCGCTGAACAGCACGCCGTGGCCGTAAAGGCTTATCTCATCCGGGCTGTGCCCCGGAGTAAACAGCACCTTAAAATGCAGATCGTCGATGTCGACGCTGTCTCCATCCGACAGGAAGAGATCGGGCTCGGGTATTTTAGCTGATCCGCCGGACATGGCCGCAACCAGCTTTATGAAAGCGCCGGGTGAAGATTTGTCAGCCCCGGCCCCGACCACAAACCTGGCGCCTGTAGCGTCCTGCAAAGCCTTGACCGCGCCCGTGTGGTCGAAATGGCTGTGCGTAACAACGATCAGAGATAGAGTCAGGTTGTCTGAATTGAGGACTTTCAGAATTGTTTTGGAATCTGCACCGGGGTCTATCACCATGGCCTTCCTGGTGGTGTCCGACCCGACTACATAGCAATTGGTGGCAATGAAACCTACGGTCAAAGTTTTTAATAGCATCTTATGTCGACCTGATCTCCTCGCGCATAAATACTATATATGCGATGTCGAAACAGACTGCTGTCAGCGCCACCAGCCCTACCAGCTGCGGCCAGACCAGCACTAGGCTCTGACTCAGCGGTAAGGGCGACGGCATGAGGCCGGAATATATGCCTATCATCATCATGGTGGGACTGCTGCTGCCCATCATGGGCAGCAGTATGGCCTGTATGCTTTCAGAATAGAGGGTGCCCGGTGAGATCCGGCTGATCATGCGGTAAAGGCTGTCGTAATCGGCCACCTGGGCAACCGTGGAGTCCTGGCCGATGGGGTAAGCCGCGCCGGCAATGAGGTTGGCAATGATTCCCATGAAAAGGAACATGAAGATCCAGACAGCGATTGAGGCGAGGACTGAGGTTGAGGTCTTCTTGAAAAGCACCGAGAACAGCAGCGAAAGCGACAGCCAGAAAGCCCCATACAAAATAGTCTCCAGAACGAATATGAACAGACGCAGTATCTCCTCCGCCTCCGGCGGCACGCCGATCAGCCTCAGCCCCAGACCGGCCACTATAGCCACCACGCTGACGACGAGCACCGCTATCATGGTCAGGCCGGACAGGAACTTGCCGTTGATCAGGCTGTCGCGATAGATAGGTTGCGCCAGGACCCGGCTGAGGTTGCCGCCGGTACGTTCGCTGTTAATGGCATCGAAGCCCAGTGCAATACCCACGATGGGAATAAAAATGGACATGAACAGCGGAAAGGAGAACGGCAGATCTTTACCTGATACCACAAACAGGCTCAAGAAGATGTTGCTGGTCGCGTCGCCGACCGCGGCCCTGATATTCTGTGCCGCTATATAAATAGTAGCTATGCCGGCCAGGTACACCAGCATAAACAATATGATGAAGCGTTTGCTGTTGAAGCTGTCAGCCAGCTCTTTCCTGAAAACCTCCAGTAAGCCGTTCATATTCAGGAACCTTCAAAGTATTTCATATATATTTCTTCCAGCTCAAACTCCTCGACCTTCATCTGCACCTTGAGCCCGGTTGCCTCGAGCACAACACGTCCCAGTTCCCCGCTGATATCCTCATCGGCAGCTATGACCGTGCTGTCTGCCACACTTTCGATACTGCGGACGCCCGCTATCTTGTTTATCTCATCACGCACGCGGTCAGCTAGCTGGGCGATGGGAAGGATTACATGGTAGTGACCCTTTCTCAGCGCTTCGCGGCCGAGTTTATCCACCGGCCCGGAGGCAATCATCTGCCCCCTGGAGAAGATGCCGACGCCGGTGCATACCTTCTGCAACTGGTGGAGCTGGTGGGATGAGATGATGACCGTGACCTTCTGTTGTGCCATGGACCTTATCAGATTGAGTACCTGGTCCGTGCCCTCCGGATCTATGCCGGAGGTGGGTTCATCGAAGATCGCGATCCTGGGCCGTTTGATCATTACGTCGGCGATTCCCAAACGCTGCTTCATGCCATGGGAGTATGTGCCCACAAGCTGGTTCGCTCTTTCCCTCAATCCTACCACCTCTAATAATTCATCTATGGTGGACTTCAGGCCGCTTCCCGCCAGCCCGTTGAGCCGGCCCGTATACTCCAAGTTTTCACGGGCTGTCATATCATCGTAGAAGCCGATCCTCTCCGGCATATAACCAACTATACTCTTGACCTTGATGGGCTCGCGCAGGGGGTTATACCCATTAATCAATACCGCTCCCGAGGTGGGCTCGCAGAATCCCATCAGCATGAGTATAGTGGTCGTCTTGCCGGCCCCGTTGGGGCCGAGGAGCCCGAAGACCTCGCCCTCGGCTACGCGAAGGTTGAGCCTGTTAACGGCAGTAAACTTGCCGTAGGTCTTGGTTAAATCGTGTGTCTCGACTACAGGTTTTTCGCTCATATTTGATGTTAACGGCGCCCGAAGCGGATGAAAATAATTGCCAGTGCCACGATGACCAGTATCACTACGCCGACACCAACCCATCCCCAGATAGTCGGGGTGAGCACAGTGGTGCGTATCTGCAGGCTGGCAAAGGCATTTTTCGATTCAGGCTGTGCCTGGACTGTGATAATGTAATCGCCGGCGATGGTCTTCTCAGCCGGCTTCACGCTGACCTGCACCTCCTCGGTCTCCTGTGCTTTCAGCAGGTCAATCTTCTCAGGCTTGCAGGTGACGGTCCAGCCGTTAGGCCTGTTTCCCGACGGGCAGCTGACCTCAACCTTCTCCAGGTCTGCCGTTCCGCTATTGGCCACTACCACGGTGAAACTGCTCTCCTGTCCGGCCGTCGCCTCCGTATTGAGCCTGCCGTCCGGGGTGGTCATCTTGAGTTCAAAGCTGGCGGTCACTATAGCCTTCAGATCGATGGATGCCCTCAGGTCGCCTGAGGACGCCTCGAATACAACAGGATATTCGCCCGGAACGGGCACCTTCCAGGCATAGGGCCTGACCATGAGCTTAACTGTCTCGGGATAACCGCGGCTGCCGTCCAGACGTATAGCGGCTATCTCCTGCCCCTCTCCATAACCCGGGGTTACGGCATAGGCAAATCCTTCAGGGACAATTGCCTTTAAATCGAAGACCTTGGACCCGCTGCCGCCCGTATAGCTGATGTTGATGCTGTAGGAATAGGTCATACCCACGTTGCTGCTCAGCACGGGATACTGGCAAGTCAGCTCCAGCTTCTCGGTACCCTGGCTATCGGCATTGTTCAATGCAACGGATAAGCCCCCCCCTGAGAAAGTGCCTGCAGCAGTGGCGGGAACTGCGTAGACGAACAGAGTCGATATCAGGGCCAGTGTGAACAGCGCAACTATCATCAACCGCATGACTTTGGCAAGCATAATTGAACCTCCATCATCAAAAACGCTACGTTTGAAACCGGATCATGGCCGAGGAAAGTGAACCATGGGATGGAAATAATTTAGCCCAATATCTGAACCGCTGTCAAATATTTCATCGATTCTTTTGCAAGGGGAGTTACCTTGATTTATCGGCCGCCTCCAAATATACTTAAAGCACAGCAGAAGGGATTGAGTCGAATACGGAGGTGAAACCGTGGCAGAAGCAGAGATCGGCCTGATCGTAGACTTTTTTGCGAGGCCTGTTGTGGCGGCCATCCAGTTGACCGGTGAGCTCAAGGTGGGCGATAAGATTCATATAAAAGGCCACACCACCGACATGGAAGTTGAAGTGAGCTCCATGCAAATACACAACCAGAACGTTTCCGTCGCCAGGGGAGGAGATTCAATCGGAATCAAGGTCACGGACAAGGTACGTCACGGCGACAAGGTCTACAAGGTTACCGATTAGAGGCTAAGAACCAAAACTCTTGATCAGGTTGGCCATCTCGATAGCGCTGTTGGCGGCTGCAAAGCCCCTGTTTCCTTCCTTGGCCCCGGCCCTTTCAATGGCCTGCTCCAGATTATCTGCAGTAATGATACCCTGAATAACCGGCATACCGCTATCCAGACTCAATCGCGATATACCGCGGTTAACCTCCGCGGCAACGTACTCAAAATGAGGGGTACCGCCCCTGATCACGCATCCAAGGCAGATAACGGCGTTATATTTGCCTGTTTCGCTCATCTTCTTAGCAGCCAGGGGTATCTCCATGCTGCCTGGCGTCCAGGCGATATCGATATCCTGCTCGCTGACGCCGTGCCTCAACAGCGAGTCACGCGCACCTTCCAGCAGCCTTCCCGTTATTATCTCGTTGAAGCGCGAGATCACGATACCGAATTTAAGCCCCTTGCCTGACAGCATACCCTGGTAATTCTTAGACATCTGAGTCCTCCTCGATTATTTCCCCTTCATTAATCGTCAATGGTTAACAGGTGTTCCAGCTTCTCCTGCTTGGTCTTCAGGTAATTCTTGTTATATTCGGTAGGTTTGGCTATCAGACGGATGCTCTCGACCACTTTGAGGCCGTAGCTCTCAAGTCCGATGATCTTTTTAGGGTTATTGGTCAGCAGGCGTATATCGTGCAGGCCCAGGTCCGCCAGTATCTGGGCGCCGATACCGTAATCCCTCAGGTCGGCATCGAATCCCAGTGCGATATTGGCTTCCACCGTGTCCAAACCTTTATCCTGCAGCTCGTAAGCCTTGAGCTTGTTGTGCAGCCCTATGCCGCGTCCTTCCTGCCGCATATAGAGGAACACGCCCCGTGCCTCAGCTGAGATCATGTTCATGGCCATGCGCACCTGCTCACCGCAATCACAGCGCAGGCTGCCGAAAACATCGCCGGTCACACATTCGCTATGGACACGCACCAGCACAGGCCTGCCATCGGCCACGTCCCCCAGCACCAGCGCCACGTGTTCGTCCGTATCCACAGTGCTCCTGTAGGCCATGATGGTGAAATCACCGTATTTAGTGGGAAACTTGGCCTCGGCCACCTTTTGCACCAGCTTCTCATACTTCCTGCGGTAGGTTATCAGGTCGGCGATGCTGACGATTTTGATGCCGTACTTTTCAGCTATTTTCTCAAGCTGAGGCAACCGCGCCATGGAACCATCCTCGTTGAGTATTTCGCAGATGACGCCGGACGGATAAAGCCCTGCCATTCTGGCCAGATCGACAATCGCCTCGGTGTGGCCGGCCCGCACCAGCACGCCGCCTTCCTTTGCCCGCAATGGAAACATATGTCCGGGCCTGGCAATATCTTCCGCCCTGGTCCTGGGGTCCAGCACAGCCTTAACGGTGGCAGACCTGTCAAAGGCCGATATACCGCTGGTGGTCTTGTTCTTGGCCTCGATCGATACAGCGAAAGCAGTGGTGAACTTGGAAGTATTCTCCTGGACCATGGGCGGTATCTGCAGCTCGTCCAGCCTCTTGCCGATAATGGGCATGCAGATCAGCCCGCGGGCCTGAGCTGCCATAAAATTAACCAACTGGGGAGTGACCTTCTCCGCCGCGATGGCCAGGTCGCCCTCGTTCTCGCGGTTTTCATCATCGACAATGATAATGAACTTGCCGGCGGAGACATCTTTAATAATCTCAGGTATAGGTGATAATGCCATTGAGCTTACCTCGCTTTCAGATAATCATACTGGTCCAACAAGCTGATTATACCCTCTTGATTGCCGGGATGGTAAAATTTCTCGATGTATTTAGCGATTATGTCAACCTCTATATTTACCTTGTTGCCCTGTTTTAATATCCCCAGATTGGTCTTCTGCTTCGAATAAGACACCAGTGAGACGGAGAACTGTGAGGTATTGCAGTCGATCACCGTGAGGCTTACGCCGTTCACGGCGACAAAACACTTTTTCACCAGGTATCTCAATATCTCAACAGGCGCACTGACACTCAGGATGACCGCCTCACCCTCAGGGATGAGGGATACCACTTTGCCCACGGCATCAACATGGCCCTGTACAAAATGCCCGCCGAAGCGGCCCTGTGCCGACAGTGCGCGTTCGAGGTTGACCTGATCGCCCGCGTGTAATTCCCCGATATTGGTCAATCTCCTGGTTTCGGGCATGATCTCCACCGAAAAAGCCGACTTCGCGATGTCTATCACCGTCAGGCAGGCCCCGTTGACCGAGATACTATCGCCTAAAGACGTCCCGGCCAGCACGTCACGGGCCTGCACCGACAGGCTTTTTGCACTCAGTTTCTGAATGGAACCGATCTCTTCAATGATCCCTGTAAACATCAGGTCCTCATGTATATCCGCTGACCAGCAGTTCGTTGTCGAACTTTTCGATCCGGATATCCTTCAACTGCAAGGCGTTCATGACCTTATCCACGCCGCGGCCGCTGACGGCGGTCTTGGCCTCTTCACCACCTATTATAATGGGCGCGATAAAGGCCAGCACTTTATCGACCAGGTGATGGTCGAAGGCATAACCGAGAAGACAGCTTCCGCCCTCGATCATGACCGTTGTGATCTGCCTCAGTCCCAGTGCCTTCAGAAGCTCTGCTATATCGATTAGCCCCTTGTCGGATTTCAGTACCAGGTACTCCGTGCCTTCCTTCTTCTTTTTCAATATCTCTTTATCGAAATGGCCGTCAGCCACCGCCACCAGCGTTTTACCCGGCTCCGAAAATACTCTGGCTGTGGCAGGGACACGACCCCGGCCGTCCACAATCACCCTGAGCGGCTGGAGTTTAGCGCGCCCGCACCTGCCGCTGTATCCGCGCGCAGTCAACTGTGGATCATCGGCAATTATTGTCTGGGCGCCGACCATGATGGCGTCAACACTGTGCCGCTGGCCGTGGGCATAATTGCGGGCGTCCTCACTGGTTATCCACTTGGAATCCCCGGTCCTGGTGGCTATCTTACCGTCCATGCTCATGGCAAACTTGACTATAACAAACGGTATCCCTGTCTTGATATATTTGAAGTAGCCCTCGTTGATCTCCCTGGCCCGCTGCTCATACTCACCGATTTCCGTTTTTATGCCTGCTGCTTTCAAACAGGCAATGCCTTTGCCGGAGACCAGCGGATTGGGATCGGTCACAGCGATATTAACTTCTGAAATGCCCGCATTGATAATTGCATCGGTGCAGGGCGGGGTTTTGCCATGATGGCAGCACGGCTCCAGGGTCACGTACAGGGTTGCGCCGCGCGCCATCTCACCGGCCTGGTTCAAGGCCATGATCTCGGCATGCTCCATACCTGGCTGCTGGGTATGTCCCAGGCCCACCACCAGCCCATCTCTTTCGATCACAGCGCCCACCGCCGGGTTGGGGCTCGTATAGCCCAGCGCCAGCTCTGCCAGGGAGAGCGCATAAGCCATGAAATCAAGCGGCCGGTTCAGCATGTCTAATATTAAATCCCGTTTCTTGACCCTGCAGAATAATCAGAGGTGCCCGGTACTGTCTATAAAGATACGCACTCGATGCAGGTTCAAATACCGGTCAATTTTAACATCACCACATTCCCTTCGCAAAAAAACCGGCTTCCTCATGACGTTATAAGGAAGCCGGTTGCTCTCAGGTTGGGCCTAGTTTATTTCATAGACCATTGTGATGGTAACCTGGAATTCCAACTCACCTGCGCTGATTGGAGTAGGGGCCGCGGCAGCCGAATCCAGGCTGGCGTATTTCATGGCGTAATTACCCACCATGGGGGGTATGTAGCTGGTGTCCTCGGATATATACAGCACCTTCCCCAGCCGGGTACCGGACGCCTGAGCGATCTGCCTGGCCTTCTCCATCGCGTACTGGACCGCTCTCTCCCGGGCTATCTTGTAGTAGGGCATCGGATCATCAACAGTGAAGTTGATACCATTGATCCTGATCAGGTCGCCCCCTGCCACTACAGCCTTATCGATAATTGTTCCCGCCTTATTGATATCCCTGATCTTGCAGGTGACAGTATTGGTTACCTTGTAGCCCACCACAACATAGGTGTTCTGGTTCTCATCCCACTTGGTTACCTGCTGGATATTGTACTGGCTTGTCTGAATATCCTTGTCGGCGATGCCGCTGTCCTTGAGCACCTGCATAATGCTGTTCATGGCATCGATAGCGTCTTTCTGGGCCTGGGCCACAGTCTTTTGCTGCGATTCAACGCCCAGAGTCAGTACCACCACGTCGGGCGTTCCGGTTGTTTTACCCAGGCCGTTTACCCACAGTCCGACGTTTTGCTGGCTTACAACGATCCCGCTCGATCCGACGACCGTACCTCCTGCGGGAGCACCTCCCTGATATACAATGGCCGGGTTTGGTGCGCATCCTACCAGGAATACCGTGACCAACATGATTGCCGCCAGTATGATTGCTGTTCTCCTCATTTTACTGAATCCCTCCTGAATAATAATTTACTGTATATACGACTGTTATACAGAACTAATAACATAACGCAGCAGGAGTAAAAAGGTTTACCCAATTAGCACAAACATAGCTTATAGCATATAATTAGCCAAATCAAATATCCGGGACACCTACTTGAAGGTATTAAAAGAGTTCGTCTTTACGCTGCTGATTGCAGCCATCATTTTCCTGGCACTGCAGATCTCCATCAAGAGCTTCGAGGTATTCAACGTCTCCATGCTCCCCACATTCCGGGAAGGAGACCTGATTATCGTCAACAAGTTGAGTTATGCCTTGGGCAACCGGCCCCACCTGGGAGATGAGATTGTTTTCTACGCACCAGGCAATGATCCAAAGCCCGCATTTGATCCGTTTTTTTCACAGCACCCCTCATGCTTCATTAAAAGGGTGATAGGAGTTCCGGGCGATACGGTTGAGATCAGGGACAAAGCGGTCTTGGTAAACGGGGAAAAACTGGTTGAGCCCTATATAAATGAGGCGCCCAACTACTACATGCCCGCGCAGTATATACCGCAGGGACAGTATTTCGTTCTGGGCGATAACCGCAACCACAGCAACGATTCTCACACCGGATGGCTGGTACCCACAAACGATATCATCGGCAATGTCTGGTTCCGTTACTGGACGGCCAATTACCCCAATATCCGGGTGGTAATGATACCGGTATTCATATTGATCGTGGGTACTCTGATCGTCGTTATAATCGTGGACGCCTCGCGCAGCAGCCGCTCCTGACGGTGCAACCGTCCATCAGTCCTGTTCCGCAATTATCGTAGCTGTCACTGTATAATCGGGCTTTGTTCTGTCCGGCACAACAGCTTGGAATCCGACTTCATACAATGGATATAGGATGTCGGGAGTTGGATCGACATCGGCCTTTACATCGCTGGCCGCCGGTTGGCCGGCGACATTGATCCTGATCCATACTTCAATGTCCTTGGTCCGGATAGGCACCTCTCCCGAGTTGACCACCTTCCCGTTGATAACAGTGCGGAATACCGATGGCTGAGGCTCTTCCGTCTTCATACTATTCCCGGCCACTTTAACGGAGGCAACACCATGCGAGAGGCCTATATCGAAATTATCTTCGACAGAGATAGATTCGTTATATGAGGGATCGACCGACCTGACCTTAAAATAGTATCTCTGTTTCGTTTTAAGATCGGTGAGCTCGACAACATGCTGGGTGACCGTGGCCTTCTTCTCGTCGGTGACGGTTATCTTGCCATCCTCGGTCCGCCAGATGACCTGGCTGGTCGAAGGCTCATTGGTGGTCCATTTAACGGCAACCGAATTATAGGTAAGATCCTCAATCTTGATATTGCTGATGACCGGCGCCGTGTGATCGGGAATAATCAGCTCCTTGTTAGCGGATGTGGTTGTGTTACCGGTAACCACTACAGCCGGCGGCTTTTCCGCCATTCGCAGGAAGTAATAGATACCACCACCGGCCAGAAGTATAATTACAAGCAGGGCGATCAGAGGCCACACCCATGATTTCCTGGGGCGTTCTTCCCTATCCCCGTGCTCCTGTTTAACATCATTAGAGTGCGCAGTATGTGTGGGAGACCATGATAGAAGCTGACCGCACCTGCGGCAGGCTTTCTCACCCGCATATACTGGAGAGCGGCAGTAAGGACAGTGGTATTACTGCATTATTTACATATTACTAGATATATGATTTTTTTTCCTGTAATGGGTAAAAAACGAGTGTAATATAATGAGCTAGTTCAGATAGATCCCGGACACTTTATAATATGTCCTTATGAAGATAGTAAGTGGAGCGGCGCCAGGAGCTC
>Ga0209609_10000617_pt1 | contig 21101 bp, 26 predicted proteins | sample LakKivw325mmetaG_FD_184136 | JGI IMG/M metagenome (GOLD analysis project Ga0209609, IMG submission 184136) | Anoxic lake water microbial communities from Lake Kivu, Rwanda to study Microbial Dark Matter (Phase II) - Lake Kivu water 325m metaG... | ecosystem: Environmental > Aquatic > Freshwater... | reverse complement strand
GGTTGGAAACCAGTTGAAAAAATCCCTGACCCGACATTAGTTGCTAGGTTGAGCGGAGGAAATGCAAAATGAGCGATGATATTCCGGTAGGCGTTGGAATTGTTTACGAGGGCGAGCGCATACGCGGACCCGACGTATGGGCCGAACTTGGCGGCCCGAAGGTCGAATACAAGGCGGAATTGGCGCAGTTCAGGAAGGAAATAGAGGACGGCAAGGTCGTTGTAATCGGAAAAGACATTCCGGAACTTGGCGAAGGCGGGCAATATCCCTTTGGAATATTGCTTGAATTTTACGGAAAAGGGATAGAGAAAGACATAGAACCCGTAATCGAACGAAGAATCCACGATTTCCTAAATTATGTCGAGGGTTTCATGCACCTGAACCAGAGATACGACATCTGGTGCAGGGTGAGCAAAAAATCAAAGGACGCTGGTCTAAGGTTCAAACACCTTGGAAAGGCCCTGATGCAGTTGTACAAGGCAGAGTACAACTTTCTCGAAAAGATTCAGATAACCTTCATGACCGATGAGACAAAGGTAAAGGAGCATTACGAGTGGGCATTGAAAATTTACAACGAGCGCGACCAACGTGTCAGAGGAATGAAGGACTCGGATGTGGATGTTTTTTACAGCTGCATCCTGTGCCAGAGCTTTGCGCCGAACCACGTGTGCATAATAAGTCCGCAGAGACCTTCCCTGTGTGGTGCAATCTCATGGCTTGATGCCCGTGCGGCTTCAAGGGTTGATCCTGGTGGTCCGATTTCTGAGTTTGAAAAGGGCAGCGTCCTGGATGAAACAAGGGGCGAGTATTCTGGAGTAAACAAAACAGTCAAGGAAAAATCAAACGGCACAAACGACAGGATTTACATGTACGGCATGTTTGAAAAACCGCACACATCGTGCGGATGTTTCGAAGCGATTGCATTTTACATCCCAGAGGTTGATGGAATCGGCATAGTGGACCGGCACTTCAAGGACGATGCGGTCAATGGTCTGAAATTTTCGAACATGGCCTCACAAACAGGCGGGGGCGAACAGACCGAAGGTTTTCTCGGGTTTGGTCTGGAATGGATGCACTCCCAGAAGTTTCTCGCCGGGGAAGGTGGATGGAATCGTATCGTTTGGATGCCCTCACAACTTAAAGAACGCATGAAGGCCGCAATCCCAAAAAACATCTTTGACAAAATTCCAACAGAAAAGAACACGAATAACGTAAATGATCTGGAAAAAATCCTCAGAGAAAAAGGCCATCCTGTTTTGTCAAAAAAGAAATTCGAAGTGACCAAGGAACTGAAGGATAAACTTTTTGATTACATAAAAGAAAAAAACTGCGAGATATTCCCTGACGAGGCAGCCAGACATTTCGGGATTGACGAAGAACAGCTGATGCAGGTTATAGAAGCGTTAAAAAAGGACGGGGTGTTGGAGTAAAATGGCAGAACCACTAAAACTGACAATAAAAAAACCATTGAAATTGGCGTTAAAGGAGGAACCAAAAACAAAAGGCAATGAACCGGTTGCAGTGGCAGAGGAAATTTCACTACCGACGTCGGACGGCATTCGCATAATCCTGAAAAATGCTCGGATTTACGCGGACAAGGTAATCATAAAGAAGATTGAGAAGTGACAACAATAGCGGTTTCAGGGAAGGGCGGTGTCGGAAAAACCTTGGTAGCAACAATGATAGTAAAAAACCTGGTTGAAAACAAAAAGGGCAGCGTCCTGGCGATAGATGCGGATCCGGATTCGAATCTCGCGGAATCGCTGGGCGTAAAATTCGATAAGACCGTCGGAGACATCCGTGAGGAAATAACTGAAAAAAAAGTTCCGCCAGGTGTTGACAGGGTCAAGTATCTCGATGGAAAACTTTTTGAAATTACGGTTGAGGCGAAAGGCTTCGATCTGCTGGTGATGGGCCGTCCTGAGGGACCTGGTTGCTATTGCGCAGTGAACCACATGCTACGCGAGATAGTGGACAAAGTTTCAAAATCGTACAATTTTGCTGTGATAGATGCCGAAGCCGGTTTGGAGCACCTGTCGCGCAGAACAACGCAGAACGTCGATACAATGCTTATAGTAACGGACAGCTCGAGGAAGGGTTTTCAGACAGCAACGCGGATAAGGGAGTTGGCGCGAGAGCTGGACATAAAATTTGACAGGGTTTTTCTGGTTTTGAATCGCGTCTCCGCAAAAAATCAAAAGGAGATGAGAAAATTGGGGGCTGAAACCGGGCTTAAAGTGATAACTGAAATTCCAGAGGATGAACAGGTGAAGGATTTCGATCTTAAAGGAAAGGCGCTGATGAAGTTGCCTGCAGATTCGCCGGTGTATGCATCAATCTTGGATATTGTCAAAGGGGTGGTATCTTGACAAGAATCGAGGATTTACTTAAAAATGCAGTGGAGTTGGAGCTTGAGAATTTCAGCATAGAATCCGAGGAAATGGAACTGGAGATACTGCAACAGGAGATTACGAAAGCGGTCGAGGCAAAAAAATTCCGCATTATTGAAAAACCCGCACAGCCGACTGTTTCCAAACCGATGTTCGCACTTCCGAAGGAGCAATACCATGGCAGGGTATGCGAAGTTAAACTCGGGGGGGGTTCGAGAAAGGCGGTTAAAATTGGTGGCGAGACTGTACCACCACTATACTTCTTCGAAGCAAGACCAGAAAACAAGCCGGTGATATCCCACGATGTCTTTGACATGCCTCTGAAACTGCCTTCGTCTGTGAGGAAGTTCTACGAGGACGTGATGGAAAGTCCCGCAGAGTGGGCAAAAAAGCAGGTCAAGGAATTTAATGCGGAAGCAATAACACTTCATCTCATAAGCACTGACCCAAACTGGAAAAACACGTCCGCAAAGGATGCCGCAAAAACAGTTGAGGACGTTCTGCAAGCAGTAAAAGTGCCGATAATAATATCGGGCTCCGGAAACCCGGACAAGGATCCGGAAGTCCTGGAGGAGGCAGCCAGGGTAGCATCTGGTGAACGCTGTCTGCTTTCGTCAGTCAGCCCGATAATGGACTACAAGAGGGTTGTGAAAGCCGCAGTGGAGCACAACCATGCAGTCCTGACCTTAGTTTCAATGGATCCTGCTGGAATGAAGCAGCTGAACAGAAATGTGATGAAGGAAGGTCTGAAGCCAGAGAGCATTGTGATGGACCCTGTTACTGGGTCGCTTGGTTATGGTGTTGAATATTCTATAACAACAATGGAGCGCATAAGATTGACAGCGCTGAAGGGCGATGTTGATCTTGCAATGCCAATCCTGTCTGGAGCATCAAATGCATGGAGTGCACGGGAGGCATGGATCTCTGAAGCGCAATGGGGCGAAAGAGAATACCGCGGACCATTGTGGGAAACCATCACTGCAACAATGATGCTTCTCAGTGGTGCAGACTTATTCATGATGTTGCATCCCGCAGCAATAAAAACCCTCAAGTCCTTCATAAATGCAGTGTTTGGTGAATCAAAAGATAAAACTTCAGAATACGAAAAATGGTTGTTCATAAAATAAAATGCCAAGATTGTCTGCGATAGAGGTTTACAAACTGTTGCCGCACAAGAATTGTGGGGCATGCAAGGAATCGAGCTGCATGAGCATGGCACTGAGACTTATAAACAGAGAGAAAACACCATTCCAGTGTCCCCATTTAACAGAAACAGAGCGTCATGCACTGATACAACTGCTGATACCTCCTGTAAGAGAAATAAAATTCGGAGCAGGTGAAAGGCAGGCAGTCATCGGCGGCGAGGAAGTCATGTACCGCCATGAGCTGAAGTTCTTCAATCCCTGCGTGTTTTCGTTTGAAATCAGTGATGAGATGGATGAAAGGGAGGTTGGCAAGAGGATAAAATTTGTGAGGGAATTCGAAATCGAGCGCGTCGGACAGAAACTCCGCGTTGATGCAATAGCAGTCAAAAGTTCGTCAAACAACCCTGAAAAATTCAAGCAGGTAGTAATGAAGGTTGCGGAGAAGTTTGACGGTCCGCTGATACTATGCTCTTTCAATCCTGAAATTTTGGAGAAAGGAATCAGCGTAGTAAAGGAAAGAAAACCTCTGCTCTATGCCGCAAACAGCAAAAACTGGAAAGAAATGGCGGAACTTGCAAAGAAAAATCATCTGCCCCTGGCGGTTTTTTCAAATGATATCGCAGAACTGGCAAGTCTCGCAAGGCAAATCAACTATGACAAACTTGTTTTGGACCCCGGCGTTTACCCTGTCGGAGACGACCTGGTCAAGACACTGAACAACTTCACGCAGTTAAGAAAATCCGCAGTCAAGGGCATGAAGGAGCTTGGATATCCGCTGATGGCAGCCCCCGCGGTTGTCTGGGTTGATGAAAATGATGTGATAACTGCCTCATACTACGAGGCTTTCATAGCGTCGGTTCTGCTCGACAGATTCGCAAGCCTTCTGATACTCCACACAACAGAACCATGGGCGGTTCTACCGATACTTACGCTCAGACAGAACATATACACAGACCCGAGAACCGAGCCGAAAGTCGAACCAGGTTTGTACAAATTTGGAAACCCGAATGAAAATTCGCCGGTTTTGGTCACCACAAACTTTTCTTTGACATTTTTCACGGTGTCGGGCGACATAAACAAGGCCAATGTGAGCTGTTTCCTCATAGTTGTCGATTCGAAGGGATTTGCGGTTGATACCGCAGTTGCAACAGGCGATTTTTCCGCCTCAAAGGTGAAGGATGCAATTTCAAAACACGAGGTCGAGAAAAAAGTCAAACATAAAACGCTCATCATCCCCCAGCTGGCTGCAAAACTTCGTGGTCCGATAGAGGAGGAAACCGGCTGGAAGGTTATTATCGGCCCAAGAGATTCATCACAGATTCCAAGTTTTCTTCGCGATAACTGGAAGGGTGGATAAATGGTAAGCCTTATGGAGGCATATAAAAAACTGCCTGGAACCAACTGCAGAAAATGCGGCGAGAACAGCTGCATGAGCTTTGCAATGAAACTGCTGCGCGGCGAGGTTGGGTTGTCCAAGTGCACACCGCTCAAAGATCCAAAATTCAGGGAAAAAAAGAAAGAGCTTGAAAAAATAACCTCCGAGCTGGGCAAGGCCGAGGAAACGGGCCTTGTAATAAACGAGGAGACGTGCAACGGCTGCGGCAACTGCGTGATAGCATGTCCCGTTTCCCCGATGGAGGACCCGTCCGCAGGAGGCGGCAAGGATCCCGAGAGTAAAGATGTTGTTTTGGCAGTTGTTGACGGCAAGATAAGGCTGATAAACATCAAGAAATGCCGGCGCTCCGGCGAGGACAAACGCTGCAGAATATGCGCCGATGTCTGCCCCACCGGTTCTATAGACCTTGTCTAAAATGAGCATCCATATAAAAAATGCCACGGTTTACGACCCCGTAAACAAAATCGACGGGGAAGTGATGGATGTCCTCGTCGAGAATGGCAGGATAGTAACTAAACTCGACACAACGCCGCAGATAATAGACGCGAAGGGAAAGGTCCTCATGTCCGGGGGCGTTGACATCCACACCCACATTGCGGGCCCTGCTATAAATGCGGGAAGACTTTTAAGGCCTGAGGACAAAACGATTTTTTTGGAATCAAAAAACGGGTTGCATTCAGGTTCCGGGTTTTCAATGCCATCGACGTTTATGACCGGCTACGCTTATGCACTCATGGGTTACTCGTTTCTTGTCGAGCCTGCGGTTCCGCCGATAAAGGCAAAGCACACGCATGATGAACTCTCCGACACCCCGCTGGTTGACAAGGCTGCTCTTCTGCTTTTGGGCAATAATTACCTCGTTGCAAAGAACATTGCAGATGGCAACCATGATAAACTTCGCGATTACGTGGCATGGATGCTTGCGACAACCAAGACCTACGGGATAAAACTCGTGAGCCCTGGCGCGTATCTCTCATGGCTCTGGGGCAAAAACAAGACGAAGCCAAAAGATGCGATACCCAAATTCGACATCACTCCTTCGGATATAATCGCTGGCCTTGAGGACGCTGCAATAAAGCTAAAACTTCCGCATCCCATCCACGTGCATCTCAACGGGATGGGATACTACGGCAACTACGTTTCATCCCTTGATGAAATGAAGCTACCAAAGGAGCGCATGCATATCGCGCATCTTCAGTACAACAGTTATGGCGGGGATAGCTGGAAAAACTTCGAATCAAAGGCAGACGAAATAATAAAGGAAGTGAACAAAAATGCAAAACTGACATTTGACGTCGGTCAGGTGACGCTTGACAATACCACGACTCTGACAGCGGACAGCCCGTTTGAGCAATACCTCTCGCAGTTGACGCATCAAAAATGGTCGTCCAGAGATGTTGAGTTGGAAAATGGCTCGGGCATTGTTCCATATCCATATTCCGGAAAGAATTCCGTCAACGCAGTGCAATGGGCGATAGGTCTGGAACTCGTTTTGATGGCTAAAGATCTCTCAAAGGTATGTTTATCAACCGACCACCCAAATGCGGGCCCGTTCATAAGATACCCGAGAATAATATCCTGGCTGATGAGCAAAAAAGTAAGGGAGAAGTTTGCAAACGGGCTGAATGAATCAGTTTTGAAGAGATCATCGATAAATTCAATAAATCGTGAGTTGACGTTATACGAAATTGCAACCATCACGCGTTCAGCACCAGCAAGAATCCTCGGCATAAAGTACGACGGAATAAAACCGGGGGCCGATGCGAATATTGCGATTTACACCCCTGACGATGACAAGGAAAAAATGTTCTCTGCTGCGGAATATGTAATTTTCAATGGTGAAGTTGTTGTAAAAAACAAGAATGTTGTTCGTTCTATAAATGGAAAGACGCTCCACGCATCAATGGAAACAAAAAATCCCGAACTTGAGCGCGAACTTCAGACTTTTTTTAGGAGATATTACTCCGTAGGGATATCGAACTACGTGGTTTCATGATGGAACTTGTGTTAGAAATAAAAAAAATTCCGAAGACTGGACTTGAGGCAGAGACGATAAAACCCGAAAACTTTGTTAACAAGTCCATAAAAGAGATTGAAAAAATCGAGGTCTGTTCGGGAAATGGAAAAATCACGCTCGGAAGCATTTTCAAAATCTCAGGCAAAACAGCAAAAAATCCAAGCGAACAGAAAATCGTCATCGTTGGTGATGCGTCGAAGATAAAACGTATCGGAGAGGCCATGAGCGGCGGCGAGATTTTACTGAAAGGCGACGTTGGCCCGCGTCTCGGTGAATTCATGGTTTCCGGTAAAATCATAGTCGAAGGCAATGCAGACAACTGGATTGGAACATCAATGAACGGCGGTGAAATTATTGTAAAAGGAAACGCAGGCGATTACATGGGTTCGAGCATAAGAGGGACAAATCGCGGCATGCGCGGGGGAAAAATCCTGGTCGATGGAAACGCCGGTGGCGAGATAGGTTACGGTATGGTCGGCGGTGAAATAACGATAAACGGGACTGCTGATTCGTTCGTTGGAAGTTACATGCGCGGCGGAAAAATCGTCGTTGGAAATGTTTTGATGAACCGAATAGGATTTTCAATGAACGGCGGCGAGATATCGATAATTGACAAAACTTTCAATGTTCCATTCTACTTCAGAAAAATTGGAGAGGAAGGCGGCTTTATGCAATACAGCGGCGACCAGAGCTTTGATGGCAAGGGGTTGCTGAAGGTTCAAAAATGATGATTTCAGACGTCACGTGTCCGGTGTGCGGATGCGGGTGCGACGACATCCGCGTCCAGCTGGATGACAGCAAAATCGCGAAGGTTTATGGGGTTTGCATAATGGGCCAGCAGAAATTCAGAAAATCCCAAAGCCCGGAGAGGATCACAAAACCACTGAAAAAAGAGGATGGAAAATTCGTCGAAATCTCGTGGGATGACGCGATAAACGAGGCTGCGGAAATACTTTCAAAAGCGAGCCATTCGTTGTTCTACGGATGGAGCGAGACATCATGCGAAGCCATGAAAGTCGGCATCGACCTTGCTGAACTTACCCACGGATTTATAGACGGGCAGTCTTCACATTGCCATGGCCCTAGCATAATCGGCGAGCAGAGCGTTGGAATCCCATCATGCACGCTCGGGATGGTGATGAACTATGCGGATCTTGTGATATACTGGGGTTCAAACCCGATAGAATCCCATCCCAGACACATGTCCCGCTTCAGCACGTATCCCCGAGGAATTTACAGCGGGGAAGGCCGCAGGGACAGGAAAATTGTCGTCATAGATACGAGAAAAACCCTCACAGCGAACGTTTCCAATCTTTTTTTCCAGATAAAACCGAACTCTGACTTTGAACTGATATCCGCTCTGAGGATGGTCCTGAACGGAAAGGAAATCCCTGACGAAGTCGCAGGTTTAAATCGCGAAGAAATAACAAAACTCGCGGATACCATGAAAAACTGCGGATACGGCGTTGTTTTTGTCGGCTTGGGATTAACGCATTCCAAAGGAAAGTCGAACAACGTCGAGAATCTTTATCATTTAGTAAGACGTTTGAACGACTTCACCAGATTCAACGTCATCCCAATGCGCGGGCATTACAATGTCGCCGGGTTGAACCAGGTTCTGACATGGCGTACCGGCTATCCGTTTGCTGTGGATTTTTTCAGAGGATATCCATGCTACAATCCCGGAGAAACTTCGGTGATAGACATCCTCGCGAGAGGTGAAGTCGATGCAATGCTCTCAATATCCTCGGATCCGGTTTCACACTTTCCAAAAAAGTGCGTCGAACATCTCGCGGAGATTCCGATAATCTCGATGGATATCGTGAGAACACCAACGACTGAACTCTCGGACCTTGTAATCCCCGGAGTAATAACCGGAATTGATGCGGTGGGAACGTACTACCGGATGGACAATATTCCTCTTATTGCCAAAAAAATCATCGAACCGCCATTCGATTTCACGCATTCGGATGAAGAAACGCTAAAAAAAATTTACGATAAAATTCTGGAGAAAAAGAAAAAATGATTCCCTCTGACCTGAAAGACCTGAAAAAAATGCTCGGCGTGAAGCTGAAACTTGTCCTAAACACGGGTTCATCAATGAAACAGGGAAAAGTCATGCGGAGTGACAAAAAACTAAGTGACGATTACCAGAAGAGTGCTGCGATTTGTATGCTGCATCCTTCCAATCTTAACAAACTTGGGATAAAAGAAAATGATAACGTAAAGCTGAAGACGTCCGAAGGATCCATCGTCCTGAAAGCCGTCGCATCCAAATCGTGCCCGGAAGACTCGGTTTTTGTCCCGAAAGGTCCTTGGGTCAACCTCGTAATAGGGACAAAAACCCAACAGACGGGAAGCCCGCCATACAAGGGAATGGAAGTTGAAGTCGAAGCAACTAGCGATAAAATCCCAAGCATCGGCGAGATATTGCAAAAATACCGTTCAAAAAATGAAACCAAGGGCTAAAATCTGGCTGGAAAAAAATTCAAAACCGTTTTTTGGTGACGGCAGGTGCGAGTTGTTGAAGGCAATAGTTTCCGAGGGCTCGCTGAATCAGGGTGCCAAAAAATTGCACATGTCCTACAAACAGGCATGGGATGAAATCAACCTCATGGAAAAACGCATGGGCTTTAAACTTTTAAATAGAAAAATCGGTGGTGCCAAAGGTGGCGGTGCGAAATTGACAAAAGACGCAATTATCCTAATAAAAAAATACGAAAAATTCAGGGATAAAGTCAAGGATGCTATAAAAAAAGAATTTGACAAATCATTCAAATAATCGTTATATTTTTATTTATATAACGCTAATAGATGCACAAATGGAAAACAAAAAACTCTTCGGTGCGTTGCTATTCGGTTCGGTGTGGGGTGCGTTGGAAGCGACGCTTGGTGCTATCCTGCACCTTGGGAATTCTCCCTACAAAGGCGCGCTGATGTTCTCAGTTGGGATTTTTTTGATCTCTGCAGCGATTCAGATCTACAAACCTCGGAACACGATCAAATTTGCTTTTGGGATAGGTTTAGTTGCATCTGTACTGAAATGTCTGGACATCCTGCTCCCTGGGCCACAAATGACTCCGCTGGTGGTTTTAAGACCAGCAATTGCGATACTTGTCGAATCGCTGACTTTCGGTGCGCTGGTATTCATCACACAAAAAAATTATGAAAAAAATTTGTTGGCAAAACCAGTTGTTGGCGTCCTTTCCTCATATCTGAGTTACCTTGGTTTCGGTTTTTTATTCGCCTATTTGAAACTTGGCTCGAACTACTGGCTTAACAAAACTTTTTACGAGTTTTTGAACATCATTGTAATAGATGGATCAAAAACAGCCATTTTTTGTGCACCTGTGACACTTGCCGGATTTTATGCTGGGAATTTTGCAGTTAAACCGTATTTTGATCTATCCAGGTCCAGATTCTTCTATCCTACGTCGTCTCTAATAATTCTCTGTTGCTGGATACTAGTTATCGCATAAAATGCACACCCTGCTTTTAGGCGAAACCAATTCTGGAAAAACAACCAGATGCGAAAAAATAATTGCCGATGCTAAGGCCAGGGGCCTTAAGGTCGGCGGTGTTCTATCCAAATCCGTTTTCAAAAACAACAAGAAAATAGGGAATGATATCATTAATTTACTCACCAACCAATCACTACCTCTATGTCGCCAGAAATCAATCGCGAATTCTCCAGGAATAGAAACCGACAATTATATAATCAACGAATCCGCAATCCCATTCGGAAAGAAAGCAATCCGTAACGCGCTTGATTGCGGTCTAATAGTTATCGATGAGGTGGGAACGCTCGAGCTGAATGGCGGTGGTTTTTTTGATGAACTGAAACTCGTGTTGGATTCCGGAAGGGATGCGTTCATAACCCTGAAAAAAAAGCACAAGGAAAAGTTCCTGCGCACGTTCCCTCACGTTAAATTCCGGATCTTAGAGTTATAATCCAAAATACCTAAATATTAACAATGGAACAGGTTGAGCGCTTTAATGTCCGGGACCTCATCCAAACCGCTGTCGGTTCCTTTGCCGGAGCGCTGATGTTTTCTCTCACCCAAGAGGTCGAAGTGGTTGGTGATTCTATAGGGTGGTTGAATGTTTTTCTGATATTCGTGGTTTCACTCGTAGCAGCGTTTGTCATTGCGTACAACCTGGGCGTCAGAAGACTGAAAAATAAAAAAATCAAGCTGGCATTACATTTCATTCCGGTGAGAATTTCCGTTCACTACCTCTCTGCCCTCTTCTTCTCAGCACTAAACCTATACATCCTCGGAATAAACGTTGCATCAACGCCTTTAGTAAATGCGGTAAAGAGGATTGTGGTTTTGGCTCTGCCAGCAACTGTTTTCGGAAGCGCGGTGGACCTGCTGGACAGCCAGAAGGAGTAATGTTCCCATACGGGTGGAGAGACGCTTGCGGAAAAATACCTGGTTCTAAAACCGGTCGCAGTTCCGGTCATGAAGAGTGCAATCAGTCACTCACCCTGTAAACCACATCCCCGCCCCTGACCTTGTCCGGCACTTTAATCCCAACGGAGCTTCCCTTCCCCGCGGTCTCCACGGGCTTGCGGTCAATCTGTATCGAATCCGCCTTCATCTCAAAATCCGTTGTTGCACCCTTTATGTGGATTTTGTCCCCGACCGTAAGGGAACCATCGGTCAGCTTTATCCCTGCAACGCCGACCTTAGAAAAATACGTGAATACCTCACCAACTTTTTCCTCAGCCATTTGGACCACCGTCATCTATTAGGAATCTAACGAAATATAAATAGCAATCAAATTTTTTCCAAGAGTTTTACCAGCGATTCGGTCTTTCCCCCCGCCATTATATGCGCTCCGCCGAATCCGAATTCCCTGATTCTGTCGATAAGCTCCAGGCAGATGTTAACGCCCTCGTCTGCAGGTTTTGGGGCCTCTTTTATCCTATCCGCAGTTTTGTCTAAGATTATCACGCCGGGTATCGTCCTCAGAAACTTCAGCATCTCATAGTCGTGCAACAGGACGATTCCTATCAGCACCCTTTTCCGTATATCGCCGAGCAAGGGCTTTGCATCTTCGAGGAAATCCTCCATTACGCAGGACTCAAAAACGGCCTGCGTCTGGAAGAACTCGGCCCCTGCGTTCAGTTTTTTCTTTGTTTTGTATATCTCGGGTTCAATTGGATTTACCGCGGGTGCAAGCGCGGCCCCAATGAAAAAATTCGTTTTTGCGTTGAGTCTGTTTCCTGCAATATCGAAACCAGAATTCGTTCTCTTTATCGTTGTTATCAGCGAGCACGAGTCCAGCTCAAAAACCGGCTTCGCGTTCGGGTGGTCGGAACTCTTACACCTGGGGTGGTCGCCGGTTAACGCGAGCACATTCTCGATACCGAATGCCGCAGCGGAGAGTAGGTCCGCCTGTATCGCCAACACATTCCTGTCCCTGCACGTAAGCTGGAATATGGGCTCAATGCCCCTCTGTTTCAGCATTATCGAGCCACCCAGCGAGCTCATCAAAAGTATCGAGCCCGGGTTGTCAACCACATTAATTCCAGACAGTTTTTTTAATATGGGTTTAAGCTCCTCTATCTCATGTAGAAATTTCTCCGGGTTTGGACCCTTTGGCGGTGCTATCTCCCCGGTCAATACGAATTTTTTCCCCACCCCCTCGGATAGTCTGCTCATTTTACCTTCGGCGTTCGTATTTCAAGAAATTTGTCCAGTTGATTTTTCGCCTTGAAATTGTTGAATATCTGAACCCACACACACGGCGAATCAGAAACCTCACACAAACCGTTCCTGACACCGCCGCACGGACCGTTCAGCAAAAACTTTGCGCAGCCCGTAGTTTTACTTTGCTCCATTTTAATAGCGTAAAATAAGGTATTAAGTAGAATACGCATTAATTAATAAAATGAAAAAAATCCTCGCCTACGTGAGCCCAGACAAATACGCGAGTTTTTTTGACGTAATCGTAGGTTACGACGCCGGCGCAGATGTGGTCGTGCCCTACTGCGGCATCAGTAGTGGGGACATGACAGACATGCTCCACAATGCGGTTTTCACGCGGCATCCGAAGGAGCTCAAGAACACCGCAGTATTCATCGGCGGTCGCGACGTTGGCAAATGCGAGGAGCTCCTTGAAAAATCCGTTGATGTTCTGGAAAAGCTGCCAAAACCGTTCCGAGTTTCAATCGCAGCAGACCCGAGCGGAGCCTACACCACCGCATCCGCATGCGTTGCAAAAATAAACAGCGCGCTTTTCAACATTGACGGTTTGAATGCGACGGTTCTTGCGGGCACCGGCCCCACCGGAAGAAGAATCGGCGTCCTGCTCGCAAAAGAGGGCTGCAACGTCACGGTTACCTCAAGAAAACTTGAAAAAGCCCAGGAGGTCTGCGACGAGATACGAAAGCGTTTTGATGTGAAGACAAAACCCGTCGAAATTTTGGACATAACTAAAACAGGAAAGGCGATATCGGAGGCGGACATCGTGGTTTCCGCAGGTTCGGAGGGCATAAAACTTCTACCGAGAGACGTTTGGATGAAAAATAAAAACATACGGGTCATGGCAGACGTGAACGCGGTTCCGCCGTACGGAATCGAGAACGTAGACCCGGACGACGACGGAAGGAAGATTGACGGAAAAATCGTCTTTGGGGCAATCGCGCTCGGCAATCTGAAAATGAAATGCCATGTTGAAATAATAAAACGCATGTTTATCGACAAGAACCACGTTTTCGACCTGAAGAGCATCTACAAACTGACAAAGGATTTGCTTTAAGCGACGGCCTTCATTATCGCCTCAACGAAGTTTTCCGGTAGTACTCCTGGTGACCGGATTTTTCTGTCATCATAAATCCTCCACACGTTCTGAAGCAAGTCCTCGCGTCTCACTTCGATGCCCGTTACCGCGTCCTCAATTTCTGCGATTGCGTCGGGATACATGAAGAAATCACCGGATATCATTATGTCCCGTATTATGTTGTTTTCTAGCGATATCACTGTTCGTATAAGGCCGCCCGCAACCTTGTGCGCTGTTTCAACAACCCGTACGCCTTCGGATATTTTGACGTCCCTGAATCCGTGTTTTTCGCGCGACACCTTATGTAACCATTCGTACGACTGGAACTTTTTGTCGAACTCCTCAACGAGTTTCATCTCCTCGTCAGTGAGTTTCCCCTCGACCAGTTCTATGTCAAGCGACTCTTCAAATTTTTTTATCAGCATTTTCTTTATCTCATCCCTCGGTGGCACCTCATCCAGCTCGCGCTTCATGGTTGTAAGGTAAGTTTCCATGGTTTTGTAAACCTTATCCCTGAATTTTTCATCCGGAACCTTCAGGACCTTCGACATGGCCTTGTAATCGAAATCCAGTATGATGCTCCCCACCACGACAGTGCAATTTCCGATGGTTGCCGCCCCGGTGCCGCCGATTTTTTTGTTATCCACCCGTATGTCGTTTATCGGCCTGTAAACCGCATTAATCCCAAAAGCACGGTAGGTTTCTATAGGTGCCTTGAGAAATTTTTCATAGATCTCGTTCACGTTTGCGGGTGCATGGTCCTTGTGGAACATCACCTGGTAGAAAATCTGATTTTTATCCAGGAAAACAGCACCGCCACCGACCTGTCTCCTGTAAACCGGAAGGTTATGCGTTCTGCAATATTCCAGGTCAACCTCATTCTCGAGTTCCTGGTGCATCCCGATGCACACATACGGTTCTGCCGGGCTGAGGATGTTTATCGTGTCAGGTGAACCTTTACTCACGCTCTCCGCAACCGCATGGTAGAGCGTTTGCGACCTCAGTGCAGAAACAAAACCCAAGTCGAGCAGGCGGACTTCAGCCATGGCGTTATAACATTTAAATAAACGGTATAAATACGGAATCCTAATCTATTCCATGGAGCGGCGTCTAGACTTTTTTGAACACCTTGAAGAATTGAGAAGGAGGGTTATACTTATAATCTTCGCAGTTGCTCTCTTATCCGTACTTGCCTATCCTCTGACCGATGACATGATACTAGAAATAAAGGAAAACGTCCTCGGCGAATACAAAAGCAGCGTGATTGTCAAAACGCCGATGGAAGCAGTGATGGTAAGGATAAAATTATCGCTGCTCCTCGGTACGGTTTTTTCTCTGCCCCTCATGCTCTATGAATTATTCAAATTTTTAGAACCTGCCTTATACATAAAAGAAAGAAAAATTTTTCTGTTTGGCGTGTCATCCTTATTTGCACTTTTTCTGGTCGGTACGGTGTTTTCGTATCTTGTGTTCATCCCGCAGGCGATGCAGTTCCTGCTCGGATTCGCGACGCCGGTAGCACAGCCGCTGCTCGGTCTTGATGATCTGATATCATCAACCGTTTTTCTCATAGTAACCGTAGGTTTGGTATTCGAGTGGCCACTTCTCGTTGCTGTTCTGTCATCCATCGGCATGGTCTCAGCAAAAACGCTTTCCAGGTATCGAAAACATGCGGTTGTTCTATGTTTCCTAATCGGGGCAATAATAACTCCTGACCCGACGGTCGTGATGCAGACCATTGTTTCGATACCGATGGTGCTGCTCTACGAAGTCGGGATAATGGTTGCGAAGATTATCGAGAAGAACAAGAAAAATTAACCTGCAGGTTTTGTTTTTTTCTCAGGCTCTTCAGAGGCCTTCTTAAATTCACCAACTGCAAGTCCAAGACTTCTCGCCAGTTCCGGAAGTTTCTTGCTGCCGAATAACAGCAAAATTATCAGCAGTACCAGCAATAATTCCGCTGCACCTATCATCTTGTTATATGATTGCAACAGACGTTTAAAAAACAAAGAAAATAAAAATAAAAGAAAAAAGTTAGCGATTATAGCAAATTGCAATTAAAGTTCTAATATTTCATAAATTAATGTGTTTTGCTATTATCTACTCTTACTGACTAACTTCAATATGTTTTCGCCGTCTAGTATGGCTTCTGCCTTGTCGAGGTAGGCATCCATCACATACGGTATGCCCGATACCTTGGAAGCCTCCTCCGTCAGGGCCATGAGGTCGCTTCTCTTCAACTCAGAAACCATGAATTTCCTCGCACCCGCCATCAGCTGTTGTAACCCCACCTTAATTTTCTGGACCACGGTGTAAACACCAACAGCCCCGAGCGGAATCTTGTTGAAATCCTTCCCATAGCGATCCTTGAGTTCCGAGTAGCATACGAAAATCTCCTCCGGGCGTTTGCCGTAGTCCGAAACCGTCTTTGGCAGTTTGTTTTCCTTTATCCATGTCGCTATGTTCTTTCCGACCATGCCCGGAATCATGAGTCCGCGGCCCATGCAGACTGCTTTCACATATGGCGAACCCATCGCAAGCGCCTTGAAAACACCGTCTTCAGATGAGAAACCACCCGCGAATGCCAGGTCAGGAACACGCATTTTCTTTTTGTTTAAACGTTCTGCGAAGTGGTATGTCAGAGAGTGCAGGTAGAAACTTGGAATGCCCCACTCGGACATCATTGACCACGGGCTCATTCCTGTTCCACCCGGTGCACCGTCCACTGTAAGGAGGTCGATTTTGGCTTCGCTTCCGTAGCGCAGTGCCATTGCAAGTTCAACCATCGAATAGGCCCCGGTTTTTAGCGTAATCCGCTTGAAACCTAAACCTCGCAGCCTGTCGATTTCCTCCAAGAAACCCTCTTTAGTGACGAATCCAAGCCTGGAGTGTCTTTCAAATTCCTTTATTGCGCCGGATTTGAATGCCGCCTGAACAGTGGGGTCTTCCGGGTCAGGTGTTACGATATAACCCCTTCTCTTCAACTCACGGGCCCTCTCGATCGTATGCACCTTTACCTCACCCCCGATGCACTTGGCACCCTGCCCCCACTTCAACTCGATGGTTTCAAGGTTGTGCTTGCTGCTTACGTATTCCGCAACACCCAGGCGGGTGTCCTCAACATTCATCTGCACGAGCATTTCACCATATTCCTCATGGAACTGTTTGTAAACATTAATCCTGCGGTCCATATCAGGTGATGACACAATTTTCTTGTTCTTGTCAAGTTTAAGTTCCGGGTCCATACCACAGACATTTTCACCGCAAACCACTGTTATCCCTGAAATTGCAGCACCTATCGCAAATTGCTCCCAGTTCCTTCTTGCGATTTCTGTTGACCCCAGGGCTCCGGTAAATATAGGCACCTTCATCTTCACCTTCTTGCTCCATCCGTACTCGGTTTCGGTATCGACTTTTGGAAATATTGCCGTGTCTGGTCCTGGTTTTACGCCGCCAGGTAGACCGATTGCACCCATCGCATAACCCTGAATGTTCAGATGCGAGTAATCCACTGGGTAGTCCTTATCTGCCCCAGCGGTTATCGAACCAAATGGTCCCGGATAAAGCAGCTCCCTGCCCCTGAACGTCGCCTTGAACAAATCACAGTTTCCTGTACATCCATCCATGCATCTCGTGCATATGCCCGACATCGGGGCTACGCTTCTCGAGCGGTTTACTGTTCCTAACGCCTCATTGGAATTCGGTCTTCTCAGATTCATTGTTTCACCATTGTTTTTTAGATTCAGTTTATCATAAGTTCAGTTTGCCAGCCACAAAAAACATTTCTAGCGAATTATTTTTGCAGTAAGTCATTCGTCTTACACTTTAAATACGGTTGGTTGTATTTTTAAACTGAAACGACAATAAGAATTGTAAAGCGAAACTTTCGAATTTTGGAAAAAATTGAAACTCACGAGAAACGACAAACGGGTTCTGAAATTCCTGATTGAAAACGCAAGGGTATCGGATGTCGACATAGCGAAAAAACTCAACATAACCCCGCAGGCGGTCGGCAAAATCAGGAAGAAGCTCGAGGAGGACGGGATAGTAAAAGGTTACTCAACGACCGTGGATTACGAGAAGCTGGGAATAAGGGTTTTCGCGATAGTGCTTTTCAAGTTCAATCCACAGTACAAACTCCGCGAGGAGGACATCGAAGAAAGAATCCGCGGACCGCATATAATCGATTATTACAGATTGCCGGAGGGTGATGTCACACACATCCTGATTTACGGCTTCAGGAGTCTGGACGAACTGGACAATTACTTTCACGCATTACAGATAGAGCGCGGACACATATCCGAAATAAAGAAGGTTTACATCCTGTCAGTCAAGAGTTTGATGAAAAACTCACCAAAGGAGTTGCTGCTCAAGGTAATCGACGAACTGGGTTCCGAAAAGCTTGCAAGGCCTCTTCCGCCAAAGCCGCTTCCGGGGCGTTACTTCACTTCTTCTTCGGTTTCGAGTAAATCCAGTACGAGTAAACCATAGGCACTATGGCGACCGTTAACACCGGGACCAGAACGACCCAAAGAACATTCTCCACAAGAAAACCCGCCACGAACATAAAAACTGCCGCAGCCATAAACAACTTCCCCCCGAGTTTGTGCGTTTTTTTCCATACGACATCACTGCTAAGAGTCCATGGCGTTCTTATGCCTATAAAGAAATTCCTCTTTGCGAACTGTATCATGTAACCAATATAAAAGAAAATTATTGATATGGCCGGAATTATGAAATAGTTTATTTTTATGTTGAACCCCAGGGCGATAAGCATCGTTATGAGATAAAGCCCGGCGAAGAACGCAACAATCACAGTTCTAAACTCGAATCCGAATCTATCATAAAACTTATTTATGTTTTTCCTGAAACCCTTGACCTCTATCGCCGGTATCACCAGAAAAAACAGGTACAACAACGCGGAAATGAGTGGTATCAAAACCAGATGAAGCGTTTTGGAACCGTATGCGTCAATCTCGCCCCTGGCGTTCCAGTGTGTCGGTATTTTTTCCGGGAGCTGGTCGTAAAAGTAAAAACCAAGCACAAACATGAGCAGTATCAGTCCTATAGGCAGGGCCTCTTTTTTACCGATTTTCATCATTAACCCATAAACTAATATGAAAATCCTGATATAAATCTCTATTTTTATGAACAAACCTAAAATATACATTCATGGCAAAAATTGACGACCTTGACCTGAAGATACTGCGCGAGTTTCAGAGGGATGCGAGGCAGAGTTACCGCGAGATGGCCGAGAAGTTGAAGGTCGCGGAAGGCACAATCTACAACCGGGTCGGCAAGCTTAAGGAATTGGGGATTATAAAAGGTTTTTTGCCTAACCTCGATTATTCAAAGCTCGGTTATGACCTCGTTGCGTTAATCGGCGTTGTTGTGGAGGGCGGTCATCTACCTGAACTAGAGCAGAATCTTTCGAAGGAAAGAAATGTCTCTGCGGTTTATGACATTACTGGAGATTACGATGCCATCGTGGTTGCGAAGTTCAAAAATCGTTCCGAGCTGAATGACCTGGTCAAAAAAATTCTTGGAATGAAGCACGTTTCAAGGACATATACCATGGTGGCGCTGAATGTCGTCAAGGAAGAGCATGGCGTAAATCTGTGATTACTGGGTAAAGAAACCGCCGATAATTCTTACCAACGCCCCGCCGAGAACTGCAAATACAGCGACCCATATCCCAACGAACACGACCTGGGCACCCAGGGACAGTGACTGCAGATAGGGAAGAACTATGGCGCTGATTAATGGCGATACCCAGATGCCCAAACCTGTAAGTGCGATAATAATCCCCAACCCGATTCCACGGCGGGTTATCAACTTTGCGACTCTTGAAGTCGTATCAATAACTCCGATATCCAAACTGCTGCCACGCGGATTTTGTGCAATACCTCCTGCCAAATCCGCCGGCGACATGGCTATTTCGGGCGGTTTTTCTGGGATTTTCATCCTGCGTTAATTTTATTTACTCCGACCCATTATTAAACGTAAAAAGTGGATGTGATAAGGTATCCTAGGGAAGTTGCAAAGGCAAAAAATCTGATCGAAAGGAAAACCCCTAATTCTTCAAAGGTGAGCTCTGTTGTTGGTGAAATATTGGACAATGTTTCCAAAAACGGGAACCCGGCATTGTTCAATTACACAAAAAAATTCGACAATTTTAATCTGACCAAAAAAAATCTGCGTGTTTCAAAGGCGGAAATAAAAAACGCATACAAAAAGGCAGACAAGAATCTCATCAAGGCGTTAAAACATGCATGCAAAAACATAAAGAAATTCCACTCAGAGCAATTCAAAAAAATAAACAAGAAATGGAACGTAAAAATTGATGACGGTATCGTCATCGGAGAAAAAATCAGCGCTATCGATTCCGTAGGATGTTACATTCCCGGTGGCAGGGCGAGTTATCCCTCAACGGTTCTAATGACCTGCGTTCCAGCAAAAGTGGCGGGCGTTGGGCGTGTCGTTATCGCCTCACCACCGCCGATTTCAGATGCAATTCTCGTCGCGGCAGAAATCTGCGGCGTTGATGAAATTTACCGCGTTGGCGGTGCCCAGGCAATCGCATCATTGGCCTACGGAACAGAAACAATAAAAAAAGTCAGCAAGATCATCGGTCCGGGAAACAAGTACGTGATGGCAGCAAAGAATTCCGTTTACGGTGTCGTTGATGTAGACATGCCTGCGGGTCCATCCGAAATTCTGATAATCGCTGATGAATCTGCAAATCCCAAATTCATCCGGGCAGATCTGCTGGCACAGGCAGAACATGACCCGGATGCGCGATGCGTTTTGGTAACCAATTCCCCTAAACTTCCAAAAAAAATAAAAATCAAAAATAAAAAGAATATCGCATGCGTTCTGGTGAAAAATCTCAACGATGCGGTAAAATTCGCAAACGAATACGCCCCTGAACATCTCGAAATCCTGACAAAAAATCCAGAAAAAATCGAAGGTAAAATAAAAAACGCGGGCGCGATATTCATCGGTTCTTACGCACCGGTCGCAGCCGGCGATTACTGCAGCGGCGGAAATCACGTGCTGCCGACCAGCGGTGCTGCAAAATTCGCATCGCAACTTTCTGTTCGTGATTTCATAAAAAGTTCGAGCGTGCAGAAAATCGACAAAAAAGGCCTGGAAAAATTAAGAGAAACAATCGAAAAACTTGCAGATGCGGAAGGCCTGAAAGAGCACAAAAAATCCGTAAGCGTTAGATTTCCCTGACCGCTTGAATCAGTTTTCCATTCTCTTTTTCAGTACCAACGCTTATCCTTACAAAATTTCCTCTAAACCCGCTGAATTTGCCGAACTTTCTCACGATAATTTTCTTATCCAAAAGTTTCCTGTAA
>Ga0209609_10000614_pt1 | contig 21218 bp, 14 predicted proteins | sample LakKivw325mmetaG_FD_184136 | JGI IMG/M metagenome (GOLD analysis project Ga0209609, IMG submission 184136) | Anoxic lake water microbial communities from Lake Kivu, Rwanda to study Microbial Dark Matter (Phase II) - Lake Kivu water 325m metaG... | ecosystem: Environmental > Aquatic > Freshwater... | reverse complement strand
ATCCTCAGTCCATCCTTTCTTAAAAACTGAAAATCATATCGTTCCGTGATCCACTGACGCCTGCGCTCCAGCTTTCGAGACATTATCTCCCGTCCCTGCTCATCCATGAAGTAGAAAAGCTCTTTGCCCAGCATTTCATCCGTCGTATAGCCGAGCATATCTGCCATGTGGGTATTGACATAGGTGGTGCGCGCTCTCTCGTCGATGACCCATATGCCCTCATGCAGCAACTCTACCAGGTTACGGTACTTCTCTTCGCTGGCACGCAGCGCCTCCCTTGATTGAATACGGTCCGTAGCTCCACCGATATGGGATGCTATGGTTTCAATGGCATTACGATCAGTTGAAGTTAAAGCTTCCACTGTTTGAGAACCGATGTTAAGGCAGGCGATTACCCGGTTTCCCCGGTATACAGGTATGGCTGCGGTTAACTTCAACCTCTGGGACGGGTCTAACTCATCGATTTCTTTTGTGAGTTTGCTGTGTTGGATATAAACCGGTCTCCCGTTCATGATAAGCTGGGCAAAGGCTGATGACGCCTCGAAGTGAGAGACGCCGGCCAGGAACTTTTCAGATAGGCCTATGCTGTATACCAGGTGCAGGTCACCGGTGTCATCATCGACAAGATATATGCCGCCGCTGTCCATGGCCGAGACTTCCATCGCGGCTTCAAGGCACGAACGCAAAGCGTCATTTAGATCATCTGTCTGGCTCAGCTTTATGCCAAGGTCGCGTTGGATTTCCAGTATCTTCTCCCACTGCTTGTTCTCCGAGATATCGGCCAGAAAGGTCAGGGTGGCAGGCCTGTCGTCCCAGTTTATTAAGGCCGTGCTGATCTGTACCCATCTGAAACCGTTGTTCCTGTCCTTGATGCGGATTGCGTAGGCTGTTTCGAATTTCTCTCCTTTCAGCCTCCGCAGGTGGCGGTCCACGACCATGTCCCTGTCGTCCGGGTGTATGAGACCTTCAAAAGGTATAGGTTCAGACTGATCCCCGGGGTAATCAATGATCTCAAAAGCCCGCGGATTGGCGTACTTGATCGAGCCGTCCTGGATGACAACGACTGCTTCCAAAGCGTTCTCGATCAGGCTGCGGTATCTTTGCTCGGATTCACTCAGCGCATTGCGCGTTTTATTTCTCTCGGTGACGTCGCGCAGTATTGCCAGGTCGGCAGGCTGGTCTTTATATTGTATAAACGTACCCGAAATTTCGAAGTCTTTGATGGTTCCATCCTTGCATATAATACGAGCTTCATACATTGGAGTAACGGGTTCGCCGGATAAACGCCTTATATAGCGTTGCCTGAGGGTTTCCCTGTCATCAGGATGTATCAATTCCAGGAACTCGACGTTCAACAGCTCATTTTTGCTGTACCCGGTCATTGTAAGTATCGCCGGATTGGCGTAACGCAAATACGTTCCCTGAGCAATAGTAATGCCGTCAGTTGACCTGTTTACTACTACCGAATAGAGGGCTTCAGATTCCCGTAGCGCTGCCTCTGCATTCTTGCGTTCAGTGATATCCGACAGGAAGTTGAGCGTGGCGCGCTTGCCCTCCCACTCTATGACTACGGCGCTGACGTCCATCCATATGACCTGTCCACGTTTGCCGATTACGCGCACTGGATTTGGAGCAACAAACTTGTCACCGCGTAATCTTTTGAAATCGGACTCAGCCACCGATTGCCGGTCATCCGGGTGTATAAATTCGGTAAAGGCTACGGACAGCATCTCCTCGTTTGAGTATCCAATGAGTTCCTCGGACCGGCTGTTGGCAAATTTGATTATGAGGTCCTGCACCACGACTATAAGATCGTTGGCGTTCTCCACCAGTTTGCGGTAGCGCTCTTCACTTGCTCTGAGCAAATCCTGCATTTGCTTACGTTTGTTGATATCCCGGGTCACGACCAGAATGGACACCGGATTTCCGTTCACATCGCGTATGACACTGAACTTATTTTCCGTCCACAGGGTTGTGCCGTCCTTGCAGTAGTTTTCAAGCTCCAATGTGTGGACCGGATTGTAATTGGGGTCGGACTGTAATTTCGGCATCTCTTCCAGGAACAATTTAGCCGCCGATTCAAGTGATTTCGGCGTGATTTGTTTTTCCATCGGCATCTTCATTATCTCTTTGTAAGTGAAGCCGCGTAATTTCGTTCTTGAGCTTATGAATGTCATCTTGAGGCTCATATCCATCTTCCACACAGTGTCCAGCGTATGCTCGGACAACATGCGGAATTGCGCTTCGCTATCGCGCAGCGCTTCCTCCGCCCTAATGATCTCCCTGTCATAAAGCTGGTTCCGCCGCTGCCAGATCAGGGCCACAGCGGCAGCGGCGCCGGTTAGCAGAACCCCTGTAATAACGACCATCACCCATAGCATAATGGTCAGGGGAGCATCTACTTCAGATGTGTCTATCTGCGCGATCAGCAGCCAGGGGGAATCCGGGACTTGCTGTATGTGTGCAATCACCTCCTCTCCCCGGTATGAAATGCCCTTTACAATTCCCCTTTCACCCAGGGCCGCTTTAACGGCCGGCACGTCTTGATTGGACATAGGAATACGCAGCTGGAGCGCGGAATTACTCTGAAACCTGAGCTCATTCAAGTATAGAACTTCGTCTTCAACCTGTCTGACGATCAATGTCTCTGCCGAAAGGCTGGGAGTGGGCCAGAGGCCGATCAATGGATACAGATACTGTTCCGGATCAATACGGAGGGCGATGAACCCGATCACACTGCTTTCGTCGGCCGGATTCAGGATGGGTACGATAACCTTCAGATAGATTTTCCCGTCTTCTTGATTGAAATAGAAATCCTCAAAGGCTATCCGTCCTGACTGCAGTACGGCTGAGGTATCCTGGGAAACCAGGGAAATGGGCCGCCCGAGGCCCTCGGGCACAGTAATCCTCTTGGCGTAACCTGTATCGAGGAGCATGATGGATTCATAAGGACAGACGCCCAGTATATGATCCAACCATGTCCTGATCTGTTGCTCTGCGTCCGAGTCATTCGGATTATCGAAATAGCGTTTTACCAGCGACGAGAATACGGGGTTCCTGTAGAAGATTCCGGCATCTCCCATCCGCTCCTGCCTCCAGAGAGACAGCTCGTGGATTTTCAGATCGGCCACAGAGGCGAGTTGTTGCTCCACACGGTGTTTATAATTTACAGTGTAGCTGTAATAATAGCTGCCGGCTGCCCCGATGATGCCGGCGGACAGAAGTATAAATATCAGTACGAGTACCAGTTTAAAGCGAGCATACTGTTTGTTGTTATGGTTCATGATATATATCGCCCTGCAGCGCACGGCCTGAAAGTCCACAGTTCCACTGCCGGGCACAACCACACATATATTGAGCCGGATAGCGGCACGTTTTTAGATTTACAGTCCGTATTCATCCTTTGCCGGCGGCAGGTCAACCGTTAAAAAATACCAGGAAATTCCATGATATGACTGCGAGATAAAACATGCAAACGACCGATGCGGTAAACGCAGCAAGGGCGGGGAAACGTCTGCTGATAAACCAGAGCAGAGCTATGCTCGCCAGGGCGCCTGCGATTTTGATGGGAAGGTAATTGCCCTCGCTGAGCATGAACGCAGCCACGCGGTTACTCTCGCGAGCCAGCCCACTCGAAACAAATGCCTGAGTTATAACACCATCCCAAAGCTGTAACTGGGCCATCATGGCAAAGAGGAAAAGTGAGGGCTCTTTGCCCAGTTTAATCCTGCCCAGCGTGGCGCTAAGTCGCATGTCCGCTGTTACCCCACAACAAAACTGCAGGCAATAAGATTATCGGCCGCCAAATGCTCGCTCCCATTACGGCTCTGTTAGGTAATTATTAGACTTTCGGCTCATAAAAGCAAACCGTTTGGCTCAGTGTGAGAAGGTTTGTTTTTTTATATTCAAAAACTTACGCATACGATATTAATTTCAGCATACATTACATATACAAAACGCTATAATTTGAGACATGCCTTTCAAAGGTGGAATACGTTTGTACAGTGACAAAATGGGATTATGTTTTAGGAAACTCCGGAAATGAAGCTGGCAACCAGACTGTCGATATTGTTTTTCCTGCTTGCCGTGATTCCCTCTGCTATTGTGGGCTACCTTTCCTACGACAATAGCCGGCGTACGATTGAAAGGGAAACAATAAGCCGCATCATCTCTGCCAATACTATCGAGAGAAATGCGATAGAAAGGTGGGTACGGGATAAAGAGCAATTGCTGGAGTCTGCGTCTAGAAGCCCGCAATTGGTCAGCTGTTCGGCCGGGCTTAGCAGTTCTAACGCTGCGACCGGCTACAGGGAATGCGTGGAACCGTTTCTGGCCTCTGTTATTCGTGGAGGCGATATTAACGAGCTTTTCATAATGCGCGCCGATGACGGGATGGTACTGATTTCGACGGATGAGCGGCAGGAGGGAAAAATCTGCCGGGACGAGCCTTATTTCGTACAGGGTAAAAGCACTACTTCCATACACAATGTCTACGATCCTGCGCCGTTAAATCAGCATGTGATCATCGTCAGCACTCCCCTGAGAGACGGGCAGGGCGGCCTGCGTGGTGTACTGGCCGGTCGGATTAACTTTTATAACATGTCGATGATCATGGAACCAAGTGGCGCCCTGAAACACAATGAGGATTCCTACATGGTCAATAAATTCAACGTGTTTGTTACCGATCCCTTATTCGGGCGGGGCTATGCCATGAATAAGTCGGTAAATACCAGGGGCGTGGAGGCTGCATTGGAGCGAAGGGATGGTGTTGCATACTATAACGACTATCGTGACGTGCCGGTTATCGGCGCGTACTGCTGGCTGCCGCAATTAGAATTGTGTCTTATCACCGAGGTGGAGCAGGCCGCCGTATTCGCCCCCATATATGACTTGCAGAGAATGATAATCTTGGTCGGCATAGGCATCGCTTTATTGGCAGCCCAGGTTGGATGGCTTATCGCCCGCAGCATAACCAGGCCGGTGTATCAACTGATAGAGGATACCAGGGAGATAGGCAGAGGCAACCTCGAATATAAAGTTACTTCTGCGGGGAACGGCGAAATCGGTAAGCTCTCCAGTGCCTTCAGTAAGATGGCAATGGGCCTCAAAGAGACACTGGTTTCGCGGGATATACTGGCAGTCGAGGTGGCTGAGCGCAGGCAGGCGCAGCAATCACTACAGGAAAGCGAGGAGAAACTCAAAAATATGGTTGCGGAACTGGAGCGCTCAAATGCTGAACTGGAAAGGTTTGCCTACGTGGCATCGCACGATTTGCAGGAACCGCTGCGCATGGTTTCCAGCTATACCCAGCTGCTGGAAAAACGCTACAAGGATAAACTGGATGATGATGCTCATGACTATATAAACTTCGCCGCAGATGGCGCCAGGCGGATGCAAAATCTGATTGACGACCTTCTGATTTACTCAAGGGTCGGCACCAGGGGCAAGCCTTTAAATAGAACCGACATGGAAAGTGTATTCCGAGCCTCGGTGGACAACCTGCAGGTGGCGATTAAGGAAAGCGGAGCCGGCGTAACTCACGATCCTCTGCCGACAGTTATGGGAGATAAAGGGCAATTGGTCCAACTATTGCAGAATTTGATCGGCAATGCTATCAAATTCAAAGGCAACGGAGCGCCCGAAGTTCATGTGTCAGCCCGAAGGGAGAATGATCAATGGGTTTTCAGCATCAGGGATAATGGAATCGGCATAGATACGCAGTATTTCGAACGTATCTTTCAGATGTTTCAGCGTTTACACCGGGAGGAATATCCAGGCACCGGAGCCGGTCTTGCCATAGCAAAAAAAATCGTGGAAAGACACAACGGATTGATCTGGTTGGAATCATGTCCCGGAAGCGGCAGCACTTTTTATTTCAGCATACCTGAAAAAGGAGAATAAAAGCCATGTCAGAAAACACAAGTTGTCCGATAGAGATCTTATTGATAGAGGATAACCCGGGCGATGTTCGCCTTACCAGGGAGGCGCTTAAAGATGCAAAGGTGCTCAATAACCTGTATGTGGCAAGCGACGGTATCGAGGGCCTGGCGTTTCTCAACAGGCAGGGAGAATTCAAAAACGCCATTCGTCCCCATCTCATCCTGCTGGATTTGAATTTGCCCAAAAAGGATGGCCTTGAAGTTTTGGCGGAGATCAAGGCCCACCCTGACCTGAAGCGTATTCCTGTTGTTGTGCTTACGACATCCAAGGCTGAGGAGGACATACTAATGACATATCAGATGCATGCAAACTGCTATATCACTAAACCTGTTGATCTGGAAAAATTCATTGAAGTCATAAGCGCCATTGAGGATTTCTGGCTGAGCATTGTTAAATTGCCGCGAATCGGGTGAAAACGACATGGATATAAATACAGTTAAGATACTGCTGATTGAAGACAATCCCGGTGACGTCCGGCTGATCAAGGAAATGCTGTCCGACACGGAGATATATGACTCCGTTCTGGAATGTTCATCCCGCCTTTCTTCCGGATTATCTTACCTGGCCGGAAATACGGTCAATATAATCTTACTGGACCTGGAGCTTCCCGATAGTCAGGGGTTGGATACGCTTAATAGAGTATGTGCCCAGGTGCCTGGAATCCCTGTTGTGGTGCTGACAGGGCTGAATGATGAGAGTGTCGCCCTGGAGGCGGTGCGCCGCGGGGCACAGGATTATCTGGTCAAGGGGTCAATCAGCGGTAGAGTTCTGTGGCGAGTGATTAATTATGCTATCGAACGTAAGGCTTCTGAACAATTGCTTGAGGATATATTTCGTGCCTCCACAATCGGCTTGTATATCGCCAGTGGTGGTAAATTTGTGCTTGCCAACCCGCAATTCCAGAGGATTACAGGGTACAGCGAAGATGAGATCACAGGTGTCAGCGCCCTGGGACTTGTTCTTGAGGATGATAGGGAAAGCGTCAGACAACATACTACAGATATGCTTAAAGGGCAACGCGCAATGCCCTATGAATTCAGGTATACCTCGAAGAGCGGCGAGATACGCTGGGCGATGCAATCGGTCGCGACCATCCTTTATAAAAGGGAAAGGGTGCTCCTGGGAAGCTTCATGGATATCAACGAGAAGAAGAAGCTGGATTCTCAAATGCTGATCGCTGGGAAGCTGGCTTCAATTGGTGAACTGGCTGCGGGCATAGCTCATGAGATTAACAATCCGCTTACCATCGTCATGGGTTACGCACAGTTGCTCTTGGAGGATGAAAGTATAACTGAGGATGTGTCCAATGACCTGCACACAATATATAACGAGTGCCAGAGAGTTGTAAAAATCATCCAGAACTTGTTGCGCTTCGCACGCCGCAATAACCCCGGTAAAGACCTGGTTGACATAAACGAAGTGATCGGCCGAGCACTTGAATTACAACAATATGAACTCGTAAAAAACAACATAGCACTCACTACTCATCTGGCAAACAATCCGCCTCTGCTGACGGCTGATTTCAATCAGTTGCAGCAGGTCTTCCTGAGTATATTAACAAATGCGCAGCAAGCGCTCAGAGAGAAAAAGGGCAAGAGAAAAATCGTATTGTCCACAAGCACCGAAAAAGATTTGATCAGGATATCGATTGCCGATAATGGGCCGGGTATTGCAGCAGTGAATATGACCAAGATATTCGACCCCTTTTTTACTACAAAGGAAGTGGGCAGCGGCTCCGGCCTGGGCCTCAGCGTTTGCCACGGTATCGTCAGCGAGCACAACGGCATAATATACGTTGAAAGCATAGAGGGGAAAGGCGCAACCTTCATTGTCGAACTTCCACTGTCAGCGGATGACATAAATAAGACATATGTTGAAAAGAATGCAAGTGTCGGAGCAAGTGAACGGCGGCACGCGATGAAATAAAATACCATCATGATGAATAATAAGGTAGAAATCCTGATTGTAGATGATGAGGCCGGCATAAGGGAAGTGCTTTCTCGCAAGCTGTCCTCTGCCGGGTTTCAATGCTTAACAGCTTGGGATGGCACAAGGGCCATGAAGCTGTTGAAATCCAGGCAGGCCGATCTCGTGCTATTAGACGTTAACATGCCAGGCAAGTCGGGGTCTACAGTTCTCAAGGATATTAAAGCAAAGTATCCGGATATCGCTGTCATCATGGTGACTGCCGTCACCGATGTTCAGTCGGTTATAAGACTCATGAATGATGGGGCATATGACTACGTTATTAAACCAGTTGAGTTGAATACACTGTTTTTTAGCATTAACAGAGCATTGGAGAAGAGAAGGCTGATACTGGAAAACCGGGAATACCAGCTTGACCTGGAACGCAGGGTAGCAGAACAAACTAACAGAGTCCGGCAGTCATTCCTCAATGCCATAACATCCCTGGCTAATGCTCTGGATGCAAAGGATAAATATACACACGGCCATTCTCAGAGGGTGACAGAAACAGCTGTGGCCATTGCTATGGAGATGGGTATGCCGCCCTATGCCATCGAAAAGATAGAGCTTGCGGGACTTTTACACGACATCGGTAAGATAGGATTAAGCGAGGCGATCTTAAACAAGCCCGGAAAGCTCAGTGAAGAGGAGTTGCTGCTGGTAAGGCTGCATCCTGAAATCGGGGAGCGAATCCTGAAACCTCTGATAGAAGATGAGGAAATCCTGGAGTTAATCAGGCACCATCATGAATGCTATGACGGCAGCGGTTATCCAGACGGGCTCTCAGGCGCACCGCCGGCAGGAGTAAAAGGGAAACCGGCATCCGCCGGAGTCAAAAGCCTGTCACTCGGGGCCATGGCTCTGACCCTGGCAGATGCCTTTGATGCGATGACCTCCAATCGTCCTTATCGGAAATCGATGAGCGTTGAGGCGGCCTGTGCCGAATTGGAAAGGTGCAAGGGTAAGCAGTTTTGCCCTGATGTTGTGGACGCTTTTATCAGGTTGCTGAATTGAGGCGGGAAAGCCGATCAGCCTGGTTTGCTATCAGCAAATACTATTTAATCCCCGCCTTCCCGCTCCGCCTGTTTTAACGCCGTTTCAGCCGATTTAATAATCTGCTCCGATGTATGCCCGTCGTTGGGGAAAATGGCAGTGCCCAGGGACAGAGTGAGCGGCTCCTGATAAAGGTCCTGATGCCGCTTATTAAAATACTTCAAACCTTCAAGTATTTCCTCGGCCCTCTGTTTTAGTCTGTCGGGACATATCTGCGGACATATAATGGCGAACTCATCGCCGTTACCTCTACATACAATATCATCCGGATGGCTATTACTTTTCAGAAAATCGCCCAGATTGCGCATTATTAAATCTCCTGACTTGTAGCCGTACCTTTCGTTAAACTTGCCAAAACTATCCAGGTCGAGTGTTATCACGCCAACTGATGAATTGGTGCGGGTAGCATGCCTTAGCTGTTTATCCAAAGCCTGTTCCATATAACGTCGGTTATATAGTCCGGTAAGAGTATCCCTGATAGCCTGCTCTCGAATAACCTCCTGCAAGCCTATGTTGGACAGCGCAAAAGCCAGCTGACCGGCTACAATCGTAGCCAGGTTTTTAGTTAAACCGTTCAGTAAAGTATCGTTGTTATCCCTGCCGTTCTCATTCTTGTCCTCCAAATGCAGTAGTCCAAGTATCTTGCCCTGGTAGATGAGAGGGATATCCAGGTAGCTCCTTTTCATACCTTTAGTGCAATGATGGCATAACTCTTCAGCGTTATCGCATTTATAGTGGTGAACTTTCCTGCGCCTGATTGACCAGCAAGCATCAGGGGAGAATACTTCATCGCTTTCAACAGAATTACCCCAGCCTGTAGTCCACCCGTACATGTCGGTGCTGCTGTTCAATAAATAGAGCGCGCCGTCTACCGATGGCAAAAGCAGCGGTAAAAACTGAGCGATAACCCTGTGTGTCTCCTGCATATTTATACAGATCTGCAGGAAACCACCCATTTTACTCATCAGAGCTATTTCATTACGACTCTGATTAAAAACTGAGAGCCGTTTCACTAATCTATCATTGGTTTCGGTATTACCGCCGTCTGCAATTATGGTTTCAGGAACCGGTATCAACACCTGATAAAATTGGATGGGTTCCCCTTTTTCGTTTTTAATGGCGCTGTATATGATTTTATAGTCAATCGTTTTACCATCTTTGTCGGTCAAGGTTTGCTGACAGGTGACATGGTCTTGTCCTGACTGGAAGATCTGCCGGGCTTCACAAGCCGGGCATAGCTGCTCACAGCGCTTAAAAGCAGCGTAGCATAACTGGTCTTCGATGTTGCCGAATGTTTGTTTAATGACATTGTTGGCCCAGACGACTTTGTGCTCTCTGGATACTATTGAGAAGCCGATGCCTGAGTTTAGCGCTATTGCGCCCAGAAGTTCATTTTGCCTGTTCAATTCCGCCTCGAGCCTTTTTTGTTCAGTGATATCCCCGGTAGATTGATCTGCTGATGCAGGTGTTATTTCAGCAGCGTTCAAGAGCTGCTGCATTTTTTCAATATCTGCCTTGCGTTCTCTCTTCAATTCTTCAATCTCAGTTACATCCTGCGCAACTGTCAGTATCAGTTTTTTATTGCCGATATCCATAACCTGTGATTTAACATCGGCTTTTAGAGGAACTCTGTTTTTACACATATATGTAGTCTGATAACAGACGCTGCCGTTTTCTATCAGTTTTTTCATGTGTTGTTCCATGTATTCGGAATTTTGCGGCGTCATAAAATCTGCGAGATTCATATCCATCATCTCTTCTTTACTGAAGCCGAGCTTTACCCACGCTGTTTTATTAACAAAAGTGAAGTTGCCGTTAAAATCATGGATGAATATGGCGTCATTGCTGCTATCAAACATTTTTGCCTTGATGATATTTTTTTGCTCGGAGAATCTGGTGACCTGTGGTCCGGCATCCCTTGTATCCTGTTGCGGAGACGATGTAAAAAATATCAGTCCGCCGAAAGCCTCTGTGTGATTTGCCAGCACCTGCAATTCTATATAGCTGCCATCCCTGCATTTATGATTACTGTTAAAGTACCTGCTGCCTTCCCGGATCACCTTTTGGATGCGTGCTTTCACATCGTCAGGCTTCAGATTAGCATCAACATCCGACATGGTAAGCTTGAGTAATTCAGATCTTGTATAGCCTGTCAACGCGCAATAAGTATCGCTGGCATCAAGTATTTTCCCATTGGAATTCGTTATCCAGAAACAGTGCCTGCTAAGACCCGAATTGGTGAATAGCTGCGGCAATGCCCGGTCAACCTTCTCCTGATTCGCTTCGCCGCTGTCGGTGATATCACGGCCATAAAATACAATCCGATCGGCCTTTTCATCACGATTGAGCAATATATTATCTGTCCAGCTTATTAGCTTCGTCTCACCATTTTTAGTGGACAGGTGAGTTGTGAATTTGTGGGGAAATCGTTCAGCATGAAAATCCTGCAATCCCTCCTTTAAAACATCTGCTTCTTCACTTGAAACAATAAAATCCCAGAAATTATGATTTATTACGTCTTTAAAATTGTATCCTGTGGCCAGTTCGCATGCTTTATTGAAAAATATTATCCTGCCAAGGTTATCCAGCATGATTACCAATACATCACCGGTAACACTTAATTCATGATATTTTAGATTGTTTAGTGTTGTAACCATTTTTATACCACCTTCAATAAGTTATTGTCCGAGTAAAAAAGCGAATTCTGCGCTGTGTTGTTCATCACGCCCAGGACATAGTCGACTACGTCGCTATCAAATTTTGTACCCTTTCCCTGAATCAGTATATGCGCGACTTCTTCACTCGCCATGGCTTGACGATATGATCGGTCAGAGATCATGCTTTCGGTAACATCGCAAACGCTTAGTATTCTTGTCTCCATCGTCAAATCGCCTGCCTTTAGATTATGCGGATACCCCGAGCCGTCGAGACGTTCATGATGATGCAATATCATGTCGGTGATGACCGGTGGTAAATTGGCACTGCCCAATAATTCGATACCGTGTTTAGCATGTAAACGTACCGCGGTGAATTCATTATCACTCAATTTGCCTGGTTTATTGAGTATTTTGTTAGGCACAGCCAACTTACCAACATCGTGCAGCAAGGCGCCCAATATTAACCATTCTATCTGAGTATCTGCCATACTCATCTCTTCACCCACCTGCCTGACCAGCGCCGCCAAGCGCATTTGATGTAAAGCCGTGGCTGGATCATGGCGCAGCATCACCTTATGCAGGATATTGCTCAATTCCAGATAATCGCCGTTCAACCAGCCGTCTGTTAATTGTCTGATTGCGACTACTGCGCCGGGACGTGGTGCTTCTAATCCAGTGGCTTCCGTATCCTCTGAAGGGCAGTACTTGCTGGCCAGGCATTGAATTACATGTTCTGGCTCGTCCGTCTCGATAGTCATAAAACTGAGTTCAACACGGGTTTTTCTGCCGTCCTTGCGCAGGAAGTCAACAAACAGGTGACGTCCACCCAGGTTTTTATAGTCGATTAATTCACTTTGTATGAGGGATTTATATTCAGGGGACAGGATATCGGCGATATGCATATTCACTAATTCTGATGCTGTATATCCCGTGAGCTCTTCAGTCGGCCGGCCGGCAAAATTAAAACCACCGTGTCGATCCATAACGAATACTGTTTCATGTGTATTGTCAATGATGTGCTGCAACCTGCGTTGCGCTTTATCCGCCTGGCCCCCTTTTTCAATTAAATCCTCCTGTACTTTTCTAATCTCATAAAAACTAAAGTGGACCAGGAAAGCTATAATCGCCATGCTAAAAAACCAATCAAATACGGGTTGCGACAGATTCTTATAGATGTCTGCATTCAGAAAAACATGGTTAATTATCTGCAGCGAACCCAGTGTTGCACCAACCATTGCTATGATTAACAGTTCGAGTTGGGCCGCTTTTCTTTTGATGTCTTTCCCATATTTGCTGCTATTCATTACACGATCCTCTCGTTTTACGGATAGTATTCAGATCCTCGACGCTTAATTGTCGTATCTATTATTACTGCTGCTTTGTTGCCAATCGGAATAGTATTCGTCGTCCTGGTATTCTTCACCGTCTGCTTCGTCGCTATAGCGGACACGCATGATATTCCTTCTAATAAAAACAACCATAAAGACGAACAGCAACAGGCCAATTCCTATCAGGGCAAACTTGGTCCAGGCCGGCATATCAGCCATGACCGATTCAACGGTAACGCCTTTGTAAAACGAACCGGTCACAGACCATGCGCCTATATTTGAAGCGCCGTCCACAGCTTTCACTCTCCAATAATACAAATCGGATTTACCCGGTAGTGTTTTGGCACTATCAGGCACATCCAGATAAGTCTGCGCCATACCGGCCTGGGAGATTATCGGCCGGCTGAATCTGGCATCATCCGCGACTTCAATGACATATGTCACACCGCTGGGATCAGAGACAGTCTCCCAGAAGAAGCGCGCATCCTTGGTAAACCTGTCCCCCTCAGCAGGAACCAACAGGCCCGGCGCTGGCGGAGGTGTTGACTCCACTGTGAAAGAGGCAGTCCTGTTATTTATGCCGTCTGTGACCTGGATATTATGTAGCCCCGCTTTACTCTTTGGAACGTTGAAGGTAAAAGTGAAGCTTCCTTTCTGATCAATTGTTGAACCGCTCAGCTTAGTATTATCATAAACTGCTAAAAGTGCATTGTTGCTCCTGAAACCCGTACCATTCAAGGTTACTCCCATACCTACCCAACCATTGTCCTGGCTTATTATTAAAGCCGGAACCACGGTTATATCAGTGATAACAGGGTTAAGGCCGTCTGTCATTTTGATTTTATGTACGGCGTCACTGCTGGCAGGTATTTTAAAAGTTGTATTGATGTTGCCGCGCGCATCAGTGGGGAAAGTTGCCATATCCGTGCCGTCGTATGAAAGTATTACGTTTTGCACTGCCGTAAAACCTGCGGCGCTGACTTGAATGGTGTCACCCACACATCCGGATGCAGGATTAAGCATTACCCTGGGATTGATGTTATACAACGTTTTGACTGAGGTGCCTTCACTGTCCTTGGTCAGAATTGTATGTTTGCCCGAAGCGCAAGGGGGAAAGATAAACCGGGTGTTTGGGAATGAACCAAGTGCATCGGTTTCACTGGTTGTCACTTTCACGTCATCAAGATATACAATGATAGGTTTTTCCGAGGCAAACCCGTGGCCCCATAGTTCTACTGTGTCGCCTACCATGCCACCGGACTGGCTTAACGTAACAGATGGCAGCACTTTAAAATTTATCGATCTGATGGCAACGGTGCCACCATCGTTGGCACTGATCTGGTAAGTGCCTCCATGTATGAGGCCGACAGTGAGTTCTCCCGTACCAAAGCCTCTGTCGTCAGTAGGTATGGTTGCACTGATGCCACTTGTGCCTGAACCAAATGTAATCCATACCGATGTGTTCGGCACGCAATAAGATAGCCTGATCTGGATGGTGCTTCCCGGGATACCTTCCACAGGTGTAATAGACATCGTGGGTATATCGTCCGCCTGGACTGGCGCAACTGCGGTAATAAAGCAGGGTGCAAGCATTACCATACATATAAGGAGGAAGTAGAGCACCAGGGACCAGGAGCTTCTTCTATTGCCGCCATGCTGTGATGAGATACTGTGCAGGCCGCTTATTTGCGGAAGATCGAAAGAGTGCTTGATCATTCTATTTGCCTCAGAGTAAAGTTTTGTAGTATCCATTTTTATTCCTCCTTCGATTTTTCGTTCGTCCTGTTGGCGGAAAACACAGCCAATACTTCAAGACCCAATTCCTGAATATTGCTGGTCTCAATATCAAAAAGTTTGTTTGCAAGGTCGGAAACATATGAATCCTCTGCTTCCTCAACTTGAAAGATGCTCATTAGATCTTCCTTGACAGCGGTGTCTTCCTGGTCCCCTTCGTCACTGTCATCAAGGGTATTCAGTGAGGGAAGCTCCGCAATTGTTACTGATTCGACGGTGGGAACTTCAACCTCTTCCCCTATTGCGGCAACTGAGGCCGTCTTATGCTCAGGTATCCGCTCGGCCTGTTGCTCGTCCACTTTCTCCTGTTCTCGCTTATCCTGCTTTCTTTGCTTAGGATTGTTCCCTTGCTTCTCTTGCTTGGATTTCTTGTGTTTTCCAGGTTTCTTTTCCCGCATTTCCTCAGGCGGGCCACCCTCTGTAAGCAGCTTGAGTTCCGGCTGAGCGATCTTTTGCCTTCCCGGCGGCAGGCTCCTCGCCGGCCTCCGTTGTTTACGTGGTCTGCCGGAAGCAGCCATCATCAAAATAATCATCAGGCTCAACAGCATAGCCGCCACCACGATGACTACATATATGCCTGTATTAAAGAAATCGTCTGTCATAGAACCTTAACTCTCAACAATTTTTTATACCTGTAATCTAAGAAGCAAAATTTAAATTGCTGAATATTCCCTGTACCAGGTTAGGAACGAATGTCAGGCAGAGCCCTGTAATCATAAGAGTTATCCCTAAATAGAAAAGGATTTTCAGATTACTGCCGCCTTCTACCACTTTGATCGCCACTGCATTTGCAGCTGTCAGCATTAATACCATGGCTGTGACCATTAAATTCAATGTTTGTAACTGGGTGCTGCCCTGTGAAAAGAAGGCAAAGGTGGGGAGTTGTGATAACGCGTCCATTCCGTCCTTGGCCGTAGGCGCCATGGCTGCAACAGCGCTGGAAAAACCCAGAAGAATATTATATATACCGACCAGTAGCAGGGCTAAAACAGCGTGCATGGCCAGGCACAGATACAAGAATCCGCTGGCGATCATGCTTCTTTTATTACGCAGCAGGGAAACCTTGAGGGCAAACATACTTGAGAATCCACCTACCTTGGCCGGATCGCCTCCACAGGCTATCCCATCCCAGAATATTCTGACGGTGCGGTTGACCTGCTCGCTGCCGGTATCCTCAATGAATTTCTGCCAGCAGAGCTGGGGATTGATCCCGAACTTCAAAGTATTATTCAAGTTTCTCACCAGTGGTCTTAATGCGCCCATGGCATTCTGGTCCATCCTTCCGAGCGCTTCGGTTACAGTGCTGCCAATTGCTTTGGTGATTCCACCTAATGACCTGACAAAAGCCGATATCTCGTTGTCCAGTTTATCTATTTGCTTATCGTTCCAGTAAGCCAGAAAACCTACCGGGGCTATGGCCAGGCTGAGCAGTATTGCTACGAGTCCCAATTCCAGTTTAGTCAGAAAGAATATGGCCAGGATCACGGCGGATGCCGGTAAAGCGACAAATTTAAATAGTGATCTGGCCAGTGTCTGTAACCTGGAGGTATTTTCCAGCTTGTGCGTTTTTGTTTCCTTGGGAGAGGCGCGATACATAATCCATACACCTAATCCTGTTGATATCAACATGATCCAGGTCAGCAGGGCTGTCATAGTTGGGCTTTGCGGAAAGATCAGCATCGATACTACGCTGATGACTACGATGAGCGCGGCTGACAGGATCAGCGCCACGTAGGTGTCCGTCCACTTTTTCAGACTTTCCACCCTCCGCTCGTAATCCTCGCCGTACTTCTCCCCCAGCACCATGGCCTCCCTTTGCAGGAACTCAGCTTCGGTTTCTCCGGATGACAGCGCACCCGACATTCTCAGCAGCAGGGCTTTAGGCTCGGCTTCCTTGGTTTTTTCTCCCACCATCCGGCAGGCTTCGGAGTAATCATAATTCAGGCGTTTTGCCATGAAGTTTACCTCGAGGAAATAGCGTGAGGAGTTATATGGCAACCTGGCCGCATAATCGAAAAGAAGACTCCGCGGCAGGTTCGAAGTAGCAAGGGATGACATATAAGCTAACTGGCAGAATAGGTCTACAGGCAGAAGGTCCGCATTGAAAGAGACCTTGCCATTCTTGGTAGCCTTCCTCGCGGCTTGGCTTTTTTTAGAAAAGGCCGTCTCTCTGCGCCTTAGCGAGGACTGTGAGTAGCTCATAAAAATTCTTTACTCCCTGTGTGCTCAGTTTTTCCAAGATTTTCGCTTTTCTGTCCAGTTCGTTGTATATCCGCTGTTTTTTATGCAGGGGGATGCCCAATTTCGGGGCGATTTTATATTCCAGCAAATAACTGTTTCCGTCACCGGTGAAGTTAAAGGTATCTGTTGACGAATCCCACTGGAAAATCTCAATGAAGGAGAAGGATTGAGCGACAGGATCATATCCAACAATTTCACTGATGCTAACCATTCTTCTGGCCATTTTCCCCGTGGGAAGTTTTACCGCACTCTGGATAATAACAACGTTCAAATTGTCCATGTATGCCTTGGGCACATTTATCGGATTGCCTGTAAGGCGCTGAATCAGGCGCTCGACAGAGGCGGCATGGAAAGTCGCCATTACTGAATGCCCTGTCTGCATGGCCTGGAAGGCAATTGCCCCCTCAGCTCCGCGGATTTCTCCGATAATGATTTCATTTGGCCTCTGTCGCAGGGCTGCCTTCAATAGATCAAACATGTTGACACCGGCAGTATCGCCCTCTTTTGTCTGTGACACTACTTCTCTGATCCAATTCTGGTGCGGCACCTGTAGCTCTGGAGTATCCTCAATTGATACTATCTTGGCATTGGGGTGGATGAAGGTGGTGACTGCGTTGAGGGTGGTTGTCTTACCTGAAGCTGTTTCACCGCAGACAAAACAGTTCATGCCCTCCCCCAGCATTATGGCCAGATAGGCGGCCATTTTATAATCCAGCGTGCCCATATCTATCAACTGGGTAACGGAGAGGGGGGTTTCGCTGAACTTCCTGATGGTGAAATTGGATCCGCGCTTGGATACGTCTGCCCCGTAAACAATATTGATCCTCGATCCGTCCGGCAATGTGGCATCTGTAATAGGTTTGTTAACGCTAACAGGCCGCCTGACCCGTTCGGCTAACCTCATGACAAATTCATCGAGGTCCTCGTTGGAGGGGAAATTTATCACTGTTTTCAGACTGCTGAAGATTTTATGCTCCAGGAAAACCAGGCCGGTTCCGCTGCAGCTGATATCTTCAACATACTTGTCGTTAACCAGGGGATCCAGCGCTCCCAATCCCAGCTTATCCCTTACAATAAGGTATTTGACGGCGCGGACCTGCCTCGGTGATAACCTCAGTGGCTTTGTTTGCTTGGCAAACAAACCCAATGATTTTGTGCCTGACTTTCGCCTGCCGGTGATACGGTCAATACATTGAGAGAAGGCTATAGCCTGGTCCTCCGAAGTCTTCATCGAGAAATTATTCAATTCCTCAGCCATTTCCAGCAGGCGCTTCTCTATCTCTTTCATCAATGGCTCTATACTGATCAGGCTGGTAGGTTCAATTGGTATATATACGTTCCTACCATCAGACTGATCGCTAAGGATATGAATAAAAACCTCACCCTTTCCGGGGTAAATAACATTCGGATTTTTCTCCGCAGCAATTGCTTTATCCAGAACCGCCAGGTACTTGGGCATCCCGTATTTATCTATAGGTAACATTTGTATGTACTCGGTCACATGGGGGCTGTTCCTAAAGGCCTCTTTGGCTTGCTTGGAAAGTAAATCAAGCACGTTGCAGGAATCGTCTCCGTTCCTTCTCTTTTTCAGCTCAAAAGGCAGAAGCATGGTTGGCATATTCGCTACCTCATTTCCAGCATTATGCCCTGGCCCGGCCTACAGGCATGATACGCATACCTATTCCAGGGTCTACATCAAAGCTCATGATATTCCCCGTATTTTTATCAGCCCCCCTGACTTTGGCTACCTCCAGTACCTTGACCAGCTTGTCGCCCACCTCCTCGATCCTGAGGCGGAAGTGGGCATCGCAAACCGATCTTATCCTGATGAGGACCTGTTCATCAAAGGCGTAGGTATGGGCAATATTGATAATGGTTTTACCGTTATCGCACAGTTTTTTACATCTCTCAAAATATTCAATTACAGATTCTGTATTGCTGTGCGCAATCACCGGTGTCAGTGAATCTATCACTATCAGGTGGTAAGTCGGAAATGCTAAAATCCCCTCGATAATATGGTCAAAAGTATTCGACTTCTTCATCTGCGATGGTTCAACAGTAAATATTTTCATCCAGCCCAGCAGCAGGGGATCTATTATGCCCAGGCCCAGGCTCTCCATCTGCGAGTGCATACTTTTAACAGTGTTTTCTGTGGTAAATAAGAGCACTCTATGCCCATCGTTAAGGGCACCCCATATCATCTGTTGTGCCAGCACAGATTTGCCGGCGTCAGACTGGCCCTCAATCAATGTCAGAGAGCCCACGGGGATACCACCGCCCAACCTTTTGTCTATCTCGGAATGGCCCGTACAGATTATTTCATCTTTTGATCTTTCTTCATCATCTGAAGTTAGAACTCTGCCCATTTAGCTTTCCTCGTAACTCCGTTTTCAGTTTCCCTGCATTACCAGCCGAATGCTATCTGTGTGTTCACGCCGTTGTCGATCGATATCGTTGCCAGGTTGGTTGTGTTATCAGCTGCGGCAGGTAGCAGACGCACGTTTATTTTCAGCGTTTCTGCCGGATTAAGAATGCCAGGCTCGTAGATGTCGGGGCCGCCGTTCAGGAATATGCCGCTATCCGACCATCCCGGTACGGCAGTCACCGAATACGGGATCCATTGCGTGCCCCCGTCCTGATATCTGACGATGACATCCCACCTGCTGAAATTGCGCAGGGAGGTATTGCCATCATTTCTGAGCGTAATTTCAACCTCAGAACCGTCATGATTTGTTATTGCCTCTGCCGCCGTGATATTGGAACGTCCGATCTCCCTGACTCTTTCCGCAGTATTTTTAAAAGAGTTGGTAATCATGTCGGCCGAAGTCAGGGCGCCTGACGCGTAACTGACCGTTGCCAGCAGTATCAATGCTATGCATACTACAGTGATAAACAGATTTTCCATGGCTGTATCTTTACGGTGCGCTATAGTAATCAGTGGCGGAAATGCCGTTAGGTGTGACTAACTTAAAATAGTATTCGCCGGACGGTGTGGATGTGTAGTGAACCGTGATTTTTAGTGTGGCGCTGGGACCCCACCGGGTGTCATTTTCAAGGGAATAGTCCCAGTACGGCGCGATGGAACCACCATAGGGAATGCGGGCAAAATTACCCAGCGGTCCAAAAAAGACATCACTATTGCCGATGCCGCCAATGGAGGAAGCCCCTACGTTTTTAATCCATACATAGGCATTACTGTCGGAATGGGAGATCTCGATAATTGCGATATTGCTCCTGATCCTGTCGTCGATTTTGCTGGATGCGTCGATTATAGCCCCACTGCTACCAGTGATAGCCGGGTAGACAGCATTAAGAAGTACGAGGGAGCATACGATTCCAGCTACGAGAAGCAGCAGTGTTACCATTACCTTATCCATTATTTACCGGTCTCCTTCATCATTGATATTAATGACAGTAGCGCATTATCCTGGAGCTCCGATTTGCCCAGCAGGTTTTCCAGTTGTGCCAGTATTGACAAGTAGTCCGATGCAGTGACGTTGTGGCCATTAGATTCATTTTTTGTAATACGGACCATCTTGATGAGCGCGTCCTTTAAATTCTCCGGCAGACGCCCCATGGTAAATGACATCTCCACCAGGGCTTCAGCCCTTTCCTTCCCCAGTCTGGCAGTGGATTGGTCGATCCATTGGGTTAGCCCTGCAACTACCATCAAATCATATTTAGTCTTTCCGCCGGAAAGGCTCAGCTCCTTTTTCTTATTGGCGCCTTTGGATGGCTGCGCTGCTTCTTGAGGAATAAAATCTTCGTCATCCTCATCCCCCGCGTTTTCAGCTTGCGCCAGGCCCAATGCGGGGCCAGGACCAGCTCCCATTGATGGAGATGGGCCGAGACCCGCACCAATGAGGGGATCGCTCGAGGGTAATCCAGGAGCCATACCGAAACCACCATTTCCACTATTTAACCCCGGCATTTCCGCGCTGTTTGCAAAATCAAGCGGAGCGTTTCCGGGTCCCTCTTCTGCACAGTCCATGCCCGCGCCCAGCGATACCTGCTCTTGCTCTTCATCATATGCCGCCTCTGATATTTCCTCCTCAGGCCCTTTTGCCGGCGCTGCACTCACAGGTTTCTCTACCTGAGGGCCCATGTTGATGCCCATGCTGACGCCGGCGTTGGGAGCCATTGAGGCATTGAAAGGATTCTGAATGTTGAGGTACTGCTCCCGCAAATCCAGCAGCACCGATTTGATCTCGTTTTTCAGTACCTTGAGCTCTTCTTCCAG
>Ga0209609_10000612_pt1 | contig 21326 bp, 17 predicted proteins | sample LakKivw325mmetaG_FD_184136 | JGI IMG/M metagenome (GOLD analysis project Ga0209609, IMG submission 184136) | Anoxic lake water microbial communities from Lake Kivu, Rwanda to study Microbial Dark Matter (Phase II) - Lake Kivu water 325m metaG... | ecosystem: Environmental > Aquatic > Freshwater... | reverse complement strand
GCCAGAGTGGCGGAATCGGCAGACGCGCGGGACTCAAAATCCCGTGTCCCGTGAGGGACGTGTGGGTTCGACCCCCACCTCTGGTACCAAACGACAGGGGGCCCTCGAGGCCCTTTGCCGTTTGGCACCCGGGAGCCACGTCGCCCCACGGAGTCCGCGACGTCTAGGCCGGCGGACTCACCAGCCGCGCCGCAGCACGGCCTGGGTTCACGACCCCCACCTCTGGTACTACAGGGATCAAGAGAGAAGCCCCAGACGGGGCTTCATCACTCCTCTCTCGGGTTTGCCCGCGGAGCGGGTGGACCCGTCGGCCGACGGATACCTCGCTATCGCCGCTCCCAGTCTCGTCCGCGCTTTGGCTCCGGCTTGGCCGGCTTCTCGCCCCACGGCAATCGCGGGGCTTCCTCTTCGCGCCCCTTCTGAGTGCGACGAAGGTACGTTGGGATATCGAAGTCGTCGCTTCCGACGCGCTTCTCCTGTTGGAGCTTGGTGAGCATCGACTCGCTCGACAGCGGAGTGCCCTCTTCGTCTTCCCCCTCGTACGAAGCGGCGAAGCCCGTCGCGATCACGGTGAGCCGTACTTTCTCCATTCCGTCTCGGATGGCGGTTCCGAAGATGATATCGGCTCGGTCAGAGACGGCCTCGCGGATCAGCGACGCCGCGGCGGTGACTTCCTCGAGCGTGAGGTCGGCGCCGCCGGTGATGTTCATGATCACCTTGCGGGCGCCGTGGATCGACCCGTCGAGGAGCGGGGACGAGATCGCGTTTCGTGCCGCTTCCTTCGTTTTCCCCTCTCCTTCGCCCTCGCCGATGCCCATCATGGCGGTGCCCGCGTCGCGCATCACGCTGTCGACGTCCGCAAAGTCGAGGTTGATCATGCCGGGAACCGTGATCAGGTCGGAGATGCCCTCCACGCCCTTTCGTAGGATTTCGTCGGCCATCTCGAACGCCTTCGTGATCGGCGTGTCGGCTGACGCCACCCTGAGGAGCTTGTCGTTCGAGATGCAGATGAGGGCGTCGACGGTCTGGGAGAGCCGAGCGATGCCGGCTTCGGCCTTCTCGGCCCGCGCGATCCCTTCGAACGAGAAGGGGCGCGTGACGATCGCCGTCGTTAGGATGCCGGCCTCCTTGGCCACCGAGGCGATCACCGGGGCCGCGCCGGTCCCGGTTCCCCCACCCATTCCGGCGGTGATGAATACCATGTCGACTCCGCGGAGAAGGTCGACGATCTCCTCGTGGCTTTCCTCGGCGGCGAGCTTCCCGATCTCGGGGTTTCCCCCTGCGCCGAGGCCGTGCGTCAGCTTCCGGCCGATCTGCAGGGTCTGATGGGCGCGAACGACCTCGAGGACCTGGACGTCGGTGTTCACGACGACGAGGTCGACACCCTGGACGCGCGTGTCGAACATGCGGTCGACGACGTTGCCGCCGCCGCCACCCACGCCGACGACCATAAGGCGCGCCAACGGGCTCACGTTGATCTGCTCGGCCATGGATCTACCCCCGGAAGAAGCGGTTGAACCACGCGACCAGCTTCCCCATGATCGATCCGCTGGAGGATCCCCTTCTTCGTTCGGCGTACTCAGGCTTCTTGAAGTCCTTGGTGTCGATGGCGTACCGCAGGAGGCCGATCGCCGTGGCGTAGATGGGCGACTCGACAATGTCGCGCAATCCGTGGATCCCCTGCGGAATCTTCCCGCGGCGCACGGGCAGATCGTAGCGTTGGCCGGCGAACTCGGTGATCCCGTTCAGAAGCGACGTTCCGCCCGTCAGCACCAGGCCGGCGGGAACGAGGTCGCGATAGCCGGCGTCCTCGACCTCCTGCATCGCGAGGTCGAGCAGCTCCTCGACGCGCGGCTCGATGATCTTGGCCAGCTTCTTCTTGGAGACGAGCTTCTTCTCGTCGCCGCCGATCGTAGCGACCTCGATCTTCTCCTCCTCGCCCACGCTGTCGACGAGTGCTGTCCCGTGCTGCTTCTTGATCAGTTCCGCTTCCTCGATCGGGGTCTGCAGTCCGACTGTGATGTCGTTCGTAATGTGCTCACCGGCAATCGGGATGACCTTGGAGAACCAGATGTCGCCGCCGCGGAAGACGCTGATGTCGGTGGTGCCCCCGCCGACGTCCATCAAGATGACGCCAAGCTCCTTCTCCGCGGACGAAAGCACCGCGAGCGAGGAGGCGATCGGCTCAAGCACAATCTGCCGGATCCCGATGCCCAGGTTCTCGACGCAACGGACGAGGTTGTGCACCGCAGTGATCGCGCCGGTGACGATGTGCACGTCGACTTCCAGCCGCGTGCCCGTCATTCCGATGGGATCCGTGATCCCGTCCTGCCCGTCGACGATGTATTGCCGCGGGATGATGTGGATCACTTCGCTCTCCGGAGGGATCTGGATCGCCTGCGCTGTCTCCACGACCCGGCGAACGTCGTCCTCCGTGATGATGCGGTCCGGACGGTTGATCGACACCGTCCCGCTGTTGTTGATCGACGTGATGTGCTTTCCGGCGATCCCCACGTACACCGAATCGATCTTGACGTCGGCCATGTTTTCGGCCTCTTCGACGGCCTTGCGAATGGACGTGACGGTTCGTCCGATGTCGACGACCACGCCCTTCTCCAGACCGTGGGACTCGGCCTTCCCCATGCCGATGACTTCGATGGATCCGTTGACGATGTTCCCCACCAACGCCACGACCTTGGTGGTTCCCACGTCAAGCCCAACGACAACCCTCTCTCGTCTCATCTCTTCACCGCCTTACCCGAGGCACCAGCGTCGCCTCCCCCCCGAATCGAAGGTCAATCAGTTCGTAGGTCCCGATGTTTACCGCGCGGCAGAGAGCCTCGAGGGGCCGGATTCGGCTGGCCGCCACATCCAAAGCTCCGAGCAGCACCCGCGTCCCGGCATCGTCGACCAGCACGGTCGACGACGCATCGGAGACATCCACCTTGCGCACCAAGAAACCGGTGAGCGTCGCCTTGAGGAGCCCATCAAGCAGCCTTACTAAGGCGGGTTCCAGGATATGGGCTCCGGGAGTCGCTCCGGATATCGACCCTCCGGATAGAAGGGCCGTTTCACTCCAGCCTTCGCAGGTCTCCGAGACGACGATCCCGTCCTCTCCGATCAGAAGGCACTTCCCGTCGGCGGACGGCCGACGGGCGACGGGAACGCGCTCGGTCACATCAATCCGCACTCCGTGCGGGAACTCTCTCTCTAGCTCGACCGTCTTCACCCACGGCAGGGTCGCGATTCGCGCCGCGGCGGCGCACAGTCGAAGAGAAGGAAGGGCAAATCCACGCTTGAGACCCGACACGCGAACAATGTCAGATCCGGCGGTGTGCCGGTTTCCGACGATCGATACGTGACGCAGGTCAAAGATGGGCAACCATGGTGTGTATAGGGCGATGATGGCAACAGTGATAAGAACCCCCCCCATGCCGACAACCCCAAGAACTGCTCTGCGCTTGCTCTTCCCCTCCTTCACCCGTCGACGACCTCAACCTCCAGGTCGAGTGAGACCTGGTGTGTGTTATACACCTTTTGACGCACAATGTCAATTAGCTTGCAGATCTCCGCGCTCGTCGCCCCGCCCAGGTTTACGATAAAGTTGGCGTGTTTATCGGAGATCTGCGCCTGTCCTAGCGCGAACCCCTTCAACCCGCAGCGGTCGATCAACGCCCCGGCGCTCCGTCCGGGAGGGTTGCGAAACACGCATCCCGCGCTGGCTACATCGATCGGCTGTGTAATCCGCCTTCGCGCGAGGAGCGCCTCCGGATCGTAGACCTGGTCATCGAATGCAAGCTCGGCCGAAAGGACAACGAGTCGTCGCGTCCGGATAGCGCTCGTCCGGTAGGCGAAGCCGCAGTCATCGGGAAGGAGCTTGACGATTCGGTTGTGTTCGTCGAGAACCGTCACGCCGCGAACAACGTCGCCGAGACTCCGGCCGGCGATTCCTGCGTTCGTGGCGAGCCCGCCGCCGAGGCTGCCAGGGATCCCGGCGAGGAAGCCGAGGCTCTTCGAGCCCTGGTGCTCGGCGATCGCGATCAAGCGGGACAGGGACTCGCCGGCCGCGGCGGAGAGTCCGGTGGCCGTCGCGGTGATTCCGCCGATCCGTCGCGTCGCGACCACCACGCCACGCCAACCTGCGTCGCCGAAGAGGACGTTGGAGCCACCTCCAAGCACGAAAACGCCGACCCCCTCGTCGCGGCAGATCCGCACGGCCTCTGCCAGCGCGTTCGCGGAGGGAGGTTCGCAGTAGGCGTCAGCCGTCCCGCCGACCCTGAACGTCGTGTGGCGCGAGAGTGGCTCGTCGAAGCGAAGGTCGATGCCGGCCGCACGGAAGCGGCGAGCGACGACGGCGAGGGTCATGCCACGCAGAAGCTTCCTTCCTTTAGGAAGTGCGCCAGCTCGTCCGTCACGGTCCAGATGTCGCCGGCCCCGAAACTGATGATGAAGTCGCCGGGGCGAATCGTCTCCTTGAGGAAAGCGATGACCGCCGACTTGTCGGGGATGGAGTAGACGGCGGCGCGGGTCTCACGAGCCGCGACGTCGACGATCTCCTGAGACGACACGCCGGGCACCGGAGGTTCGCACGCGGCGTAGATGCTCGTGACGATCGCGACGTCGGCCTGCGCGAAGGCGCGTCCGAAGTCGCGGCCGAGGATCTGCGTACGCGAATACCGATGCGGCTGAAAGATGGCGACAATGCGACGGCCCGGCCAGCCTGCACGAATCGCGTCGAGGGTGGCTTCGACCTCCTCGGGCGTGTGGGCGAAGTCGTCGACCACGATCACGCCGTTCTCTTCGAGGAGTTCGAAGCGGCGGTGCGGCAACGCCATACACGGGATCGCGTCGGCGGCGAGCTTCGCGTCGGCGCCGGCGGCGACGGCCGCGCCCACCGCGCAGAGCGCGTTGCGCACGTTGTGGAGTCCCGGCGCGCGGAGCCGGAACTGGCCCAGCCTCGTCCCGCGGTAGTCGAGATCGAACGCCGTCTCGAAGCGGTCCGGGACTACGTGGGTCGCTCGGAGCGCCGCGTTGCCGTCGAGACCTACGGTGATCGAGCCCGGCACGAGGGTGGCGAACTCCTTGACCTGCGGGTCGTCGATGGAAAGGACGACCCGCTCGGCCTGCTCCACGTAACGGAGGAACGCGGCGCGGATGGCCTCGACCTGCCGATACGTCGGCAGATGGTCTCTCCCGATGTTCGTCAGGACTGCGATCACGGGTCGGATGTCGGTAAACAGGCCGTCGCTTTCGTCCACCTCGGCGACGAACCATCGCCCGTGGCCCAAGTGCGCGCTTTCCCCCAGGCTGGAGCAGTGTGCGCCGATCAGGTAGCCTGGATCCATCCCGATCTCGCGTAGAATCGTCGCCGCCATCGCTGTGGTGGTCGTCTTGCCGTGCGTCCCGACGACGCCGATGCTGGAGTACTGCTGCATGACGGAGGCCATCGCGTGGAGCCGCCGGACGATGGGGACCTGCCGCTCGCGAGCGGCGACCACCTCGACGTTGTCCATTGGAATTGCCGATGAGACGATGACACCGTCGAGGTCGCCGGAGATCCACTCCGCGGCGTGCCCCACGTGGACGTCCACTCCCGCGCTTCGCAAGAGCTGCATCTGCGAACTCGGCTGCAGATCCGATCCCGAGACCTTCGCCCCGTGGGCAACCAGGATCGACGCCAGCCCACTCATCCCGGAACCACCGATTCCCACTAGATGATATCGCTGTCCAAGAGCGGTCACGCTCGCGCCCCTCTCACTAGCGTCTGGATTTCTCCGAGGATCAATGCGCTTGCCCGTCGCTGCCCGAGTCGTCGAGCGTTCCCCGCCAGACGGACGAGAGCAGCGTCATCCTTCGCCAACTGCAGAATCCCGCCTACGAGTTCGCCCCTCCGCATCGTCTGCGCGTCGGCGAGCCGACAGGCCTCCGCCCGCTCAAGGACGCGCGCGTTTTCCCACTGATGGTCGTCTGTGGCGCCGCGCCACGGGACCAGCACGGCCGGCTTCCCGCACGTTGTGATCTCCGCCAGGGTCGTCGCGCCGGCACGAGCGACGATGAGGTCGGCGATGGCGAACGCGGTCGCCATCCGATCGACGTACTGACGAACCTCCACGTTCTCGACCTTCGCTGCCTTGAGCTCCCGTCGAACCTCGGCCTCGGGCCGCGCTCCGCCGGTGACGAGGAGAACTTGGAGATCCTCGCGCCGGCCGAGGGTCTCCTTGGCCTCGAGAATCTGATCGACGAGTTCGGGCGAGCCGTTCGATCCCCCGAAGACAAGGACCGTGCGCCGCCGCGGGTCGAGTCCGAACTCGCGGTATGCCGCGCTCGACCTGCGCTCGCGCAGGAACTCCTCGCGGATCGGGTTCCCTGTCACGACGACCCGGCGCGCGCGCGGGAACGCGTTCGCCGCGATCGGGTAGGAGACGAAGACCACGTCGACGACCCGTGACAGCGAGCGGTTGGCGAGGCCCGGAACGGCGTTTTGCTCGTGAATGGCGGTGCGGATCGGTAGGATGCGTCCGAGCAGGGCGGCAAGGAGAACCGGAGGGAACGAGCTGTATCCTCCGACCCCCACGACGACGCGAGGCCGAAGCCTGGCGAGGAGGATCAGGGTCTCCGCGAAGCTCACGAGCAGCCACGCGCCCGCCCGGAGCGAGGCCGCCCGGCCGTGGCGGTCGAGTCCACGAGCATGGATGGCGAAGAAGCGCACCCACGGGCACTCGCGAACCGCCCGCGCCTCGAGCCCCCGGCGGGTCCCGATGTAGGCGACGTTCGCCCCCGGCATCCGCTGGCGGAGTCCTTGGATGATGGCCATCGCCGGGTAGACGTGCCCGCCGGTGCCGCCGCCCGCGATCAGCAGGTTCATCGTCCGTGGGCCCCCTGTTTCGAGATGTTGAGTAGGACGCCCACCATGGCGAGCGTCACCAAGAGCGACGAGCCGCCGTTGCTCACGAACGGCAGGGTCAGCCCCGTGACCGGGAAGATCCCCACGGCGACCCCCGCGTTGATCAGGGTCTGGAAGCCGACACAGAACCCGACTCCGTATGCCATCAAGCGCCCCAATCGATCCGGAGCGCGCTCGGCGATCTGGAAGGCTCGCCACACCAGAAGCCCGAGCAACGCGAGGATCGAGACCGTCCCGAGGAGCCCGGTCTCTTCCCCGACGACCGCGAGGATGAAGTCGTTGTGTGCCTGGGGCAGGTAGAAGAGCTTGGCGCGCGACGCGCCGAGGCCGCGTCCGAACAGCCCGCCCGATCCGATGGCGGTCAGCGACTGCAGGATCTGATAGCCCGAGGAGGTGCTATAGGCCCTCGGGTTGAGGAACGACAGAAGCCGCGCAAAGCGGTACGGCGCGATCCACACCGCGAAGAAGATGGCGGGAACGCTGGCAGCGCCGATCAAGACCAGATGCTTCACCTGCGCACCGCCCACGAACAGCATCGCCGCGACGAGCACCCCGTACATGATGAGCATCCCGAGATCCGGCTGGCACAGCACGATAGCCGCCAGGACGCCCAGAAGGATGAGGAACGGAAGCACGCCTTGGGTGAACGTCCCGATCCGATCCTTCTTTCGGTCGATCGTCGTCGCCATGTACACAATGAGGGCGAGCTTGACGAACTCCGTCGGCTGCACCGGGAACGGGCCGATCGACAGCCAGAGCCCGTCGCTAATGCCCAGCGGAAGGATCGTGAGCAGCGACAGCCCCACGGATCCCACGAGAAGAAGCTCGCCAAGCTGCGCGAGGCGGTGGTAGTCGGTGCGCGCGAGAACCAAGAGAGCGACGATGCCCAAGCCCGCGGCCATCAGCTGGCGGAGCAGCATGTAGGCGTCGCTTCCGTAGTGACGTAGGGAGAACGGCGCGCTTGCGCTGTACAGGACGATCAGCCCGACCAAGAGAAGGAGCGACGTGGTGAGTACCGTCGCATAGTCGCTCCGTCCGTTCACGCCCTCGCTCCTTCGCCCGCCGACAGCCGAGGTTTGCCCGACACCATGCGTACGCCATGTGTCCTGGAACCGAAAGGAAGGGCGTTCGGAGGAAAGCGAAGATCGGTTCAACGAGAAGCGGACGAATGTCTCGGGGTCGAGGCTCAGAGGTCCTTGGAGCGTGAGGGCGCGAACTCAGGTCGGCGCTCGCAACAGCGTGTGAAGGCCTCGCCGCGCTCTTCGTAGCTTGCGAAGGCGTCGAAGCTGGAGCACGCGGGGGAGAGGAGGAGCGCGTCGCCCGGTCGGGCGGCCGCGAGCCCCGCGGCGACGGCCGCCTCCAGATCCGCGGCCGTCACGAACTCGACCCCCTCGGCGCGGAGGTGCAGGGCGACCTCGTCGCGTGCCTCTCCGAAGAGGATGACGGCGCGGACATCAGAGTCGCGCAACGCCCGCGCTAGGTCGTCGTAGCCGCCCTTCTTTGATCGCCCTCCGACGAGCAGAACGATCGGCCCCGACACCGAACGAAGGGCCGCCAGGGTGGCGGCGGGGCTCGTCGCCTTGGAGTCGTTGATCAGGCGAACGCCGGCGATGGCTCCGATTTGCTGCTGCCGGAACGGAAGGTGGAGTGCAGCGTCGTAGTCCTCGACTCGCTGTGTTGACGCGTCGAACCCGGGAAGAAGCGCCGCGCACGCCGTGACGGCGGCTGCGAGGTTGAGCCGATTGACGTGACTCAACCCTTCGCTTCCTCGCGGCAGCGGGGGAATCGGCCGGTCGTACAGCACAAGCCGCCCCGCGCCGTGGTCGATCTCACCGGCAAGGTTGGCGGGCAGGACGGCGACGTCGGCGGCGGTCTGCCGAGCGAAGAGCCTCTCCTTGGCCGCCCGGTAGGCGGTCATCGAGCCGTGACGCTCGAGGTGGTTCGGGGCGAGGTTGAGGAGCACGGCGACGCGGGGATGGAAGAGCCTACTCTGCTCCAGCTGGAAGCTCGACACTTCGAGGACGACGGCGTCCTCGTCGCGTGCGTGATCGACGATCGCGAGGAACGGAAGGCCGATGTTCCCCGCGACCGGGGCGCGAACCCCGGCGCGTCGGAGGAGCTCGCCGATCAGGGTGACCGTCGTGCTTTTGCCATTGGTTCCTGTCACTGCGACGATCGGAGGGGGCTTTCCCGCGGCGGTCGCAAGGTCCAGCTCCGAGAGGATGAGGAGTCCTCGCTCGGCCGCAGCGCGGAGCAGCGGGGCGTCAACTGATACCCCGGGGCTCGGGACGACCGCGTCGACTCCGTCAAGAAGGCGGAGGGTGTGCCCGCCAACTTCGTGAGCGGATGCGTGGTCGCGGAGCCATTCGACGTCGGCCGGCGCTAGGGACCGGGACTCCGTGACGGAGAACCGGATCCCGCGCGATTCGCAGAACTGGGCGATCGCCCGTCCGGTGGCGCCGAGGCCGGCGATGAGGAGCCGGTCGATTCGGGTTCCGAGGACGACGATGCTCACGCCGAGGCCACCCCCGCCAGGCGCCGTTCGAGGAGATGGGCGGCGAGGTCGTCGCCGAGGAGGAGGTTCTCCCGGCTCGCTCCCGCGAGGGCGGCGCGCGGCGCCAGCCCCACAATCTCGCTTGCGCGCACGCTCACGCCGAACGTCTCCGCAAGATCGGAGACGCGCCGAAACACGTCGACAACCCGCGGGAGATGAGGACCGACGAGGTTCATCGAAACCTGCGCGCATCCGCGCGTCGCGAGGAAGAACCCGAGAGCCTGAACGCCGCGTAGGCCGCCCTGGCTCTCGCGCAGCGCCGCGGCAATCCGTCGGGCGATCGTCACGTCCGCTGTCTCCACAAGGACGTTGTACGCGATGAGGACGGAACGCGCTCCTACGGCGGTCGCTCCGGCGGTCGGGTGCGGCGATGCCGGTCCGAAGTCCGGCGCGAACTCTCCGCTCTTCATCCTTTCCTCGAGGGCCGACAGGCCGCGGCCGCGGAGGGCCGACAGCGACTGCCCTTCGGGGCGCACGGCGGCCTCACCGTAGAGGTAGACGGGGACTTCGAGCTCCGCGGCGACTCGCGCCCCAACTCGACGAGCCAGTTCGACGCACTCGGCCATCGAGGCGCCGGTGAGGGGGACGAAGGGCACAACATCGAGGGCTCCCATTCTCGGGTGGACGCCGTCGTGCTGTCGGAGATCGATTCTTGCGACGCACTCTGCCGCAAGGACGAACGCCGCGTCCTCGACGGCGGTCAACGGGCCGGCCAGCGTGAAGACGGAGCGGTGATGGTCGGCGTCGGTGTGCAGGTCGAGGAGCCGTGCGCCGGTCGACCGAAGCGCGGCGGCGATCGCCTCGATCACCGCCGCGTTCCGCCCTTCACTCACGTTGGCGACGCACTCGATCACGCGGGCCCGCCCTCACGGCTTCGCCGGCAGGAGGGAGATCTGCGCCGAGGCCACCTCGGATTCCCCGACGGTCGCGACGACGTCGGCCACGAGGACGCCTTGCCGCCGTCGGGATGCACAGGCCTCGATGCGGACCTGATCTCCGGGGACGACGTGCTTTCGGAACCGCGCCTTGTCCACTCCCACCAAGTACCCCAGGGCGCGCGGCGTCTCGTCGGAGAGAACGAGGAACGCGGCGACCTGGGCCATGGCCTCGAGGAGCAGGGTCCCGGGCATGATGGCCGGCATCGGCTCCGGGAAGTGCCCCTGGAAGAACGGCTCGCCGATCGAAACGTTCTTGATTCCGACGATCCGGCCCGGCGCCTCCTCGACGATGCGATCAACCATCAAGTAGGGAAACCGGAGAGGAATGAGCCTCCGAATCTCCTCAATGTCGCGCATGGTCCGCCCGAGACGCCTACAGGTAGTTGGCGATCTCGACCTTCACCAGCTCCGTGATGTCGGTAAGCACGGACGGGTCTGCATAGACGACCGTGTTCTTCGTCGGGAGGACGAGGTGGTACCCCTTTTGCACGGCGATCTTCTTTGCCGCCTGCTGGATCTTCAGGGTCGCGGCCTGCGTCAGGAGGGTATCCAGCTGCTGGAACGCGCTCTGCACTTGGCCGAGTCGGCTCTGGAACTCCGTTGCGTCGACCACGCCGAGCTTCGCCGTGGCGACCAGGTTCTTCACTTCCTCCACCACCGGCTGCGCGGCGTCTCGAAGCTTCTGTAGGTCGGCGCGGATGTCAGAAAACCCGTCCGATGCGATCATGCGGTCGATCGTGCCCACGTCGATGTCGAGCTGCGCGTCGATGAGTTCGACGTTCAGTTCGTTCAGCTTGCGCTGGTATTGATCCTTCGACACGGTGCCTTCCATGAACTCGCTCTGGAGCTCGACGATCTCGTTGCGCTTGTCCAGCGCTTTCTGCCGCAGACTCGCCACGGCGTTCGTGAAGACGCCAAAAGCGTCCTCGGCGTTGAGGTACGCGATCCTGAGGCCCCCGCCCGTCGAGGCGGTGCGCCGCAACGCGTCGACGTCGTCGCGGAGCTCGGCGATGTCGGACGGACTACCGCCGGCTCCCCCCGACGGAAGCACGAACTGAAGAATGAGCGCCCCAGCGGCGAGGACAAGGGCCACGGCTGCAACGACCAGAGTGCTACGAGACATACCATTCCCTCCTTGTGCTCCAGACCATGCGCGACACAGTGTACCGGATCGAGCGTCGCTGCGTCATCCTAGAACATCGACCCGAAAGCGAAGTCGAATCGCGGCGTCCACGCCGCACCCTCGCCGAACACCCAAACCACGTCAAGGCGTACGTAGACCCCTGCCACAAGCAATCCCAACTCAAACCCCGTAGAGGAGAGGATCTTGTCGACCTGCAGCCGATCCAGGTCGGCTCCCCAATCGAAGAAGGCTGCAGCGATCAAGCTGTCGGCGAGGCCCAGTCGGTACTCGAAGTTCGCGACGAAGATGCGGTCTACCTGTTCCGACTCCTCGCTGAATCCGCGGATTGACGTCGCACCGCCGAAGTCGTACGCATGGGTCGAGCTCAATCCCTGCGTGCCCCAGCCGAGCTTGCACCGCATCGCGCAGGTGCAGTCGATGTCGCCAAGCAGCGTCGAGTAGACGGGGAGGAAGGCTACCCAAGAACCGTCGAGCTTCGCGAACTCCTCCCCGGTCGCGAAGCCGCCCGCCTTCTGCAGCTGCAGAGACCTCCTTGTTCCGCGGCTCGGGAAGAAAGGGTCATCGGAGGAATCCTCAGAGATGGCAATCCCTACGATCCCAGCGGGGATCCACTCCGCCGCGTCGAGTCGCCGGAACTGCTCGTGCGTATAACTCAAGTTGAGGTCAGCGTAATCAGCAACTGGGTAGCTGAACATCACGCTGCCTCCGACGGTGAGGTATTCGGTGGTCGCTTCGTCACTCGTGACATTGGTCAGGGTTCGGTATACGCTCGCCGCAACCCGGTCAAAGCCGGAGAAGTAGGCGACTGTGCTGTACCCGAGAGACCAGGTGCTTTCGGTCGGGTCGTCGCCGTCCGACAGCCCGCGGTTATAGCTCAGCGATACATCCTGGCCCGTCCCGAGCAGGTTCTTCTGGCTGACGGACAGCTCCCCGGTCAAGGCCCCGGATTTGGGGTCGACCGCGACAGAGCCGTTCAGTCCACCACGCCTTTGCTTGTCTGTTACCGACACCTGGACGTGGACTCCGTCGTCTCCCCAGACCGGCTCGATGGCCACGGTGTCGAAGTACCCGAGCGAGTTGAGCTTCTGGTACGACACCCTGAGGTCGTTGTAGGTGAGCACACGCCCGATGTGAAGCGACAGGTTCCTCCGCAGGACTCTGCCCTGGGTCTCGGTTCCCTCCGCGATCGAGATCTCGCTGATCAGCCCCTCCTCGATGCGGAGATAGAGGGTTTCGCCTTCGATCCGATCGAGCTTGAACGTCGCCATGACGAAGCCGGCGTCGTAGTAGAGGTCGTAGAGCGGTTCCAGCATCTGGAGCACGGCGTAGTTGTCGGCGACTCCGTCCGGAAGGTCGCCGAGGCGCTCCGAGGCAACGTCTACAGGGAACTGGCTGACGCCATCGACGATGACGGTCGTGAATGCCACGGGTGACGGGATGAGGGGGCGCTCGGTCAGCGTCCACTGGAGGAAGACCGCGTCGTGTTCGGGGCCTTCGATGGGCTGAACATCGACGCTCGAAAAGTACACCGACTCCCTGAGGGCCGCCATGACACGCTGCAGCTCCGTCTTCCGGAGCGGCTCGTTCAGAGGAAGGTCGAGCAACTCTGTGGCCACACCCTCGGGGACGGTCGACAGCCCGCGGACGACGTTGCCGACGACCCGTGCTTCAACGATGGTGATCGTGAGCATGGGCTCCGGCTTCACGTCACCGATAGCGATGAGCAGATACCCGTTGTCCGAGTACTTCTCAACGATCTTCTCGAGCGCGGTCTTGAGCGACGGAAGGTGGAGAATCTGGCCCTTCTTGACGTCGTTCTCGCGCAGGATCCTACGAATCGTCCCCGTCGAGACGATCGGAGCGTCGAACAGCTCGACTCCGAAGAGGCTGTAGGTCCTCCGGTTCGTGTTTCCCGTGATCTCGAACTCCTCCACGACCGGGTTCTCCGTGACGCTGAAGACGATGTTCCCGTCGTTGCTTACGCGTGGGAGCACCTCGCTGAACCAGCCAAGATCGTAGATCGCCTGCGACGCCGTCCGGACACTCTCCTCGGTCACAAGGTCCCCGGCACCGAACCCTACTGCGGAGAGGATCGCGTCTGCCTTGATCTCGTTGTTGCCCTCAATCGTGATCGACGTTACGTTTAGGGGGAACTCCGCCGCCGCGCACCCCACGCCTGCGACGGCGAGGCAAACGAGCAGAGTCCCCAACAGCCGTTTCTCCATCCCTGTCCTCCTCGTTCGAAAGAACCGGATCGTCAGGTGAGCATAGGCCAACCGCCGATGCGTTGCCAGCCTCTGAATATACCCACGCGGTGTGTGTTTTTCGTGAATCGATGTGCCCAAAACTCACTCCTCTCGCGCCTTTCCGGCGGCACGGTACTGGAGGGCCTCGGCCACGTGAGCGGGACGGATCCGTTCCTCGAGAGCCAGATCGGCGATGGTCCGAGCGACGCGGAGAACCCGGGCGTGTCCGCGCCCGGAGAGCGCGAATCGTGTGGCCGCTCTTCGCAGGAGCTCCGTCGCCTCAGGATCGAGCCGGCAATGCTCCCGCAGAGCGGCCCCCTCAAGGTCCGCGTTCTGGACACCGCCACGGTCCCGCTCCCACTGGATCTCGCGGGCGCGGGCGACGCGAGCGCGCACAGAGTCCGACGGCTCCGACACCACCGCTCCGAACAGGTCCCCGACGGCAAGGCGTGGGACCTCCACGAACAGATCCATGCGGTCGAGGAGCGGACCGGACAGGCGTTTCCGGTACCGGCGGAGGTCGTGGAGTGTGCAGGTGCAAGCCTGCAGCTCGTCGCCGAGGTGGCCGCACGGACAGGGGTTCGTCGCCGCGACCAAGGTGAACGCGGCCGGATACCGCACCGAGATGCCGGCGCGGGCGATGAGGATCGACCGATCCTCGAGGGGTTGCCGCAGCGTCTCGAGCACTCGTCGGTCGAACTCCGAGACCTCATCGAGGAAGAGCACACCTCGGTGAGCAAGGCTGATCTCGCCCGGTCCCGGGGTCCCGTGGCCGCCGCCGACCATTCCGGCGTACGAGATCGTGTGATGAGGCGCTCGAAACGGCCGCCGCTCGATCAGAGACTCCCCCCGCCCGAGCAACCCGGCGACGCTGTAGATCCTCGTGACCTCCAGGGCCTCGTCGAAGGACAAGGGGGGCAGAAGCCCCGGCAGGCAGCGGGCCAGCAGGGTCTTGCCCGCCCCCGGGGGGCCAACCATGAGGAGGTTGTGTCCGCCGGCCGCCGCGATCTCGAGCGCACGCTTGGCCACGAACTGGCCGCGCACCTCCGACAAGTCGCGCGCCGCGGGGACAGAGGTCGGCGCACGTCGTCCGGGCGGAAGCGCGGGCGCCGGCCCTTCTCCTCGCAGGATCGCGACGGCGTCCGCGAGGCAGGCGGCAGGATGGACAGCGACGCTCGGCGCCAACGTAGCCTCGGCGGTGTTGTCGGCCGGAACGATCACTCCGGGGATCCCTTCCGCCGCGGCCTGCAGGACGAGCGGCAAGACCCCCGGCACCGGACGGACCTCGCCATCGAGAGCCAGTTCCCCGACGATCAGGAAGCGACCCTCCGGCGCGGGAACCTGGTTCGACGCAATGAGGATTCCCAAGGCAACCGGGAGGTCGAACGCCACGCCGTGCTTGCGGACGTCGGCGGGTGCCAAGTTCGCCGTGACCCTTCCTGCGGGGAAGGAGTACCCCACATTGCGAAGGGCGCTGCGGATCCTCTCGCGACTCTCAGAGACCTCCTTGTCAGGCAGACCGACGATCTGGAACGAAGGGAGACCGCCTGAGACGTCGCATTGGATCTCGATCAGTTGGGCGTCGACGCCAAGGATCGCGCCGCTAGTCAGTCGGCCAAACATCGTCCAGCGAGAACGCGGCGCGATGGAGCCGCACGTCGTCGCCCTCCCACGCCACGACGTCGAAGCGCGCGGGCAGATCGGCGTCCGTGTGCGCGATGAACGCTTTGGCCGCCGTGACGATCCGTCGCTGCTTCGCGCGGTCGACGGCCGCCTCGGGGCCTCCGAATCCCTCGCCCGAACGGGCCTTCACCTCGACGAACACCAGCGTGCCGCCGTCCCGTGCGACGATGTCCAGCTCGCCTCCCCGGAACGACCAGTTCCGCGCGACGATGGCGTACCCAAGCTCCCGCAGCAACTGGCACGCGTTGTCCTCCGCCTGACGTCCCGACGTGTCTGGGGTGTGCATGTCTTAGATTAGCTTGTAGGGCACACGTCGGTCAATCCCGAGGGAACGGGTGGGAAATGGAGGACGCAGAGCGGCTGCGGTACAATCCGCAACAATGCCAAGGGCGACGAGGACTGAATGGGAACTCTTCTGAGGGACGTTCGCCTTCTCGGATGCGGTCCGTCAGCTTGCTGCATCCGCATCCAGGGCGAGCGGATTGCCGAAGTATCGAGCGCATCGCTTGCGCCAGAGGTCGGGGACGTGGTCGTCGAGGCCGACGGAAAGCTCGCCCTCCCTGGGTTCGTCAACGCGCACACCCACCTGCCGATGATCCTCATGAGGGGGTTGGCCGACGACGTTCCGCTTGAGGAGTGGCTCGAGCGATACGTGTGGCCGCTCGAACGGAAGCTCTCGCCGGAAGACGTGTACTGGTGCACGCTGCTCGCTCTTGCGGAGGCCGTGCGCGGCGGAACCGTGGCGGTGGCGGACATGTACTTCCACACCGATCGCGTTGCCCAGGCCGTCGAGGAGAGCGGAATGCGCGGCGTCCTGTCGTATGGAATGGTCGCGGACTCGATGCCCGAGGGCGGGGAGAAGGAATTGCGCATCACGGAAGCGATCGTCGCTCGCTGGCACGGCGCCGCGGAGGGGCGGATTGCGGTGGCTGTGAGCCCCCATTCGACGTACACGTGCGGCGGGGATGTCTGGCTGGCCTCCAAGGAGTTGGCAGAGAAGCGTGGGTTGAGGATTCACACGCACCTGTCCGAGTCGCGTCGAGAAGTCGCCACGGTGCGGGAGCGCACGGGGCAGACTCCGCCGCAGTACCTGGAGCGGCTTGGGGTTCTCGAGGTTCCCACGGTGGCGGCGCACTGCGTGCACGTTGACGAGGCGGACCTTGATCTCCTTGCGCGGAGGGGGGTCGTGGTGGTCCACTGTCCGAAGAGCAACGCGAAGCTCGGCAGCGGAGTCGCGCCGCTGGTTGCGATGCGGGCGCGTGGCATTCGCGTGGCTCTCGGAACCGATGGAGCCGCATCGAACAACCGACTCGACATGATCGAGGAGCTTCGCGCGGCGTGGCTTCTCGCGAGAGGCCCGTCGGAAGACCCGCGAGCGTTGTCTGCGCGAGATGCGGTCGTGATGGCCACAGACGAAGGGCGCGCGGGTTTGGGGCTCCCGCGGGCGCGCCTTGAGGTCGGCGACGTCGCGGACGTGGTGCTGTTGCGGCTTGACGCCCCGCACGCGACGCCGTCGGGCGATGCGTTCGCGACGCTCGCGTTCTCGTCGCAGTCAAGCGATGTGACCGACGTGTTCGTCGGGGGAAGGCCGCTCATGCGGGAGAGTCGGCTCCTCACCATCGACGAGGAGCGGGTACAATCGGAGGTTGACCGCCTGCTGCGCAGGCACACCAACTAGCACCCCGCCTTGGAGAAGGGAGATTCCCTCTCTCGGACGTGGGAGGAGGAACGGAATGGGTTTGTCGTCGGAGAAGAAAGCACAGATCGTGCGGGAATTCGGGCAAGGAAGTGGAGACACAGGGTCCGCGGCGGTGCAGGTCGCGCTCCTCACCCAGCGGATCGACGAACTGACGGAGCATCTCAGCCGGCACAAGAAGGACTTCAGCTCACAGCGAGGTCTGCGACGAATGGTCGGCCTACGCCGGAGGATGCTGAAGTACATCAAACGCCGTGACTTGTCGGCGTACAAGGCGCTGTCTGAGCGCCTCGAGATCAGAGGAGTCTGAACGTTCCATGTACATTCGAGAAAGCATTGACTTCAACGGGAGAGAGCTCGCGCTTGAAACGGGGCAGCTCGCCCGTCAGGCCGGCGGGGCGGTCCTCGCCATTTGTGGGGATACCCACGTCCTCGTGACCGCCGTGACGGCCCGCGCCGTGCAAAACGCCGGGTACTTCCCGTTGCGCGTCGACTACGAAGAGAGGTTCTACGCGAGCGGCAAGATCCCCGGGGGATTCTTCAAACGCGAAGGCAAGCCGAGCGACAGCGCCGTCCTGATCGGACGGATGATCGACCGACCCATTAGGCCGTTGTTCCCGGACGGGTACAACGATGAGGTGCAGCTCGTGGCCACCGTCTTGTCGGCCGAACCGGACTGCTCGCCGGGCGTTCTCGCCATCACGGGCGCGTCGGCGGCGCTCTTGATCTCCGAAGCCCCGTTTCAGGGGCCGATCGCGGCGGTCAAGGTCGGTCGGAAGGACGGGCGCTTCGTCGTCAACCCGGATGCCGAGACCCTCGCCGCGAGCGGCGTCGACATCACCGTGGCCGGCACGGAGAAAACGGTCACGATGGTCGAAGGGATGATGGACGAGTTGTCCGAGGACGAGGTCGTGCAGGCGATCGAGCTCGCCCACGACGCGATTCGGGAACTCGTGGCGCTGCAGCGCCGGTTCGCCGAGCGCGTTCAACCCGTGAAAACGCCCGTCGCGCCGGCGGAGCCCACCGCCGGCGACCTGGCCGAGCGCGTGCGTAACCTGATGTGGGACGAGCTTCCGGGGATCCACGACGTCGGAACGAAGCAGGGACGCGGCGAATTCATCGACCGCCTGCGGGAGAAGGCTGTCGCTCAGTTCCTGACCGTCGAGGCGACGAGCCCTGAGGCGGCGGCCCAGACGGCGGCCATCTCCGGCGCCGTGGACGTCGTGCTCAGGGAGTACATGCGGAAGCAGATCCTGGACCGAGGGCTTCGTCTCGACGGGCGCCGGCCGGAGGAGATCCGGCCGATTTCGTGCCGCGTCGGGGTGCTGCCGCGCACGCACGGGTCGTCGCTGTTCACCCGCGGCGAGACGCAGAGCATGGGAATCGTCACCCTCGGCGCGACCCGCACGGACGAGCAGATCATCGACCAGATGATGTTCGACGGCCGCAAGCGGTTCATGCTCCACTACAACTTCCCGCCGTTCTGCGTCGGGGAGGTCGGGCGGATCGGGTCGCCGAGTCGCCGGTCGATCGGCCACGGGTACCTGGCCGAGAACTCGCTCCAAGCGGTCCTTCCGACGGAGGAGGCGTTCCCGTACGTGGTCCGTGTCGTATCGGAGATCCTGGAGTCGAACGGATCGTCCTCCATGGCCACCGTCTGCAGCGCATCGCTCGCGATGATGGATGCCGGCGTTCCGATCAAGAAGGCGGTGGCGGGCATTGCCATGGGGATGATCGAGGAAGCGAGCAGCGGCCGCAGGGTCATCCTGACGGACATCCAGGGCGCCGAGGATCACGACGGCGACATGGACTTCAAGGTCGTCGGGACGAGGGAGGGCGTCACCGGCTTCCAGCTCGACGTGAAGGTCGGAGGCATCGACAGCGGCACGTTGCGGCAGGCGCTCGAACAGGCCAAGCGCGGTCGCCTCGCGATCCTCGATGCGATGGAGCGGGCGATTGCCGCGCCGCGGGCGGAGTTGTCTCCGTACGCTCCGAAGCTGATCACGATGACGATCGCGGTCGACAAGATCGGCCTCGTCATCGGGCCGGGAGGAAAGACCATCCGGCAGATCATCGAGGAGACGGGCGCCGAGATCGATATCGCCGACGATGGAACGGTCAAGATCGCGGCTGCAGACGAGGATTCTGCGGTCGCCGCCAAGCAGCGGATTGAGGATCTCACCATGGAACTCGAGGTAGGGACGAGACTCAAGACGCACGTGACGCGCATCGTCGACTTCGGCGCGTTCGTCGAGCTGCGAGGCGGCGGCGAAGGCCTCGTTCACGTCTCGAACCTGGCGTCGGGATACGTGTCCAACGTGCGCGACGTCGTCGACGTCGGCGACGAGATCACGATCGAAGTGATCGGCGAGGACAAGATGGGGCGTCCCGACCTCCGCCGGGTCGAAGAGGGAGAGCCAGCCGGCGGGGCCGGAGAGAGGGAACCTCGCGAGAGACACGGCCGCCGAGAGCGCGGCGATCGTGGCGAGCGGGACGGAGGCCGGCGCGGCGGCGGCGAGCACAGGGCTTCGGCGTCCGCACCCCAAGCCCAGATCAAGGTTGGGGACATCATCGAGGGCCGGGTGACGAACACGACGGACTACGGCGCGTTCGTCGAGCTTGCTCCGGACGTGACCGGGTTGGTTCACATCTCCGCCTTGTCGGACGACTACGTCCGGCGCGTCACGGACGTCGTACGCACCGGCGACCTTGTCAAGGTGGAGGTCCTCAACATCGACGAGCGCGGGCGCTACAAGCTCCAGAGGATCGTTCCGGAAGGCGAGAAGCGGCGAGAGCCGCAGCACGACGAGACGGAGCAGCCCCGCGAGCGAACGCCCCGCGGAGAGCGCGAGTCCGGCGGAGAGCGTGAGCCTCGTGGAGAGCGGGAACCGCGCGGAGAGCGCGGCGAACCGCGCCGCCGGTCCCAGCCTCGGAAGGAAGAAGCGCCGCCGCCGGTCGAGACCGAGCCGCTCCAGCCTGAGGAAGAGGCGGCCCGGGAATTCGAGGATCGGTGGTAGTCGAGACCCTCTACGAGGGGATGCGGAGCGTTACGCTCTCCAATGGACTGCGGATCCTCGTGGAAGAGGTTCCGCAGTCCCGTTCTGTCAGCGTGAGCGTGTGGGTCAACGCAGGATCGCGGGACGATCCCGCGGAATTCCCGGGGCTCGCTCACCTCGTCGAGCACCTGCTGTTCAAGGGCACCCAGACGCGAACCGGGCTGGGAGTGTCGCAGGAGATCGACGCCGTCGGGGGGTTCCTCGACGCCGCGACCGGCAAGGAATCGACGTTCGTCTACGCCGATGTCCCCGCCGACGGTCTCTCCACGGCGACCGAGCTGCTTCTCGACGTCGTCCTTCACCCGTCGCTTGCGGCCGACAAGCTCGAGCTTGAGCGGGCCGTCGTCCTGGAGGAGATCCGGGGCTACGACGACGATCCGGAACAGCGGGCGTTCGACCAGTTCGTCCGCGGCGTGTGGCCGGGCGACCATCCACTGTCCCGCAACGTGCTCGGCACCCGACGCGCGATCGAGTCCGTCCTGCGCAGCGACGTGGCCGCGTTCCACGCGCGGGTCTACCGGCCGGCAAACCTCGTCATTGCCGCGGCGGGGGCAATGGATGTCGAGCGCCTCTTCGTGGACGTCGAGCGTCTGGCGGCGGGCGACGGCCGCGCGGCCGCACCGGTGCCGCTCCGGGTCCCGCCGCTCTTTCAGTCGGCGCGCAACCACTACGTGCAGCCCACCGGGCAGACGCACGTCTACCTCGCCCTGCCGGGGCCGCTCTCCGACGACCCGGATCGGTACCCGCTAGAGGTTGCGAATGCGGTGCTCGGCGATGGGACCAGCTCGCGCCTGTTCTGCGCGATTCGCGAGGATCGTGGGCTGGCGTACGCAGTCCATAGCACCATCAGCCGATACAGCGACACCGGGCTGTGGATGGCCTACGCCGGCGTGGCCCCGTCCACCGCAGACGCGGTGGCCGACCTCCTTTTCGGGGAGTTCGGTCGGCTGCGCGGCGAACCGATTCCGGAGGACGAGATCCATCTTGCCAAGGCCCGCATTCGAGGGTCATTCATCCTCGGGCTCGAGTCGAACGCGAATCGGGCGATGCGGCTCGGAACGGCGGCGATCCACGGTCGCGAGATCCTCTCTCCCGAGCAGATCCT
>Ga0209609_10000609_pt1 | contig 21379 bp, 18 predicted proteins | sample LakKivw325mmetaG_FD_184136 | JGI IMG/M metagenome (GOLD analysis project Ga0209609, IMG submission 184136) | Anoxic lake water microbial communities from Lake Kivu, Rwanda to study Microbial Dark Matter (Phase II) - Lake Kivu water 325m metaG... | ecosystem: Environmental > Aquatic > Freshwater... | reverse complement strand
GCAAGTGAAGGGGAAGATTCCCGCCTTCGCGGGAATGACTAAACAGGCAGGATGATGCGCCAGCGCATGAGAGAGTTCACCGCCTTCGCGGGAAGGACATATACGGAGGGAGCAGTTCTGCGGTTACTTTATCAGGGTTTCCAGATTGGCCTTGGATTGGGAGTTGGTGGTCCAGATGAAGCTGCCCTTGGGACAGGGGAATTCGGCGCATTCAGCGCAGGTGGCATAACCCTTACCAAAGGCGCAGGAACGGATGGAGCAGACGGCGCAGAAGCCGATGTGGCGTCCTTCGTTGCCGCAGCCGTCGCAATCCAGTTCAGCCAATGAGATCTCCTTTCCGAACTGCTTTAAATAGATATCCGCCAGCTTTTGCTTGAGGACGGGGTCCTGTTTCTGTGTTGCTATGAAAGCATCACAGACAGTGCAGTCGATCCCGCAGGGAGCAAACTGGTATTCATAAAATCAGTCCTTTCTGATGCCATGACGCAGGATGGCTCTGATCTCGTGGGTGACTTCTTCCAGATTGACTTCTTCCGGGTTGACCAGCCAATGGGTCAGCACTGAATCCATCGCTCCCAGGATCAGATATGCTACAGTGATTGGATTGAAGGGCATGGTCGTGCCCTGCTCAATCGCCAATTTAACCAATTCGATGATGTAATCGGCATAATCGTGATAGGGATTGTAGGTCGGATAGCGCTTGTAAAATTCCTCGCACTGACGGACATCGACCACAAGGAAGCGTGCCATGCTTGGTTTGTGGGTAAAGATCTCGATATGATGATAGAAGAACATGAAAAGCCGGTCGATGGCTGGCTCGACATCCGCCACCTTCTGCTTGATCTTGTCGAGGTTGACATCCATCATTGATTTCATGGACTGCAGCAGCAGATCATCCTTGTTCTGAAAATACAGATAGACGGTTCCGGTCGCCACACCTGCCTTATCGGCGATTTCCTTGATTTTGGTTTTGCTGTAACCCTTACGGGCAAAAACATCGATGGCAGCAGTGAGGATCTCCTTCCTCTTATCAATCACAAAGGAGCGTTTCTGGCGTCTGGCGTGAATCATGGTAACTCCTTATATAATATATTATTATGTTTAGATTCAGAATTCCGGTTTCAGTCAAAAATGACTACCCGTTCATTTATTCCAGACAACTGATTTATGTCAAAGTTTTTTTTGCAAATAGGCATAAAAATTGTATGAGAATAAGGCATTCAGGAGGCTGTGTGAAAAGAAGTTTTTTAGTTGTAATAATTGTCCTCATAACGATCGGAGGACTGTTTGCCCATGACGGAAGAGACTATGGCAGACAGGCAGAAACCGCTGACAGCAGAGGTCTGGACCGTGTTTTTGTGGAAACACCTCCCCCACCCGGACCGGTGCGCCCTGTGGCAGAATTCGAGCCTGCCTCACAGGTTCTGATCCGTTATCCATTGGGCTTTCCGACCGCTTTGGTGGCTCAGCTTGCCAATGTGGCGGAAGTGGTCTGCATCGTCAGCAGCACTTCGGTGCAAAGCCAGGCGACGACAGCGTTTCAGAGCGCCGGAGTGGATATGTCCAAAGTGATCTTCATGATCGCGCCGACCAACACATACTGGACCAGGGATTACGGCCCGTGGTTCATCTTTGACGGCAATGACGAACTTGGTATTGTGGACTTTCCCTACAACCGCCCCCGCCCTCAGGATGATGAAATACCGCGCACCTTTGCCCAGACTTACAACTATCCGCTGTATGGAATGAACATCACCAACACCGGCGGAAATTACATGACCGACGGCATCAACACCGCTGCCCAGACCACTCTGGTCTATCAGGAAAACACCTCCCAGACCCAGCAGCAGATCAATCAGAAAATGAACAGCTACATGGGCATCAGCAATTATTATGTGGTGCAGGATCCCAATAACACATACATTGACCACATCGACTGCTGGGGAAAGTTTTTGGCGCCGGACAAGGTTCTGATCCGTTCCGTGCCGACAACACATGCACAATACAATGCCATCGAGGCAACGGCGAATTACTTTGCCGGACTGAACTGCGCCTGGGGTTATCCATATAAAGTTTATCGCGTCAACACACCACAAAATCAACCCTACACAAATTCCCTGATCCTCAATAAAACAGTGTTTGTGCCGATCATGAACAGCACCTATGACGCCCAGGCCTTGCAGGCCTACAGCAATGCCCTGCCTGGCTACAACATTGTCGGAGTAACAGGTTCCACAAGTACGCCATGGGAATCGACAGACGCTCTGCATTGCAGAGCTCACGAGATTGCAGACAAACAGATGCTCTTTGTCAATCATCAACCATATTTTGGTGAGCTAACTCAGCAGACAGAGTTCAGTTTTTCCGCCACCATCAAAGCTTACAGCCAGATGCCTCTTTACACGGACTCGCTGTTTGTCAGCTACAGGATCAATCAGGGACAATGGAGCAGAGCATATCTTTCCAATACATCGGGAAATGTGTATAATGCCCTGATCAGCAACCTGGTTCCGGGCGATACGATCAGATACTTCATTCACGCCGCAGACCAGAGCGGACGCTCCATAGACCATCCGCTGACGGGAGCGCTCGACCCTCACAAGTTCTGGATCGCCGGTGATAACCAACCTCCGGTCATTATTCATTTCCCCATTTCAAATCTGACCTCAGACCAGCTTCCCATCACTCTGTTTGCAGATGTAACAGACGGAACGGGAGTTGATAATGTCCAGCTTGTGTATAAAATTGACGACGGTGACGAGATCACTCTGGATATGATGAACGCCGGGGATGAAATGTGGCTGATTATCTTTGAGCCGGTTCTGCCGCCTCAGGATTGCCATCTTTATTATAAGATCGTTGCCACGGACAGCGCCGAACCTGCCAATACAATCAGTTCTCCCATTTCCGGCTGGTATGATGTCACGGTCGAAAGCACCTCTGCCAATGATGAAGTAATTCCAGATATTACCTTTTCTTTTCAAAATGTCTATCCAAATCCGTTCAGACACAAAGATGGACATTCTGTCGTCCTGTCTTACGCTTCCAAAGCAGGAACCACGGTCCAACTCAGCATTCATAACGTAAAAGGACAATTGGTCAGGACCATGCGTGCTATTACAAAATCTGACGGCAGCCAGAATCTATTCTGGGACGGCAAAGACAGCACAGGAAGATCCGTGCCCTCAGGAGTGTATTATCTCAGGTTGGATAGTTCAACAGGCAGGTTTGTCAAAAAACTGCTGATCATGAACTAGATGGGATTATCTGGTATAGTGTCACAACATATTGTTTTTAAAGCAGTTGACTTTGTTTGGCAGATAAAAGTCAATTCAATGAAAAAAAATTCTTGACAAGATATCTGAACTGCCTATTTATGTAATCAGCCTACAGACCCTACATAGAATGCCCTCCGAGCAGTGGAGACATCGCCCGATGTTCTCCACTGTTTTTTTATCCAGACTTTTCGGAATTGGGCAGAAAAATCTTTACATAATCAGGTATGTGAGATTTTGTTTCTGACATAGTAAATATACTGTTCAGCATAGTAAGATAGGAGTAAAAAGAGCGCTTTGGAAGATATCCGGATAGAAAATATCAGCAAGAGTTTTGACGGCTTTCTGGCTGTAAATGAGGTCACCCTTTCCATTCAGCAGGGGGAATTGTTTTCCTTTTTAGGACCCAGCGGTTGCGGAAAGACGACTCTGCTCAGAATGATCGCCGGTTTTGAAACTCCTCTGACCGGCAGGATTTTGCTTGGCAATCAGGACATCACACAACTCCCGCCCTATAAGAGACAGGTCAACACCATCTTTCAGAATTACTCCCTGTTTCCGCATATGACAGTCTATGAAAACGTGGCTTTTGCGCTCAGGATCAAGAAACTGCCATCCTCGGAAATAGACTCCCGGGTCAGGGAAATGCTGCAATTGGTGAAGATGGAAGATCAGGCTGCCAAATATCCCAATACGATCAGCGGCGGCCAGAAACAGCGGGTAGCCATTGCCAGAGCCCTGATCAACAAGCCCAAGGTCCTGCTTCTGGATGAACCTTTGGCAGCGCTTGATCTCAAACTGCGCCAGCATATGCTGATCGAACTGATGAACATCCACGACGCCGTCGGAATTACTTTTATCTATGTGACACATGACCAGAGCGAGGCCATGAGCATCAGCGACCGCATTGCAGTAATGAATCACGGCAACATCATTCAATCCGGTCCGCCGGATGACATCTATGAGCGCCCTGCCAGCATTTTCAGCGCTTATTTCATTGGCGAAACCAATCTCATTCCGGCAGAAGTGACTGCCATCGAGGATGATTATGTGGACCTCAAATGCTTTGCCGGAGCGGATGAGAGCTTTGAGATAGACAGCACTTTTCATTTCAGGCCAGAAGTCGGACAGAAACTGACTGTTTCTCTGAGACCAGAAAAGATAGCCATTTCCAGAACCAAACCCCGCATTCTGGATGACATAAACTTCGTCAGGGGCGTGATCGAAGACATCCTCTATCTGGGCACGCATACGCAATACATAGTAAAAGTGGGAAATCTCAAGTTCAGGGTATTCAGTCAGCACAAGCGCGTCTATTTTGATGACAAGGCACTGGACTGGGAAGAGCCTGTCTGGCTGTTCTGGCACGATAGCGATACCTGGCTGATCGATGAAGTAACACCTGCCGGATTGGATGTCGGAGAGGTTAATGTTTTTGAACGGCCGATCCAAATGTCGCGTGGCATCAAACGCATAATCAGAAGCGAATGAGTCATCAGCACAGACATAATCAGCCCAGTCTGCTGGAAACAAAAGACCTAAGCAAACGCAACCTGCAAAGCTGGCTGCTTTCTGCCCCTTCCCTGATCTGGCTGACCGCTTTCTTTTCCATACCCTATCTGATCATATTAATATACAGCCTGCTGACTCCTGACATCTATGAAGTGAAGTTTCTTTTTTCGCTGAATGCCTACAGAGACATCTTCAGCGGGCTCTACTTCAAGCCCTTTTACCTGTCCATGCGGTTGGCAATGATCACCACCATGCTGTGTCTGCTGTTGGGCTATCCTGTTGCTTATTTGATCGCCCGCAGCAGCGAGAAATGGAAGAACATTTTGCTCATCCTGATCATTATTCCTTTCTGGACCAATTTCATCATCCGCATCTTTTCCTGGAGGATCTTTCTCTCCACGCACGGTGTGATGAATGAAGTTCTGATGGCTCTGAACCTGATCTCCTCCCCCATTGAGATCATCAGAACCGACCTGGCGGTTATTATAGTAATGGTCTATGTTTATCTGCCATATATGATTTTACCTTTATACAGCGTGATCGAGAAGCTGGATTTTACTCTGCTGGACGCAGCTACCGATCTGGGGGCGAGCAATCGACAGGCTTTTTTCAAAGTTACTTTACCCTTATCCAGAGAAGGCATTTTTGCCGGCTCGATCCTGGTCTTCATTCCTGCCTTGGGAGCCTATCTGATCCCTCAACTGGTGGGCAATCAGAATGCCCTGTACATCGGACAGATCATCACTTACAGGATCAAAAACATCCCGCGCAACTGGCCTGTGGCATCAGCGCTGTCGCTTGTAATGCTGATCATCATTGCCATGATCCTGCTGACCGGCTATTACATCTATCAGAAAAGGCGCATCAGGAAACTGCATGAAAACAGGTAAGATCTATCAGAAACTGAATCTGACCATCTTCACTCTGGTGATGGTGTTTCTCTACATTCCCATCATCATTCTGATCATCTTCAGTTTCAACAACAGCAAGATCGTGGCAGGTTGGAAAGGCTTTACTTTCAAATACTATCTACTGCTGTTTCAGAATGCGCAGATCAAAACTGCCTTCCAGCACACTTTGATCATAGCAGTTACCTCGACTCTTGCTTCCACTGTGCTTGGGGTGCTCTGTGCTTTGGGACTGGAAAATAAACGTTTTTCGGGTCGGAAGATGATGAGTGCCCTGATCTATATTCCGCTCATCATGCCCGACATCCTGATGGGCGTTTCCCTGGCTCTGCTCTTTAACTTTCTGAGAGTTCAGACGGGGATGGTGACGGTCTTTATAGCACATGTGACTTTCTGTCTGTCATATACCGTGATAGTGATTCAGAGCCGATTGGCGGGTTTTGATTATTCGCTGGTCGAAGCTGCCATGGATCTGGGTGCCAAGCCCTGGCTGATCTTTTGGAAAGTGAAATTTCCTCTGATGTTACCTGGAATCATTGCCGGAGCGCTGCTGGCCTTCACTCTCTCCATAGATGATTTTGTCATCACCTTCTTCACCTCAGGCAGAGGATTTGACACCCTACCGATCTATGTGGAAGGGGCCATCAGGCGCGGTACCATCACCACGATAAATGCGCTCTCCACACTGATGATCGGCTTTACGCTCTTCCTGGTTGTAGTCACCAAACGCATTCGTAAATTGCTCCTGACCTGATCCCCATTCCAACCTCACAGCCATATCACAAATCGCTATCCTGCAGGTAGCCACCTGTGCCCACCCACAAGAGGAGTCCTTGAGGCCAGCAGGCGGCAAGCAGGGAAGGAAAGAGAAAAAAAAGACAGTCTATTGGTAGTTGATTACCCTGGACACATAAAAGTACATCAGTTCATTCAGCTCTTTGTCAAACTCCATAAGAGAAAAATCCTCCGGCAGTTTTAAGGCGATCTGATGAGCTTCAGTCAGAGCTTGTTGATACAGGTTTTCGGCATTCTCGGTCTGTCTGTGTTCATACTTGTCAGCACCAAAAACCTGTGCGATATCAAGATTTATATCTGCTGTCCGGAGCGAGTTTTGATGTGTCCATTCACCGTTCTTAAGATCGAAAGTGTATAGGGGTAGAAACCTGCTGCCGTATTCGATGACAAATTTAACGGCTGCGATCAGGTAATCCACCTCAGCTTCATTCAATACATAATGCAGATTCAGTCTCACCCAGCCTGGCTTGATACCACTGTAGCCGGCATTGGTAATGGCGCAGCGGTAGAAATTCGAGACCTGCTGCTCGATCTTCATCAGATAATGGCCATACGGTCCGGCGCAGGAGCAGCCTGCCCTGGTCTGTATTCCAAACAGGTCGTTGATCAGTCTGGTGACAAATTTAGGATGCAGGATCCTGTCTTTGTGCTTTATATTAAACGGTATGATGGGCAGCTTCCGGTCCGTTTCAAGCGGGCCGTAAAAAGAGATCCTGCTGTCGCCTGAAAAAGCAGCCATGAACTTGTTGAAATAATGCTCCTCGATCGCATCAATGGTCTCATAGCCGGCTTTCTGTTTGACCTGAAAAACGAGGGCGGTTCTGATCGCCTGCAAAATTCCGGGTGTGCCCGCTTTTTCCCGTGTCTCGATATCTTTGGTGTATTCTTCTCTGACCGGAGAAACATAATCCACAGTTCCTCCAGCGCTGACTGTAGGCGGCAGATGCTTTTGATAGATATCCTCATTGAAGATCAGGATGCCGCTGGTGCCGGGACCGCCTAAAAACTTATGGGGAGAAAGAAAGATGGCATCAAAATAGCTTTCCGCATCACGGTTCATATCGATCTTGACATAAGGCGCACAGGCAGCAAAGTCAAAACAGGCCAAAGCTCCATGCCTGTGCAGGATGCGAGCCACATCATAGACTCTGGTCCTGAGTCCGCTGACATTGGAAGCTGCAGAAAAGGAGCCTATCTTGGGGCGTCTGGCATACCGAGGGTCTGAGACGACTTCTTCCAGTCTGTTCAAATCAAGTTCTTCATTCTCATTGAGAGGGATCTCCACAATGTCACACAGAGTCTGCCGCCACATGATCTCGTTGGAATGATGTTCATAGGGGCCGACAAAAACGATGGGTTTGTTATCATTGATATAGTCATGCAGAGCCTGATTGCAGGCCGTTCTGTCGGGATTGCGTTCCAGGCAGCTTTTGAGGAAGGCATTGACTCTTTCCCGCGTGGCGGGAGGCCAATACACACCCAGGATCTGCTGCAGCTTGACGATCCCACCCGTCGTACCTGACTCGGTAAAGATCACCTTGCCTTTGGGACCGGCATTGACAGCGGCTTTTATGATGTGTTCGGCTTCATGCAGCAAAGAGGTCATCGTCTTGCCTGTGAAATCATCTTCCGTATGCGTGTTGGCATAATACTGGAGGATTTTCTGGATGTGGTTTTCAACTGAATAAAGTCCTCTGCCGCTGGCTGTATAATCTGCATAGACCAACGGACGCTTTCCAAAAGGCGTCTCGAATATCATGTTCCTGCCGATGATGTCACGCCTTAGCCAATCCAGACTTGCAATTCTTTCTTCAATTTTCATCAGAATACTCAAGCTGTAAGCTGTAAATTTTGTCAACTCTGATTGTTGCTGTCCGGACAATGGAACAAGCCGACCATCATTTCGCTTGACATTTTTTGCTTCAAATGCAATCATATATCTATTAAATATCTTTGAACAGAGGAGCCAGAATGAGTGAAATACTAATTGGCAAAGGCGAACAACAGGTTCATCTGCTTGGCAAATACGGCAACCGTCACGGTCTGGTGGCAGGCGCGACAGGCACAGGCAAGACCGTCACCTTGATGGTATTGGCGGAAGGCTTTTCCAGAATGGGCGTTCCTGTCTTCATGGCAGATGTTAAAGGCGATGTGGCAGGCCTGGCCATGGCTGGAGCCCCCAATGATAAAATAGCCCAGAGAGTTGCGCAGATAGGCATTGACGGCTACACCAACGAAGCCAGTCCTGTCGTGTTTTGGGACGTGTTTGGCAAGTCAGGGCATCCGGTTCGCACCACAGTCAGTGAGATCGGGCCAAGTTTATTGGCGAGGATGCTGGAGCTTAATGACGTGCAGAGCGGAACTCTGGAAATAGCGTTCAAGCTGGCTGACGATCAGGGCCTGCTGCTTCTCGACATGGACGATTTGCGCTCCCTGCTTACCTTTGTGGCAGACAACAGAGGTGAGATCTCGAAGCAATACGGACTGGTCAGCACTCAATCCATCGCAGCCATTCAGCGTTCTCTGCTGTCTTTGGAACGAGAGGGCGGGATCGACTTTTTCGGCGAGCCGGCCATTGAACTGATGGACCTGATGAGAACTGACCTGAGCGGTAAGGGCATAATCAATATCCTGGCTGCTGATAAACTGATCCTGAAGCCGCGTCTGTATTCCAGTTTCCTGCTCTGGCTGTTGTCAGAGCTGTTTGAAAATCTGCCTGAAGTGGGCGATCTGGACAGGCCGAGACTGGTCTTTTTCTTTGATGAAGCGCATCTGCTCTTTAACGATGCTCCGCCTTTGCTGCGCCAGAAAGTTGAACAGGTGGTCCGCATCATACGCTCCAAAGGTGTCGGGATCTATTTCTGTTCGCAGTTTCCTGATGACGTTCCGGACGAGATCTTGGGACAACTGGGAAACCGCGTCCAACATGCGCTGAGAGCTTACACCCCGCGTGACCTGAAAGCTGTAAAGACTGCAGCGGAGACCTTTGTTGCCAATCCTAAGATCAATGTAGCGGAAGCGATCTCCAGTCTTGGCACCGGCGAAGCTCTGGTCTCCATGCTTCAGGAGAAAGGCGTTCCCATGCCTGTGGAGAAAACAATAATCTGTCCTCCCCGCTGCCGCATGGGATCCATCACCCCTGAGGAGCGCAATACAGTAATGATGCGCAGTCCCATATTGGGAAAATATGACACAGCAGTCAACCGTGAATCCGCCTATGAAATTCTCAACCGACGTGCTATTCAAAGAGAAGCTGAAGCTGCCCCATCCAAACAGAATCAAACAAAGAAACAACAGGAAAGCAAAGGCATGATCGGAGATCTGCTTTGGGGTACAGGAAAACGCCAGGGCATGGTGGAAACGATGGCCAAACAGGCTGCGCGGACAGCAGGCAATCAAATCATCCGTGGCCTGATGGGCAGTCTCCTGGGCGGCCCTAAGCGACGTTAAACTCCTATCCTGCTTCTCCCTTCCATCATCAGTCAAAAATGATTAACAGATAACCGGGGTATAAGCGACTGGGATCGGTTATAGTGGGGTGAAGTATGGGTAAAACATAGGTTAAGATATAAGGGCAAAGCAGTCAATAAGTTAGAATGTAATTGGTGGAGGTGGCGGGAGTCGAACCCGCGTCCAAAGAACCGTTGCCCTGCAAATCTACATGTTTAGTTATCGTTGGATCTCAGCTTTGGATTAGACGATAATCAGACCGCCCAAAGCCCAGCCCGTGATCTTAGCCGAAGGTTACAGACATCACCTCCGGAGCAGCTTGACTGTTACGACGCTCATTCCGGTCCCGCAAGCACGGACCGGGTGACCGTTAGCTGACTAAGCAGCTAATTGTAGGTTATTGTTTGCGGTTATTGTTTGCCACCATCTTTACGGGATAGATGACGTATCCGGCATGCATTGCAAAACCCCTGGTTCCCTGTCGAAACCAAATCACCCCCTATGTATCTGTCAAAGAACTATGACCTATTTTCCACATGCAATTTCCTTGTCAATAAAGATTTTTATGCTCTGATGAAATCATTGGAAGGAAAATTGCACTATATGTGGTCCGATAGCGGTGCACCTGATACTGAATAAACTGCAGTACAATGCCTTTTCGGAAGATCTAACTGGCGGTAATAAAAGCAGTTAATTGCTCCTGATCTGAGCAGCATTGAGGATCAGAAGACAGTAAACAGCATTGCTCAAAGGCCACATAGCTGATGTAAAATTATAGCAGGAAGCGTTTTCCCCCTCGCTTCCTGTTTTTTTATGCTCAAATTAGCAGTCTAAGATTTTGATTGACAATTTTGCCGTTTCATTTATTTTGTCCAATAGATTGGCAACTGATAAAAATAATTGCTAAATCAAATCAAGACAGGCATAGAATTTACTTTAAGTGTATGGAATTAATGACTTGTATGACAGGTAGATATGAAAAAGAATGAATTAAGACTGAACGTAACGCTTTGTGCGCTTGTGGATGAGTATATCTTGTCAAATGAGCCAGTCTCGTCGCGCATCCTGAATGAGAAATATCTCAGTCAGGTGAGTCCTGCGACGCTCAGAATTGACCTGTTTAAACTGGAAGAGATGAATCTGATCCAGCAGCCGCATACATCGGCAGGCAGGGTTCCGACCATACACGGTTACCGGCAGTATCTGAAGAGCATAGAGTCACAGCACAAGCAGACGACATTCGGCAACATGGATTTTCTGCGCGAACTGCTGATCAGGCATTACAAAGATACTCCCCGCGCCCTGCATTACATCATGCAGCTGCTGGCAAAGGAGACAGATCAGCTCAGCTTTGTGGCAGAGCCGGAAGTGTCGTCCGGATACTTGAGCAAACTGGAAGTATTCAGGATCGAACCTCATAAATACCTGTTTGTGATGAGCCTGGACAGCGGTCTGGATAAAACCGTAATAATGAAATGCGATTACGACATCACGGAAGCACAGCTGAAAAAACTGGTGCGCTATCTGAATGACGAACTGGTGGGGCTTCGCATCTATGACATCGCCAATAAGTATCTGGTGGAAATGCGGGAAGTCATTGAGAAGGAAAGTCCGCTCCTCAACCAGTTCCTGAAAGAGCTGCACGAAGCTTTCATCGAGATCTCCAGCTTTTTCATCCACTTTGACGGAAGCATCAAGTTCCTGGAGCAGCCTGAGTTTGACAGCAAGGAAGAGGTCCTGAACTTCATGCACCTGATCCAGAGGCAGGATAAGATCCTCAACCTGATGAAGCAATATGAAAGACCTGACGAAGTCAGTGTGATCATGGGCGAGCAATTGATGGAAGCGAACTGGCAGCAGTTTGTCATCATCTTTACCCGCTATGAGATCTATGAAATTCCAGGCTACCTTGGAATCGTGGCACCTGTCAGGGCTGATTACAGAAAACTCATTCCGCTGGTCAGAGACGTGGCCAAGACCATTACCCTGACCACCAAGCGCGGGATGATGGTGAGAAAATAATTCAGCAGATTAGAGGAATAGATGTCAAAAAAGAAGAGTAAGGAAGATCTGGTTGAAAAGGAATTGGAACACGAGATCGAAATCAATCAATCTGAAGCTGAAAGCGGATCTGAAGCTGTAACGGATGAGATTACGCTAATCAGAGAAAAAGCAGCGGAAATGGAAGCGCTTGTCAATGAGTGGAAGGATAAATACCTGCGCTCCATGGCTGAGTTTGACAACTACCGCAAACGCTCTCTGGAAGAGAAGTCAGACTGGATCAAGCGGGCTTCAGAAAAGCTGGCACTCGCCATGTGTGATGTCCTGGACAATTTCGACCGCGCCCTGATGCAACTCACTGAAGATCAGAAAGAAGACAGCTTCATAAAAGGCATTCTCCTGATCGAGCAGCAGTTCAAGGCAGCTCTGGAACGTGAAGGCGTCAAACGGATCGAGGCTTTGGGAGAGGATTTTGATCCCAACCTGCATGAAGCTCTGGCACATATTCCTTCCGAGTATGAGGAAGGCATAGTGGCGGCAGTCATCCAGAACGGCTACACCATGCACGATAAGCTGATCAGACCCGTCAGGGTGGCAGTTTCCAGCGGCATAAATGAAAATAAAAATAATAATAAAGAATAAATGGAGGAACAACCATGGGAAAGATTATAGGAATTGACCTTGGAACCACAAACTCATGCGTTGCCGTCGTGGAAGGCGGCAAACCAGTAGTTATACAAAACGCCGAAGGCGGGAGGACCACTCCCTCCGTCGTCGGATTTACCAAAGACCGACAGAGACTGGTCGGGCAACTGGCAAAACGCCAGGCCGTGACCAATCCACATAATACCGTCTACTCAATTAAACGCTTTATGGGGCGTGCATATAGTGAAGTCTCGGAAGAAATCAAGCAGGTGCCGTTTAAGGTGATCTCAGGATTGAAGGGTCAGGCAGCAGTGCATGTCGATGTTGACAACAAAGACTTTACCCCTCAGGAGATCAGCGCGATGGTGCTTACTAAAATGAAAGAGACCGCTGAAGCGTATCTCGGAACCAAAGTAACGGAAGCAGTCATCACTGTTCCGGCTTATTTCAATGATGACCAAAGACAAGCAACCAAAGACGCCGGACGTATTGCAGGACTTGACGTCAAGCGCATCATCAATGAGCCGACAGCAGCAGCTTTGGCATATGGCATGGAAAACAAGAAAGAGCAGAAGGTGGCTGTCTATGACCTGGGCGGCGGCACTTTTGACATCTCCATCCTTGATATTTCCGACGGCGTAGTTGAGGTTCTATCCACCAACGGCGACACTCATCTGGGCGGAGACGACTTTGACAAACGCATCATAGACTGGATCCTGGAGCAGTTCAAGAAATCCGAAGGCATGGACCTGTCCAAGGATGCAATGGCTATGCAGAGATTGAAAGAAGCTGCCGAAAAAGCCAAGATCGAGCTTTCCGGAACGCAGACCACCAATATCAACCTGCCTTTCATCACTGCTGATGCCACTGGTCCCAAACACCTGAGTCTGGATCTCAGCTTAAGTGAATTCAACCGCCTGACCGCAGACCTGGTGCAACGTTCCATCGGTCCCTGCCAGAAAGCCATGCAGGATGCCAAACTATCAGTTTCTGACATCAGCGAAGTTCTGATGGTTGGAGGCAGTACCCGTATTCCGGCAGTTCAGGAAGCGGTGGAAAAGTTTTTCGGTAAAAAACCGAATTACAGTCTTAATCCGGATGAAGTTGTTGCCATTGGAGCAGCCATACAGGGTGCCATTCTGAGCGGTGACGAGAAGGTCAGCGATGTTCTGCTGCTTGATGTGACTCCTCTATCTCTGGGAATCGAGACTCTGGGCAGCGTGATGACAACTCTGATCCAGAGAAACACCACCATCCCGACCAAGAAGAGCCAGATCTTCTCAACTGCGGCGGATAACCAGACTGCAGTCACTATACATGTGCTTCAGGGTGAGAGACCCATGGCGAGTGATAATAAATCTCTGGGCAGATTCGACCTGGTCGGCATTCCGCCTGCTCCCAGAGGCATTCCTCAGATCGAAGTCACCTTCGATATTGACGCCAATGGCCTTCTGCATGTCTCTGCCAAGGACAAAGGCACCGGGAAAGAGCAATCCATAGTCATCGACAGAGCAGGAAACCTCAATAAAGACGATATCGACCGCATGATCAAAGACGCTGAGATGCATGCCGAAGAAGATAAAAAACGCCAGGAATTCATTACTGCCAAGAACGAACTCGATACCCTTATCTTCTCGACCGAAAAAGCTCTGTCAGAACATGGTGATAAGCTGCCTCCGGAAGATAGAAGCGGAATCGAGGAAGCCCTGAAAGAGGCGAAAGAGAAACACGAGAAAGCTACAGAAAAAGCGGAACTTGATTCTGCCAAGGATAACCTGATGAAGAAATCCCAGAAACTGGGTGAGATCATCTATGCCCAGGCACAACAACAGCAAGGTGCCGGTGCTGGATTTGATCCCAATGCGCAGGGCTTCAATCCTGAGGATTTTGCTCAGGGACAGCAACAGGAGCCAAAGCCTGAAAAGGAAGAGGGACCGATCGACGCCGACTTTGAAGTCGTCGATGATGACAAGAAATAAGTTAAACACGAAGAGCACGAAGAAAAAAACCACGAAGATTATAAGATAATGAGGTGGAGTTGAAAGATATATCCTATGATATCTTCTTACCTTCGTGCATTCTTCGTGTCCATCGTGGTTAAAATAAGGAGTTTGAGTGGCGAATAAGCGTGACTATTATGAAGTGCTGGGAGTTGACAAGAATGCCGATGACTCCACGATAAAGAAGGCATACCGCAAGCTGGCAATGCAGTTTCATCCTGATAAGAATCCTGATGACAAGGCAGCAGAAGAGAAATTCAAGGAAGCCAGCGAAGCTTATGAAGTTCTGTCCGATCCGGAGAAGAAAAAGCTTTACGACCAATACGGCCATGCCGGCGTGGAGAATGCCTTCGGCGGACAAGGTTTTGACTGGGGCAATTTCACCCACTTTGATGACTTGAATGACATCTTCGGAGGAGGTTTCAGCAGTATCTTTGAAACCTTCTTCGGAGGCGGATTTGGAGGCGGTGGAAGAAGCCGACAGCAAGCCAATCGCGGAGAAGATCTGCAGATAGAGCTTTCCCTGACCCTAAAAGAGATCGCCAGCGGAATCGAGAAAAAGATCAAGATCGGTGTCAAGGAAGCCTGTGACAAGTGCAACGGCACAGGCAGCGCCGACGGCAAGACAGAAACCTGTTCGCAATGCAGGGGCACTGGTCAGGTCAGGCAGGTGCGTCAGTCCCTCTTCGGACAGATGCAAACCGTCTCAGAATGCCCTTCCTGTCGAGGTGAAGGTAAGATCATCAAAAACCGCTGTGCCAAGTGCTACGGTGAAGGCAGAATGGGCAAGGTCAACGAAATCAAAGTCAAGATCCCTGCCGGCGTTGAAGAAGGACAGTACATCAGACTGCGCGGGCAGGGCAACGTCGGCCCCCGCAGCGGCAGCAGAGGCGACATCCTGGTCCTGATCCACGAAAAGCAGGACGATCAGTTTGAAAGACACGGACGAGATCTCTATCTGAAGTACCCCATTTCCTTTTCTCAGGCGGCTTTGGGTGATGAGGTGATCGTCCCCACCCTGCAATCCTCAGTTAAAATGAAAATCCCTGCCGGCACCCAGAGCGGGCGCATCTTCAGACTCAAGGGACAGGGCTTGCCGACTCTGCATTCATCCTATGGAACGGGTGACCTGCTTGTGGAGATCATTGTGGTCACACCACAAAGACTTCATAAAGATGAAACTGAACTCTTCAACCGCTTGAAAGAGTTTGACTCCAGACGCGAGCTCAAGCCTGGCAAGAGCTTCATTTCAAAACTTAGAGACTACTTTTCCTGAAGCCATGCCTTCCTTCTACTGTCCTGAATTAACCTGCAGCCTCCAACAGATTGAGCTTAGCGGTGATCAGTTTCATCATTTGGCTCATGTCATGAGACATAAATCAGGAGATCTGATCAAGCTCAACAGCGGAAAAGGGTATATCGGAACAGGAATTATCCAACAGGTAGACAAACATAAAGCAGTCATAGATATTGCAGAATTGAACTTTACAAAGCCCTCCCAGCCTGCATATGCCATCGCTTTCAGTCTGCGCAGTAAAAACGATGAATGGCTGGTGGAAAAAACCACCGAACTAGGCGTGACAGACCTCTTCCCCATAACGACACAATATTCTGTCCGCAATCCCTCTGTCAATACACTCTTAAGATTCCGACAGTCCGCTCTCAGCGCTATTAAGCAGTGTGACAATCCCTGGCTGCCTGTGATTCATCCAGTCCATTCTCTAAAGTCTGTAATAGATGCAATCAGGCAAGCAGATTATGAACCTGTAGCTGCTGTGGAAAGTCGTCCCGATCTCTGGATGAGTGATTTGAACTTAAGTGATAATTATTGCTTTATTGTCGGACCAGAAGGTGGATTTGATAAGGAAGAATTAGATTTCCTCTCAGAGAGTCGGATCAGATCAATTTCAATATCAGGAAAAGTGCTGAGAGCAGAAACTGCAGCTATTGCATTGGCAGCTCAGCACAATTTGATACACAGAAACTGACAGGTTCCAATCTCTAAAAAAACCTCAACACAAACGGCACAACATAGATTACCCAGCCCACAATCACAAGTGAGCTGATTATATTCATTACAAATCCGGCTATGACAAGATATTTTACTGATATTTTCTCTGTAAAGCCAAATCCAAGACCGTTGGATGGTGTAGCCAAGGGTGACATAAAAGCACAGGATGAGCAGAGTGTGATAATCAGCATTCCCTGCCAGGTCAGCTCTGCAAAATACTCTGCCAAGGGAAACAAAACCATGAACATTGTGACCTGCACAGCCGTATTGCTCACCAGTTCAGAGATAAAGACGGTCAGCATAGCAAAAATCAAATAAAAGATGTAAATTGAATGCTCCGCTGAGATCCAGGCAGCACTCCATTCAGCTATTGCCTTATGTAGTTTCAATTGCCAAAGAACATATGTCACCACAAAAGCCAGCAAAACCCAAATCAGACCCCATTTGGGGATATGTTGCAAGGCGTCTTTCATCTGAAGAAGCTTGCTGTATTTCCCATCCTCAACTCTCCATTTATGGATTAGCATCATATATATGAAAACCGCCGCCCAAACCGTTGTTGCAACCAGAACAAGCACTTTTTCATTCTGAGCTGTTCCAAGCAGATAGGATAAAACAGAAGCTGTCAGAAGAAAAAATCCAGCCATGATGAAGCCAATCCTTTGTAAGCGGCGCGAAATTTTCACTGACTTTATCTGATTTATTGTTTGAGTATTGTGTATCAATCTCCCCGGTCTGAATATAAGCATCAGTATCAACCATCCAACCAGGGCCATCAGTATTATTAAGGGTACACCCCATACAGCCCAGGATAAGAATGAAAATGTTTCTGTCCCGGAAATTCTCCATCCCTCAAAGTAGCCAAGTAGTATCCCATTGGTAGTAGTGCCCGTTATAGTTCCGATTCCGCCAATGTTAGCTCCCCAGAGAACAGACAAAAGATACAAAGTGTTAAGCTTTCTGCTTTGCCCTTGATGGGTTTGCTGTCCTTTTTGCAGTAAGACCACCAACGGCATCAAGGTCAGCACTGTTATCATGTTCAAAACAACAATGGAAATAAGGGCGGAACCCAAAATCAGGATCAGTATCAGTTTCCGGATTGATATCTGTTTCTTTTCTATCAGGTAGGTTATGACAATTTCAGGGATTTTTAATGTAACGAAGACTCGTGAGAGCAAATATGAAACAAGGAAATACAGAGCTACCTGGATAGTATCCATCCAACTCTCTATTTTATCGGCAGAGTATTATCTTTGATAAATTCTAACAATTTTTTCGTATCTTCTTCCAAGACAAATCCGATCTGTAGTATCAGCAAGGTATCAGAAAATTCACGATAATGCCTCAACTTGGCATAGTCCTTCTCTGTGACAATAATCCACTCTGCTGCTTTCTCTCTGGCCAGACTAAGAATTCTTCCCCGTCCGTTTTCATCCTGAAAGCCATAGTGATCGGGGAAACAGATCTCTCCGGAAATGCTTATTCCGCAGGAGCTGACGGTCTGCCTGAAACTCTCCGGATTACCGATCCCGGAAGCCAGAATGACTCTTTTTTGCCTGATCTGGTCCATTAGAATTTCCTGCCCCTGAAAATCATAAATACTGCTCAGAATATAACTGCCCGACAGTGCATCCTTGCCGGTTTGTTCTATTTGCCGGACCAGTTTGGAATTGATTTCACGAATAAAATCTTGCCTGTTCAGGATCAGCAGATCCGCATCCTGTAAAGCTGACAGAGGTTCGCGCAAATAACCTGCCGGAAGTACGAATCCATTGCCAAAACCCAATTTTTCACTAACAACAACTATATCCAGATCGTGGTGCAGTTTCAGGTTCTGAAAAGAATCATCCAGGATCACGAAGTCCAGGTCCTGAAACCTGTCGCAGAGCAGCTTCACGGCTCTGACTCTGTCTTTGCCAACTACTACCGGAATGCCTGTCAGCCGCTTTGCCAGCAGCCAGGCTTCGTCTCCGGCACTGTCAGAAAGGGGCAACAGCTTTTCCCTGTCAGAGATCAGAGTAACCTCTCTTTCCAGACTGCTTTTATAACCCCGATGCGAAACAGCGCACCTGTATCCTTCCTTCTGCAGAAGCTGCGCCAGATAGATGGTGAAAGGCGTTTTTCCTGAGCCGCCGGCAATGATATTGCCAATGCTGATGACGCAAACCGGCGCTTTGTATTGGAACAGGAACGACTTATATAAAAAGCGCCTGGCGATGAGGATCAGGCTGAACAGAAGTGAAAAGGGAAACAGGATCAGGCTGAGAAACGAGCGGCGGAGCAGGTGCCTGGCGACAAAGTTCTTGCCTGTCATCGATCACTCAAGGCGGGTTTCGATCAGATCCACCAGTTTGTTTGTCTCGAAAGGCTTATACAGAATATCCTGCAGTCCGTCCTGTTTGGAGCGCACCAGCACGTGATTGGGGTCATAACCGAAGCCGGTGATCATGATCACGGGCAGCTTTTCGTCATAGTCCTTGATGCGCCAGTAGAGCTCATAGCCGTCCATGTCAGGCATGGCAATGTCTGTCACGACCAGGTTTACCTGTCCCTTCATGATTCCCTTGATAGCTTCCAGGCCAGACTGATAGGTCTTGATCACCCAGTCAGGGCGCAGTTCTTTCATTTCCAGGGAAAGGTTTTCCAGCATTTCTTCTGCGTCGTCAACGATACAGATGATCCTTACCATTGCTTTTCCACATCCCCAGTAATGATCTTGTAGATTTGTATGTATTTGTCTCGTGTTTTACTGATCACGTCTTCAGGCAGTGCCGGTGCGGGGGGATTCCTGTCCCAGCCGCTGGCTGTCATGAAATCGCGGATGAACTGCTTATCATAGCTGAGCGGCGTCTTGCCTATCTCATAGCTGTCCATATCCCAGAAGCGCGAGGAATCAGGCGTCAGGACTTCATCAATAAGCAGGATTTCCTGGCCAATCGTGCCAAACTCAAACTTGGTATCCGCCACAATGATCTTTTCTTTCAGCATTTTATCGTGGGCATAATTATACAGTTCCAGAGACTTGTCCTTGAGATAGGCCGCGATTCTGCCATCCATGCGGTTCAGCATATCGCGGTAACTGATGTTCTCATCGTGCCCGCTTTCCGCTTTGGTGGAAGGCGTAAACAGCGGTTTGCTGAATTTCTGGCTTTCCTGCAGTTCGTCCGGCATCATCATATTCCCGATGGTATTGGATTTTTTATATTCACTCCAGGCGGAACCGGTGATGTAGCCTCTCACGATGCATTCAAAGGGGATTACGCGTGTCTTGCGCACCAGCATGCTTCTGCCTTCCAGTTCCTTGCCGAATATCTGCAGTTCTTGCGGATAGTCCTTCAGATCAGCGCTGATAAAGTGATTGCTGATGATTTGCCGTGTGGTCTGAAAGAAGAAAACAGATATCCCATTAAGGATCTTTCCCTTGTCAGGGATCAGATTCGGGAACACCACATCAAAGGCGGAAACGCGGTCGGAAGTTACGATCAGCAGCTTGTCGCCCAGATCATATATGTCCCTGACCTTGCCTTGCCAGGAATGTTTAACGATATCAATCTTGCTAATTTTTTCGAACATCAGATTCTCTCCTGATACAATATTCTGGCTTCATCCACCAGGTTCTTATTGAGCGCCAGAACTTCATTGGCGCGGTAGTTTATTTTGAGATATGGATTGCTGTGCTCAATGCCGTCGGCTTTGTAACTGACCAACTGGCCGTTCCTGACTCCCACTTTGCTTGTCACATAATTCAGGTTCTTTATCTTGTAGAGGAAGATCAGCCATTCCTTGTAACGTTTCAGAATCTCGATCTGGGGACTGAGCAGATCGGCTTTGGCAAACTGCAGATCGTCCTCATATTTCTTTTTTTCCTGCAGAATGAGATCGAGCAGGCTGTTGTCGGCATGCACAAATGCTTCCTTCAGCAGGGCATCCAGTTTCTGCAGATTGAGCTTGGCTGTTGCTTCATCTTTTTCTTCAGCCAGTTCCGCTTTGATCAGTTCACACCAGCCTCTGCATTGACCAGCAAACTTTTTGTCGCAGGGACCGAACTTCACTTCGCAGTACGGCAGCTTGAGCAGTTTATTCATCAGTTCCAGCAGATCGATCAGGAAAAAGCGGCTGCGGAAAGGACCTATGTAAAACCAGTCCTCGTCTGTGTATTCGGTGATCTTGAGGAAGGGAAACTCCGCCGGATTCAGAGCCAGATAGACATAATTCTTCCAGATCTGAATACGCTGATTGAACTGTGGATTGTGTTTATCCTGCAGCAGTTTTTTCTGGATCATGGCATCGGTTCCGGTCTTACAGGCAATGGGCTGCAGCGTTTCCGCCTGATTGAAAAGCGCGTGCACTTCCGCATCCTCTTCCTTTAGTGTATCGAGCAGCTTGATCGTGCGTTTCAGATTCACCGTTTCCGTCACGTACAGCAGCTCGGTCTCTGAGTTGAAAAGCACTATTCCAGGCTCTTCCCCCACCTCACTAAGGTATTGGCTGTCCACCTTTTGTACCAAAACTTTCTCCATATTAACCACTTTATCCACCTGCCTTCTATTGTCAATCGAATTTGAAATCAATGTGTCTGAGGATTTTTACACCAAATATAATACCCGAGCCAATGAATTTTGCCGAAGTTCAAAATTCCAACGCTAAGTCCGGGATTGCCAATCCCGAACTCCATCAGCATGCCAATCTGTGTTATGACGCGCCCTTCCACTTTTCCTGGCGAGTAACCCTTAAAAGTATCCATCCTTGGGAGGTAAGAGTAATACCTAGAAAATGGGTAAA
>Ga0209609_10000607_pt1 | contig 21430 bp, 23 predicted proteins | sample LakKivw325mmetaG_FD_184136 | JGI IMG/M metagenome (GOLD analysis project Ga0209609, IMG submission 184136) | Anoxic lake water microbial communities from Lake Kivu, Rwanda to study Microbial Dark Matter (Phase II) - Lake Kivu water 325m metaG... | ecosystem: Environmental > Aquatic > Freshwater... | reverse complement strand
GATGTAGCGGTGGTGGGTGTCCGTCACGGGGATGGCGGGCGACGCATGCGTCGCCCCTACACCATGAACCGCCGTGGCGCCGCCCGGCGGGCACGCGGCCGCGTGCCCCTGCGAGGGGAACGGGAAAGGTACCGTAGGGGCCGGTCTCAGACCGGCCCTCTACATTACCCGGCACATCGCCACCCCGGGACAGGGGCAGAGGCCTGCACGTTGGAAGGTTCGAAGGTCACCTTCTAGAGCGGAGACGGGGTGTGGATGCAGTGGCGGTGGGCGTCCGTCATGGGGATGGCGGGCGACGCATGCGTCGCCCCTACACCATGAATTGCCGTGGCGCCGCCCGGCGGGCACGCAGCCGCGTGCCCCTGCGAGGGGAACGGGAGGCAGGTGTCGGATCGTCTGTTGACAGGCTGCCCGTCGCGGACGTACCATTTACTTCGATAGTTAGCCAAACAGCGAAGTAATCCGCCGCCATGAAGGATACGCTTGCCACCGCCAGAGCCCTCGCCGACCTCAACCGGCTGCGCGTCGTCTCAGTCCTGATGGAGCACGACGAGCTGTGCGCCTGCCAGGTGTGCGCGCTGCTCGGTCTCGCTGCTGCCACCGTTTCACGCCACATGGCCATCCTGAACGACGCCGGCCTGGTCACGGGCCGAAAGGCCGGGCGCTGGGTCTACTACCGGCTGTCCGGGGCCATGAGCCCATTCCTGAGACAGTGGCTCGAGGACGCGCTCTCCGGCTCCGAGAGCGCGGCGCTCGACCGGGAGACGGTGCGGCGCATCCTGGCGTGCGACCCGCGGACGCTGTGCACGTGCTTCAACCAGTACGTCCGACCGGAGCGGACGGCGGGCGCAGACCCGGACGCCGCGTTCCGAGAAGGGGAGGAAGACAGATGACACCGAAAGATTCCGACGCTATCCGCGATGAGGTGCGCAGCCGCTACGGGGGCATCGCGCGACAGGGAGGCTCCTGCTGCTGCGGCCCGCAGACCGGAGCTGCGCCGTGCGCGCCCGCCGATTCGGCCGCGAAACTCGGCTACACAGAAGGTGACATAATCTCCGTGCCCGACGGCGCCGACATGGGCCTCGGCTGCGGCAACCCGCACGCCATCGCTGCCCTGAAGCCCGGAGAGACGGTGCTCGACCTCGGGAGCGGGGGAGGGCTCGACTGCTTCCTCGCGTCGAAGCGCGTGGGGCCGGAAGGCAGGGTCATCGGTGTCGACATGACGCCCGACATGGTGAGCAAGGCGCGCCGTGGCGCGAAAGAGGGCAGCTACACGAACGTCGAGTTCCGCCTCGGCGAGATAGAGCACCTGCCCGTGGCCGACGGGACGGTCGACGCCATCCTCTCCAACTGCGTCATCAACCTCTCGCCGGACAAGGAGTCGGTCTTCCGCGAGGCCTTCCGCGTGCTCAGGCCCGGCGGTCGACTCGCCATCTCCGACATCGTGGCGCTCAAACCTCTCCCGTCCGCCGTCACCGGCGACAGCGCCGCCGTCTGCAGTTGCGTCGGCGGCGCGGCCCTCGTGGCCGACGTCGAGCGAATGCTGCGCGACGCCGGCTTCAGCGACGTGCGCATCGACGTGAAGCGCGAATCCGCGGAGTTCATCCGCACCTGGTTCCCCGGCAGCGGCTACGAGGACCTCGTCGCCTCGGCCCTCATCAGCGCGGCGAAGCCAAAGGGCGCCCCTGATGAATCCGTCCCCGCACGGGACCCCTGTGCCGGAGGTCGCGGCGATGCCTCCCGAGGCAACTGCTGCCGCGGCTGACACGGCGCCGCGTCCGTGGTGTAAAGTGGACCTCGCTTTTCACCCATCCCTGAGGAGGAGCAATGATAAGCACCACGGCATTTCCAGGCAGGTACGTCCAGGGAGCGCACGCGTTCAAGCGGCTCGGCCGCGAGATGGCGCGCTTCGGCACAAGGGGCTTCCTCATCTGTGACCCATACGTGCTGGAGCGGCTGCTGCCTGACTTCCGCGAGGACATCGAGAAGGACATACAGCTCGTGGTGGAGCGGTTCGGCGGCGAGTGCTCCGACGAGGAGATAGGGCGCATCGTTGAGATCGCCGTGAAGACCGGGTGTGAAGTGGTCGCCGGCATGGGCGGCGGGAAGACCGCCGACACGGCGAAAGCCGTGGCCGGCGCGCTGAAGCTGCCGGTCGTCGTGGCGCCGACCATCGCCTCCACCGATGCGCCTTGCAGCGCGGAGTCGGTCATCTACACCCCCGACGGCGTGGTCAAGCGCTTCATCTACCACAAGCGGAACCCGGACGTGGTCATCATGGATACGTACGTCGTGGCGCAGGCGCCCTCGCGCTTCCTGGTGGCGGGGATGGGGGACGCGCTCGCCACGTGGTTCGAGGCCGAGTCCTGCAGGCAGAAGCACGCGCCGAACGTCACGCGGGACTACGGCTCGCTCACAGCCCACGCCCTCGCGCGGCTGTGCTACGACACACTGCTTGAGCACGGCCCTTCGGCGAAGCTGGCGTGCGACTCGCACGTCGTGACGCCGGCGCTGGAGCATATCATCGAGGCGAACACGCTGCTGAGCGGTCTCGGTTTCGAAAGCGGCGGGCTGGCGGCGGCGCACGCCATCCACAACGGCCTTACCGTGCTGCCGAGGACGCACGAGCTCTTCCACGGCGAGAAGGTCGCCTTCGGCGTGCTCGCCTCTCTCTTCCTGACGGACAAGCCGTCCGAGCTGGTCGACGAGGTGTACTGCTTCTGCGAGGATGTGGGGCTGCCCACGACGTTCGAGGCGGTCGGTCTTGCCGGGGTCTCTGACGAAGACCTGCTCAAGGTGGCGGAGCGAGCTATCGTGAAGGGCGAGTCCATCCACAACGAGCCGATGCCGGTCACGGCCGAGTCGGTCCAGGCGGCGCTGAAGATGGCCGATGCGGCCGGGCGGCGCCGGCTCGAACGCCGGCAGTCCTGCGGGTGAGTCCCCGCTGTTGCGGCTGATAATCGAAGGGGGCCGCCGGATGACTCCGGCGGCCCCCTCATGACTGCAGTCCGCGGGGCAGGTTCAGTGCGTGTCGTAGTCGCTCAGCTTGTCGAGTCGCGAGAAGTTGTGCCAGGAGTCTATCCAGCGGACGGTGCCCGACCTGTTGCGCATGGCCACCGAGTTCGTCTGCGCCCCGCCGTGGAAGTAGCGGACGCCCTTCAGCAGGACGCCGCTGCTGACGCCCGTCGCGGCGAAGAATATCTCGTTGCCGGCCACCAGGTCCTCCGTCTTGTATACGCGGTCGATATCGACCCCGGCCGCTTCAGCCGCCTTCCGCTCCTCCTCGTCGCGCGGCCATGGCTTGCACTGGATGGCTCCATCGAGGCAGCGTATGGCGGCGGCCGAGAGGACCGCCTCAGGCGTGCCGCCGATGCCCATGAGCACGTCCACTTCCCTGTCCGGGAGTGTGGCCTCGATGGCTGCGGCGACGTCGCCGTCCGAGATGAGCTTCACCCTGGCGCCGGCCGCGCGTATCTGCGTCAGCAACTTCGCGTGGCGAGGACGGTCCAGAACGACCACGGTCAGCTCCGCGACCTTCCGGCCCTTCGCCGCTGCGATGGCCTTGAGGTTCATCGCCACCGGCGCATTGATGTCGATGTAGTCTCGCGCCTCCGGCCCGGTGACTATCTTGTCCATGTAGAAGAAGTGGGCCGGGAAGTGCATCGCGCCGCGCTCCGCCAGCGCCACCGCAGAGATGGCGCCGGGCAGGCCTTTGGCGCACAGCGTCGTGCCGTCGATGGGGTCGACGGCGATATCCACGCACGGCGCCGAACCGTCGCCGATGCGCTCCCCGATGTAGAGCATGGGCGCCTCGTCCTTCTCGCCCTCTCCGATGACGACGATGCCGTCCATGGCGACGTGCCCGAGGACGTAGCGCATGGCGGTGACCGCCTCCTGGTCGACGAGGTTCTTGTCCCCTCGTCCCATGTGCCTGGCCGCCGACATCGCGGCCGCCTCGGTGACGCGCACCAGCTCCATAGCGATGTTCCGCTCGATGGTCTCGTGTATGTTCGGTCCGTCAGGCGCCATATCTCTCCTTCCGGATGCCGCAACGCATCCCCGGCGTCGCCCCATGCTGCCAGCGTGTGGGGTGCGCGCCGTGGCATGCGGGCGCGGCGACCGCGCCGGGCGCCCGGATGCCGTACCACTGTAGGTGTGAGCGGCCCCGCGTGTCAATAGCGGTCCTGCGTGCCGCACGGCCGTGCTGTTGACAGACGAGGCGATGGTTCATAGAATAGGCGGCGGTTCCGGGGGAGCTTCATCTTGAGGCTGAGAACCCCGCGCTGCGGGGGACCCTTCGAACCTGACCAGGTTAGGACCTGCGAAGGGAGGAATGTATGACCGACAAGAACGACCTGCCTGAACTCGGCAAGATCCACCCCGAATTCTTCGACACCGTCATCTATCCCCGCCTCGGCGTGCCCGACCCTGCCATCGTCATCGGGCCGCGCCATGGAGTCGACTACGGAGTGCTTCGCTTCGGCGACATGTGCATGTCCCTCGCCACGGACCCGTTCTTCATCGTTCCCTCGTACGGGTTCACCCGCGCCGCGTGGTTCGGCTTCCACATCATCTTCTGCGACGTGGCCGTGTCCGGCCTGCTGCCGCGGTACCTCACCATCGACCTCAACCTCCCCCCCGAGATAACCACCGCCCAGCTCGAGGAGATGTGGGAATCGGTCCACCGCGAGGCCGTGAAGTACAACATCAGCATTGTCACCGGGCACACCGCCCGCTATGCGGGCTGCAACTACCCGATGGTGGGCGGCGCGACCGCCATCGCCATCGGCCCAGAGCGCGACCTTCGCGGGCCGCACCGGGTGGTGCCCGGAGATGTCGTCGTCATCACGAAGGGTCCCGCCGTCGAGGCGACCGGGCTCCTCGCCATCGGCTTCCCGGACAGGTTCGTGCGGGCAGGTGGTGAGGACTTCCGGAAGGAGGCGGAGGACGTCTTCTACCAGATGTCGGTGCTTGACGACTGCGCCATCGCGCGCGAGTTTGCCGGCGTGCACGCCATGCACGATGCCACCGAGTGCGGCGTGTGGGGTGGCCTCTTCGAGATGGCGAGGGCGGGCAGCTACGGTCTGAGGATTGAGCAGGGCCTCATCCCCGTCCAGCCGGTCATCAGGCGGACGGCCGAGGTGTTCGGTTTCGACCCCTTCTGCGCCATCAGCGAGGGGACGCTCCTCATCATGATGGCGCCTGGCGAGGCGCCGGCGCTGCTCAAGGCGTACGAGCAGCAGGGCATCGCGGCCGCGGTCATCGGTGAGGTCGTCCCCGCGGCGGACGGCATGACGGTGTGGCACGAAGGCACCGAGCGCAGGCTGGTCCATCCCGTCGTCGACCCCTACTGGGCTATCGTCGACCGGCTCAGTCGTGAGGCGGCCTGAGTTCCGGCGCGGCCCGCAACTGCCGGAAGTGACGCCCGGATGCCGGCGCCTCGTGCCCGCCTGTGCCGCTAACGGCCCGTGACAGCGTGCTGGTAGAATGCACCCGGCCCCCGCAGTCCTGAGGGGGAGCGAAAGGAGCACCATGCCGGATGTGAATGCGCAGAAGGCCCTGCTCGACCGTGTGCAGCGCGAGGCGGAGGACCTGATGAAGATGCACGCCTGCGCCCGCTGCACGCTGCTGGCGGTTGCCAAGAACCTGAACCTGGCGTCGGATGAATGCCTCGATGTTGCCCTCAAGACGGCCATACCGCTGAGCGGTGGCATTGCCGGCACGCGGAACGAGTGCGGTGGCCTGATCGGCGGCGTAATGGCCATCGGACTCGGACTCATCAAGTACGACCCGCGCACTGATAACCCCGAGGCGCGCAAGGTCGTGACGGCGGCGACGAAGCAGTTCTACCGCTGGTTTGAGACCGAGGTCGGGCACGCGCGCTGCTACGATATCAGAGACTCGAAGCTGGGCCGGTTCTTCGACCCGGGCGACCCCGAGGAGCTGAAGAAGTTCGCCGCAGCCGGCGGACCCGAGATGTGCGCCGGGATTGTCGGCAAGGCGGCGCGCAAGGCGGCGGAGATGATACTCGCCGCGCAGAAGGCCGGATAGGTCGCGGACGCAGGAGCCGGTCAGGATTGCGCCGAAGGCGGAGTTGCGGCGTCCTGAGCGTCAGCCGGGGGGGCAGGCGGCAACTACGACCCGGTTGCGGCCGAGGTCCTTCGCACGGTATAGAGCGCTGTCCGCGCGGCTGAGGAGCAGGTCCTCGTCGTCGCCCGCGCAGACCTCGGCAACCCCGAGGCTGACGGTGATGGGGAAGGCGCAGCCTTCGGCATCCGTCATCGGAGTGCCCTCGATGAACGCCCGCACGCGCTCCGCCATGATGGCGGCTCCCGTCACGTCCGTATTGGGCAGGATGAGCAGGAACTCCTCGCCGCCGTAGCGGCCGAGCGAGTCGGTCGCGCGAACGCTCCTTCGCATCACCGAGGCCGCGTCAACCAGGACGCGGTCGCCGATGCGGTGCCCGTAGTTGTCGTTCACCAGCTTGAAGTGGTCGAGGTCGAGCATCGCCACGGCAAGGCGGGCTTTGTAGCGACGTACGTGGTGGAGCCACTCATCGAGCTTCTCCAGGATGGCGCGACGATTCAGCAGGCCGGTGAGAGTGTCGTAGAAAGCGAGGCGCTCGAGCTCGGCGTTCTTCTTCTCCAGCTCACGCTGCATCGTGAGCATCTGGTTGTTGAGCCGGGTCAACTCGGCGAAGAGGGCGTGCGGGTCGCCCTGACTCTCGAGCGCTTGAGCCATGTGGGATAAGTATACTCATCCGCGCCCGACGATGCTACGGGCCGTCTCCAGCGCCTCCAGGGCGTCCGCGCCCGTGCCGTCGGCGCCCACGCGTCGCCAGAGGTCGGGCGCGATTCGGAAGGGATGCCCTCCAACCAGTACCGTGGCGCTCGCTCCGGCACGGGACGCGCGGACCAGCGCGACGAGGTCTCTCACGGCGTTCGCGTGCGAAACGAGCGTGGCTGAGATGGCAAGAAGGTCAGGCGAAAGCCTCTCGACGGTCGAGACGATGCTTTCAGCGGGGACATTTGCTCCGAGGTAGTGCGTGTCCCAGCCGTGCACCTCGAACAGGTCCGCCACCATGCGGGCGCCGATCTCGTGGAGCTCATCTCCCACGCAGGCGGAGACCATCTTCAGCCCGTTCCTCTGTCCTCCGAAGATGTAGCCGTAGAGCTGAGACATGATGAGCTGAGTCGCTGCCGTGCAGTAGTGCTCTTCGGCGACGCCGATGCGGTTCAACTGCCAGAGCCGCCCCAATTCGCGCTGGCAAGGCTGGAATACGTGGAGGTGCATGTCTTCTACCGAGGCTCCGGCAGCCATCGCGTTGCCGATGAGGTAGCCTGCGGCGGTCCGGTCACCGTCGAGCAGTCGCGCCAGGTAGTCGGCGGCGAGTGCGCCATGCGGTTCGTCGCTCGAAATGAAGCTGTCTACGTCGACGGGGGCGATGGGCAGATACTCCGCGGCGGCAGTCAGCATGGGCAGAATGGCGCCGGTCAGCGCCGCCGGAAGGATCTCCGGGATGATTTCCCGCGTGCACTCGAGCGTGCCGCTGAGGGCGGCGTCCGGCAGCCCGCGGTGATGGAACACGACCTTGCACCAGGCGATGTAGTCGACGAAGAGGGACGGCGCTTCGAGCCCGACGGCATTGGCGAGGTAGTCGATGTGATACCGGGCGTCCCGGACGGCGCGCTTGCGCCCCTCCACGCCGTATGGCTTCCACAGGTCGCGTTGACGCGAGTACTGTCGCGCCACGATGGACTCGGCGAGGACGTCGATGTGCTCGCTGAGTTCGCTGCTGGCGAGACTGGATAGCTCCGGCATGGCTTCTGTGTCACCGTGGCGCGACAGCCAGGAGGTGAGCCTGATTCGATGATACGCCCTGGCCGCGTCGATGACCAGCGGGGGCTCAAGAGGATTCCTGCAGGAATCGGGTGCAACCGGCCATAGGAGTACGCCCTACAATGGTCCTGGCGGCTGTGCCGGAAGGCTCTTCGCGGCGGACAGAAAGGCGGGGCGGCGACTGCCGGTGGGAGACAGCCGCCGCCCCGCCATGGGTAGTGGTCAGTCGTCTTCGGAGGACGTGTCTTTGTTCTTGCCGCCCTGTGTGTTGGCCCAGTCCGGCTTGCCTTTCTCCTCGCGCTTCCCGCCGTCGGCCGGCTTTCCGGCGTCCTCCGGGCTACCCGCGTCATCATCCGGTCCCATTGCCGCACCGGTGCCGGCAACGTCAGACTTCCCCGCGCCGGCAGGTTTGCCGGATTCATGGGGCTTACCGGCCCACTCCGGCTTGCCGGTACGTGTCTGTTCCTGCGCCTGCTCCTGTATCTGGTACTCCGCGCCCTGGCCGCTCTCGGTGAGCTGCGGCTTCAGGATGTACTTTCCACTGTTGCCAGCCTTGTGTACGGTGAGGTCGAAGACGAACTCGGTCGGCTCCTCCCCCTCCACGGCGACCGGCATCACCAGTTGGAGCTTGTTGGAGGGGAGCTTGATCTCGAAGGCATCCTCCTCGCTCTCGGCGTCGGCCGGCAGTGCCCAGACTTCATCCACATACAGGAACACCTTGGTGTAATCGCCTTCCGGGACGTAGCCGGCCCAGACGGCAACCGCGGCCTCACCCGTGAGCCCGACGAGGTTGACGTCCACGGGCTCGTCGAAGGTCTCCCGGACGACTTCATCGTCCTCAGTCATCACAAAGCCGACTCCCGAGATGGTCACCCAGAGTTCCGAGAAGTCCAGGATGTCATTTGCCTCATCGCTGACGAGCAGCAGGAAGTTCGGTGCCTCCGCCGTACACACGGCAGCGATTGACCGGGAACCCTGCGCAGCGAAGGACGGTGGTACTCCCGGCGTCGACGACTCGGCCGAACCCGCCGTTGATGGAGCGCAGCCGACAAGCAGAATGCCGGCAAGTAGTACAGTGACAAGAAGGGCTATGACTCTTCTCATGACTTGCCTCTCCTTTCGGGTGGCAAACGTGTCTTCCGGAAGGAGAAACGCGAGGGGACGGCAGATGTCAGGTCGACGCGGAGGAATCTTGAGAGGCTGGCGTCGGGTCCTGCTTCTGTGAGCGGGGCTTGTCGTCCGGCTTCCTGTCCTGTCCCGGGGGAAGCGTACCGGCACTCCCGTTTGCCGACGTCGTGCCGGCTCCCGCGCCCTTCTGGCCCTGGACGGGCTGGATGGGCTGATTCACGCCGCTTTCGGACGCCTGGGGGGAGAGGATGTAGCGGGCGCCTTCGCCGGCGTTGCCGGTTCGGTGCACGGTCACATCGAAGACGAAGCTCGTGGCTTCGTCACCCGAGACGGAGAAGTCCATCGAGATGCGCAGCCGGTCGGAAGGCAGGACCACGTCAGCACTCTGACCTGACGATGCGAGGATGCCCTCGACGGCGCTCACGTGCAGCAGGACGGCCTTGTAGTCGCCCGGCGGCACGTCGCCGCGCCAGATCTCCTGGGCGATGTCTCCCTGCAGCGGCACGAGGTCGACCGGCTCGGCCTCGACCGTCATGCTGACGGCAGGACCGCTCTGCGGCCTGAGCTCGACGGAGTCGACGGTGATGCTCAGGCTTTCGAAGTTGGCGATGTCGTTCGGTGCGTCACTGAGGTAGAACACGAAGTTGCCGTTCTTGGCCGGCACAGCCAGCACGGTGACCGGGGGCTCGGTTGCCGGTGGCTGGGTCGGCTCGGAGGTTGGCGTCGCCGGAGTCGAGGACGGCGTGGGTGCTGTTGGTGATGTAGGCGACGTCGGCGATGTCGGTGAGGTGGGTGTGGTGGAAGAGGGTTCGACCGTCGGAGCGCTTGTTCCCGGTTCGCCCGTCGGAGTCACGATTGAGCCCGGAGGCAGCGAGGGGATGACGACGAGCAGCACCGTCAGCGCGATGACTGCCATGGATGCGACCGCCGCGACAGGGAGCGGGCGTGAGAAGAACCGTTCCAGCAATCCCGGCTTGCGCGCGGCGCGGGCGGCGGCCCGGCGGTCGGCGCTTGCGATGGCGAGCTTCAATCGTGCCCGCCGTACCGCGTCGGCGGACGGCTCGAACTCGCACGCGCTCCGCGATGCCTTCGCAACGCGCAGCAGCGGCCCCAGCCGGGCGGCCTGGTCGGGGTACCGGGCAAGGCATTGCTCGACGGACTCGCCCGCACTCAGCCGGTCGAGGCATTCGTCAAGTACCCGGTCAAATGCCTTGTTGTCCATAGTGTCTCACGTGGCGAGCAGCCCCCGCATCTTCTCCAGCGCGGCCCGCTGCATCTCGCGCACGGCTCCGTCGCTCTTGTGCAGCACTTCCGCGGTCTCCTTCGAACTCAATCCGCCGAAGAAGCGCAGTGATACGACGTTGCGCTGGTCCGGCGTGAGGCGCGCCATCGCCGCACGCACATCGGCCATCATCAGACGCTCCTCCGCGATGCGGGCGGGGTCCGGAGAATCGGGGAGAGTCTCCTCGTCCTCGTCTGCGCGCTCAAAGCGGCCGCCGCGTCGCAGGTGGTCGACCACGAGATTGTGGGCGATGCGGAAGAGCCAGGCCTCCATCGGCAGGCCCCGTTCCTGGTACGAGTCAAGCGATTCGAGAGCCCGCAGGAAGACCTCCGCGGCGATATCCTCGGCATCCGTCCTGTTGCCGGTGCGGGCGTAGGCGTACCTGGCAATCCTCGGATAGCACGAGTCAAACAGGGCGCTGAGGCGCTCTGCTGCGTCGACGACTGTGTGCTCTCCGTTGGATTGACGAACCATGCAACGCTATCCCGATGCATGAGGCCGCCTCCCAGTATACACAAGCACCCCTTCACGGTCCGCTGTCACCGCCCGCGACTACCACGTAAAACGCAGCGCGGGCGATTCTGTCAGTACCTTCGTCAGTGGACCGGTGGGCGGCTGGTTGCCAGGGAGGAAGTGGCAGCCGGGGCCGCTCTACCAGGAGCGGCCCCGGCCGGAACGCAACCTCGACGCTAGATGAAGGTCATGAGTCGGGCCGGGTTCTTGACCATGATGGTCTGGATGACGTCCGGGCTGACGCCCCGGCGCAGCATCATCGGGACCACGTAGTTGGAGATGTGAGCGTAGCCCCAGCCGCCGTAGCGGACGAGCTTGTTCTTGCAGACGATGTCGTGCGAGATGAGAAGGCGGTCGAGGAAGCCTTCGTCCATCAGGTCGCGCAACTCGTAGATGCGCGTGGTGTCGTTCGGCAGGTCGATGGGGTCCGCGCCAGGGAAGACGGGGAAGTGGCCTTCGTAGCCGAACAGGTCGTACTCGATGTAGCAGCCGAGCCTGGCGAGGGCGAGGCGGCCCTCCCTTGTCCGGATCCTGCCGTCGATGTGGCTGAACGCTACGCGGCTCATGTCTGCCCCTGCCTCGACCAGGATGCGTGCGGCGTTCATGGGTCCGTCCGGATGCCTGCCCGGATGGACGTTGATGGGCGCGCCGGTCGCCTTCTGGGCTTTCACCGCGGCCAGAAGGGACTTCTTCTCGAAGTCATGCATCGGCCAGGATGTGCCGATCTCGCCGATGAGCCCCGCCTTGATGCCGGTGATGCCGACGCCCTCGGTGATGTCCTGCACTATCTCGTCCGCAATCTCGTCGACCGACTTCGAGAAGACCGCCGGGTTGAGAGAGTTGGCGGTGTAGTAGCCCGAGCCCATGATGACGTTCAGGCCGGTCACGCGTGAGATGCGGGCGATGGCGTTCGGGTCGCGCCCCAGGCCGTTGTTGCTCTGGTCGACGATGGTCCGTCCTCCTGCCGCCTTGAATAGCAGCACCTCGCGGGTGCCGACTTCTTCGTCGAGCAGACGGAGGTTGTCGACATTCTCGAATGGGTGGTAGCGAAGCCAACTGAGGATGTCCCAGTCGACCGGCTTGAGGGAGTTCCCCTTGTCCGACGATGCAGACGGCGGAGCGTAGAGAGCAGCTCCGTCCATGAGAATGTGCTCGTGGGGCAGGGTAATGCCGAGCGCTTCCCCGTCGACAGGGCCGAGGACCGTCTGCGCCTTTCCGACTATCCACGGGATGGACATGCGGTAGCCTCCTTTCGCGAACGCAAGACCGCCGGTGTGCCCGGGGTCGGTGGCGACGATAGCATGCGCCGTCGGGAGCGTCAACGCGGTCCGTCGAGCGACCGCGATACCTATGATTCAGTGATTCGTATCGTCTTGATGACGTCGCCCTGCTCGATGTCGAGCATCACATCCGCGCCCTGGATGAGCTGGCCGAACACCGAGTGCTTGCCGTCGAGGTGCGGCTGGGGTGCGAACGTGATGAAGAACTGGCAGCCGTTCGTGTTGGGACCGGAGTTCGCCATGGAGAGCGCCCCGGTTCCATGCTTGTGGGACGTGAACTCATCCTTGAAGCGGTAACCCGGATTGCCTCCGCCCGTTCCCGTCGGGTCCCCGCCCTGGATCACGAATCCGGGAACCACCCGATGGAACGTCGTCCCGTCGTAGAAACCCTCTCTCGAAAGAAAGACGAAGTTGTTGACTGTGACCGGCACGTCCGCCGCAAACAGCTCACAGACAAGGTCGCCCTTCTCCGTGACGATGGTAGCGGTGTAGGACTTCGTGACATCTATCGTCATCTTGGGCGCCGAAGTGTAGGTCAAAGGTTCCTCCTTCTGTGAACAGGCGGTGAGTGTGCATGCGAGGATGATTGCCGTGAGGGCACTGACTCGCGCGAAGCTGCTCATATCCGGTAATGCTCCTTGCTTCTACCCCGGGTCACTCCGTGCGGCCGGCGTCGGCCGTCGCGCCGGTTCACTCCGGGGAACACTACTCGCGGGGTTTCCTGCCTCGACCGGCCTGGAAGCGCTCGTATGCGTCGAGAAGGTCGATCTCGCCCAGGTATACCTTGGCTACGAACCAGCCGATGAGAACGCACAGGGCTACAATGAGGAACTTGGCGAATCCGAGCCACGCGATGATGATGCCGGCGATGAGTCCTGCAACCAGTCCAATCGTCTTTGGGTGCATCATTGCCCTGTCCCCTTCATCGTCATCGAACCGCGACCCGGCTTCGTCTGTCTGACTGGTACTTGAACCTGATATCGACCTGCGAGACGGCCAGCCCGGTGAGCTGCTGGAGAGACTCGCGGACCTTCTCTCGCATCTCCGGGTTGACCTCGAGAAGGTTGGTTCCGAGAACTACGTGCGCCCTGCAGCGCACGTGAAGGCCTGCCTCGACCTCACGGATGAAGCACTGCACGTCGTTGACGCCGTGGATGGACTCGCCGGTGCGTTCGGCCAGGATGCAGAGGCTCTCGTTCTCAATGGTGGCCGTGCCCCGGTCGCTGGTGCTGAGGGTATGCACTTGCGTCGTCTTCAGAGGGATCAGCTCAGCGATGAGCAGCGCTGCCATGCCGACGACGACTACTGCGCTGAGGGCGACCACGGCCACTCGCATCCCGCCGGATGCCTCGGCTGCCATCTGAAGCTGCGGCTGGAACCATCCGAGGAGGACGTCGGGAGCCCACGCTTGCGTGGCAACGCCGACGGTGATGACCGCCGCTGCGAGGGTCAGCAGGGCGGCGAGTGTCACCACGATCCGATTGAACGCCGAAACCATCATCGCTCGCCTCCGATCGATGGGTGGCGGGTGCGCAGCCGTCACCGGAGGGCTGCGCGGCCCACCAGCTACTCCACCTTGGGCTGGGCCTTCTTCGCGGGTATGTCGATGCCCACGACTCGGATGTTGATCTCCTTGGCGATGAGTCCCGTGAACTCCAGCAGCCGCGTGGCCACCTTCTTCCGGGCTTCATTGATGATGTTCGGGATGCTGTAGCCGTAGAGAACGTTTATCTGGAGATCGACGATGCACTCGCGCTTGCCGACTTCCACGGACACGCCGGCACGAGCCTTCTCCGCCGCATCAGCGAATGCACCGGCGATGGCGCGCCGCACGGCGCTGCGGCCGAGGCTGCCGACGCCCTCCACCTCCTGCGCTGCAAGGCCGGCGATGGAAGCGACGACCTCGTCGCCGATGATGGTCTCACCGACGAACCCGTGCTGCTCGTTCCGTTTCTCTTCGATCATGCCCTGGCCTCCTTCTCCTTGTGCTATTCCGACCGGCGCAACGGTCGCCGGCTCATCAGAGCAGACCCTTCCGGGGGCCAGCTGTTTTCGTGTTCCTCCGCACCACCCAACGCACACCCCAGCCACAGGGGAGACCGGCACCCGGGCCCAAGACGGAGATACTCAGGAGCGCGTGCCTTTGCGTCAGTGTAGTGTGCAGCCGGAATGGTGTCAAGGCACGTCGAGGGGGTCGATGAGGGGGCTCTACCCGAGGTCGCGAAGACGCCCGCCAGAGGCTTTCGCCTCCATCTCCTTGAGCGCGTCACGGCCCATCCACCGGGCGCTTGAGGAGGGAGAAGCGGCCAGGCTGGAGGCCAGACGGCAAGCCGCGGCGTTCAGGGGCGGGTTCCGCGCGCCGATCTCACGCAGCGCCCAGTTGATGCCCTTCTTGACGTAGTTGCGGTCGTCGCACGACTCACGCTCGATCACTTCGAGGAACCGAAGGAAGACGGAGTCCGGAGCCTTCCGGTCCGAGGAGGCAAGCCGCGCCATGACAACGAAGCCGGCGCGCTTGACGTACTCCTCTGGCCTCACGCTCCACTCGTGGGCCTTGCGCTCCGCGCAGGACACGCGAGCGAACAGGTTCATGACACACTGGTCGCACACGTCCCATGAGTCGAATGCCTGTACCCACCGCTCCATCTGTTCTTCGGTGACGGCAGCAGGGGCATCGACCAGGGAGGCGAGGATGCGGGCGTCATGGATGCCGGTATCCCAGAGGCTGAGAGCCAGCTCGTGGTTCTTCCCGAGTCCCTTCGCCAGCGCGCGGAGCTTCGGCATCGAGACGCCGAGAGCGCGGTCGACTGTGATGCCGTAGCGCGACATGCCGTCGAGCGCTGCCGGGTTGGCCAGCGACCTCAGCCGCTCAACTACCTCGGGAGTGTCCATTCCACAGGGTCCGGGGTGTACCGACGCGGCGCACGCTCATGAGAAGCGCGCCCAGGAAGCCGAGCGCGATGAGTGTGCAGGGGAGAAACATCGCGCGGTGGAAGGCCTCGACTGGGTACAGACGGATGTCGCCGAGCATCTCTCCCCCCCAGTTGAGGTCGAGCACGTACCCGAACAGCGGCTGCATGACGGCGGCGCCGGCGAAGGCGCCCATGTTGATGAAGCCGGAGCCCATGCCGCGCACCTCCGGAGATACGAGGTCACGCACCGTCGCATAGGTTACAGGCATCGCCCCGATGTTGAAGCCGACGATGAACGAGATGGGCCACAGCGCGACGAGAGGCGGCGCTCCTCCGTTCCAGAAGGTGATGAGGAGGTAGCAGGCGAGCGAGATGGTCGTGGCCATCACGATGGGAATGCGGCGGCTGTGGAGGTAGTCCGACATGAACCCGAGGGCCGAGGTGCCCAGGATGGCTCCAACGGCCGAGACGAGTGCGAAGTTGGAGGCGTAGTCACGCGTCAGCCCGTAGGTCTGCATGAGGTACACCACGAGCCAGTTGAGGAAGAAAGTCGCGTAGGCGCCGTACGTACCCATGGCCACGAGGAACACGGGCCACAGCCTGACGTTGCCGAAGATGATGGCACCGCGCTGTCGCAACGTCAGGCGGCTGCTCGACCGCGCCCCGGCAGGTGCGGACTCACTCTCCAGCTCGGCGATTGACGGGAGACCGGCTTTCTCGGGGCTGTCCCGCACAACGAACCAGGTGAGGGCCGCCACGCCGAGGCTGACGGCGGCTGCGGTCACGAATGACATACGCCAGCCGATGACAATGATGAGCAGCGCCAGCGGGGTCGCGGCAACAAGCTGCCCGCTGTTGTTGATGGCGCCTGCCAGCCCCGTAACCGTGGCCACCTCGCGCGAGCGAAACCAGTTCATGATGACCTTGAGGGCGCTCAGCCAGGCGAACGAGGCGCCGAAGCTGACGAGGAGCCGACCGAAGTAGAGCACGCCGAACGAAGGCGCCAGCGCCATCACTACGCTTCCCGCTGTCGTTACGAGCAGGCAGAACGTGATGGTCTTGCGAGGTCCCAGCGTATCCGCCACCGTGCCTGACGGCAGCTGCATCGCGGCATAGACGTAGTAGTATATGGCGCCGAGGCTGCCGAACGCGGAAGCTGTCAGGTTGAAGTCAGCCATGAGGCGGTCGGCCATCGGGCCCAGCGCGGCTCTGTGGAAGAGGCCGACCGAGTGCCCGAGGACGGCCACAAACCATATGCGCCACCGCTGTCGATACGCGGCGGCCATCGCATCGTTCCATCGAGTCGACACCGTGGTCTGCAAGCTGTCTCGTGTCATCTCACGTCTTGAGTGCGTTCCACGTTTCAGTGCATCGGTTGGCGGCGCTCGCTGCCCACTTCCGGTGTCTCACTCCTGCCGCACGCACGAGCGACAGCCCGTGTTCGTGCCGGCGGGACGAGGGGGGCGGTTCCCGAAGCTCCACCTGAGGTCTATGCCCTTGAGTGCGGCGGACCCGTGCGGAGAAGCTGAGCGGCGTGGGTCCGGCTGCTCGAGTAACGGCGCTGCAATCGATCGCCCGCGTATTGTACGCCACAACTGGCGTCGAGAGCCAACCTGCGTGTGGCGCGGGTGGTGTATAATCGCAAACAGCGTTGCCGGTGGCATGTCAGCTCGGGCATGTGCCGAGGCAAGTGAACAGAAGGAGGCAGCCACGATGGGGATACTGGATAGGTTTAGTCTGAAGGGCAGAGTCGCGCTCGTGACCGGTTCGAAGAGGGGACTGGGCATGGGCATGGCGCTGGGCCTTGCCGAGGCTGGAGCTGACATAATCGGAGTGAGCTCGACGCTCGAGGAGTCGGGCAGCGACCTCGAGAAGGCGGTCAAGGCTCTGGGCCGCAAGTGCCGGTGCTATCGCTGCGACTTCAGCGACCGGAAGTCAACCCATGCGTTTATCAAGCGCGTCAAGGCGGATATCCCGGTCGTGGATATCCTCGTCTGCAATGCGGGAACCATCGAGCGCAAGCCGGTTGTCGACCATTCGGACGAACAGTGGGACCGCGTACTCGAGGTCAACCTGAGCTCTCACTTCGTCGTCGCCCGTGAGTTCGGCCGGGACATGGTCGCTCGCGGCTACGGTAAGATCGTCTTCACCGCGTCGCTGCTGTCGTTCCAGGGCGGCATCAACGTCGTCTCGTACGCCGCGGCAAAAGGCGGCATTGCTCAGATCACCAAAGCCCTCTCGAATGAGTGGGCGGGGAAGGGCGTCAACGTGAATGCCGTTGCTCCGGGGTACATGTCGACGGACCTCACCAATGCGCTCGAGCACGACCCCGTCCGCGGTCCCGCAATCACGTCCCGCATCCCGGCCGGCTGCTGGGGTACGCCGGAGGACCTGCAGGGTGCGGTCCTGTTCCTCGCATCCGATGCGGCCAAGTACGTGCACGGTGTAGTCCTGCCGGTTGACGGCGGCTGGATGGGGCGATAGCCCCTCCCCACTGCGGTTCAAGCCTGACATGCGGGCCGGCGGCTGCTTTCAGGCGGCCCCCGGCCCCTGCTGAAGGAGAGTCTGCGCCGGGTGGAGGTCAAGATGATTGAGAAGCTGCTGGGAATGGTTCCGCTGGTCAGGAAGCCGAAGTCGTTCGGCCGGTCGGATACGTACACACTCATCTTGACGGACAGCAGGATGGTGTTTGCGCTACTCACGGCGGACATGGTCAAGAAGGCGGCTGCGGAGGCGCAGCGGAAGGGCAAAGAGGAAGGGAAGGGTTTCCTGGCGCGGTGGGCGGACCAGTTGAAGGCCGGCTCTGCCGTCGCCGACCGCTACTGGGAGATGTCGCCCGACGCCGCGCTCGGCGAAACGAAGGGCAACTTCGCGCTCCCGAACTCCTCAGTACGCAGGATCAAGGTGAGCACCAAGGGCGGTTCGGACGATGATGACGAGAGCTACACCGAGCTCAAGATCGAGGCCGTGTCAGGCAAGTATGAGTTCCGGCTGTCCTCTGACGAACGTGAGGTCAGAGACGTGCTCGCCGGCGTCTTCGGCGGCATCGTGAGATAGCGTTTCGTTCGATTGCGGGGCCGGCTTCGAAGCCGGCCGGATTGGCGAAAGCTGATAATGCGCCTCAGCGGTCGACCTGTCCGGCGCCGGGGACATCACGGCGGGGTGGCTCGGAGTCTCCGGGCCGCGTGCCCCACCACGCTTTCAGGCGAGCGGCGATCTCTGACTCGAAACCCTGGTCGCTCGGCCGGTAGTACGTTCGACCCTTGAGCCCCGGCGGCAGGTGCTCCTGCCTCGTGAAGTGCCCCTCGTAGTCGTGAGCGTACTTGTAGTCCTTGCCGTAGTCCATCTGACGCATCAACCCCGTCACCGGATTGCGGAGGTGGAGCGGAACCGGCTCGTTCGGCCCCCGGCGGATGTCCTCCTTGACGGAGGAGTAGCCCGCGTAGAGTGAGTTGCTCTTGGGCGCCGTGGCGAGGTAGACGACGGCTTGAGCCAGTGCCATGTCACCTTCCGGCATTCCGACGAAGTGCACGGCCTGCTGTGCCGCGACGGCGACCACCAGCGCCTGGGGGTCGGCCATGCCGACGTCCTCCGAGGCAAACCGCACGAGTCTCCTGGCGATGTAGAGAGGGTCCTCCCCTGCCTCGAGCATCCTGCCCAGCCAGTACAGTCCCGCGTCAGGGTCGGAGCCGCGCAGCGACTTGTGCAACGCTGAGATGATGTCGTAGTGCTGGTCTCCGGCCCGGTCGTACAGCAGCGTGCGGCTCTGCAGCGCTTCCGAAACGGCGTCGGTGCCGATGTGTCGTTCTCCGGCCTGGTCCGGGAGAGTCGCCCTGGAGGCGAGCTCGAGGGCGTTCAGCGCCGTGCGTGCGTCGCCGCTGGCCACGGAGACGAGCAGGTCGAGCGCGGCATCGTCGAGGTGAACATCCAGTTCTCCCAGCCCCCGCTCCCGGTCGTTCACCGCTCTCTCGATGATGAGGCGGAGGTCATCCTCGCCGAGAGGCTCGAGCTTGAAGGTGCGCGCCCGGGAAAGCAGCGGCGAGATGACCTCGAACGAGGGATTCTCGGTCGTTGCGCCGATAAACGTGACGGTGCCATCCTCCACGAACGGCAGGACCGCATCCTGCTGTGCCTTGTTGAAGCGGTGAATCTCGTCGATGAACAGGATGGTGCGCTGCCTGGAGAAGCTGCGGCGCCTCTTCGCCTCATCGACGACGCGTCGCAGGTCGGCAACGCCGGCCGTGACGGCGCTGAGGGGCGCGAAGGAGGAGCGCGTCGTGCGGGCGATGATGCGCGCGAGGGTGGTCTTGCCGCTGCCGGGCGGTCCCCAGAGGATGATGGACGGCAGCGTGTCCGAGTCGATGCTCTGGCGAAGGAGTCTGCCTTCACCGACGAGGTGCCGCTGGCCCACAAACTCGTCGAGCGACTGCGGCCGCATGCGGGCAGCCAGCGGCCCATGGTCGGGCGCGGCAGTTGACTGCGGTTTGCCCTCAGCCCCCTCGAACAGGGGCGCGCCCTTGTCCATACGCATTTGCCGCCGCACGGCAAGAACGCCGCGACGGCGCCGGGTTACTCGAAGAATCGGCGGAGCGCCTTGAGCGCTTCCCTACCGATTGTCTCAGGGTCGGGCCGGAGGTCCATCACCTCCACCGAGAGGTAGCCGGAGTAGCCGACGTCCTTCAGCGCCTTCGCGATGGGCGGAAAGTCGACTTTGCCCGTGCCCGGCCAGCTCTTGTTCTCGTCGTTCATGTGCACGTGCACGAGGTCCTTCCCGTACTTTATCACCGCCGCCGGGACGTCAACGCCCTAGTTGTAGGCTGCGAAGCAGTCCAGCATCCACTTCAGGTTCGGATGCCCGACCTCGCGCACCATCTTCATGGCGTCGTCGGGCGTGTTGATGAAGTTGGTCAGGTTCGCGGCGATGGGCTCGAGGCTGAGGATGACGTTGTGCTTCGAGGCGTGCTCCGCGGCTTCGCGCAGCGTCTCCCTGGCCATTCTCCATCCCTCGATGAACGGGATCTCCTTCGGGATGTTGCGTGAGGCAGCGGAGCCGAGCACGACGTTGCGGCCGCCGACCTCTCCGCAGAAGCTGATGAGCTCCTTGAGGTACTGCTTCGTGCGCGCTCGTATGTCCGGATCGGCGCTGTTCATCTGGAGCCACGCGGGACAAGAGTGCAGAGGTCTGAGGTTGGGGATGGGTGTGAACAGCGCGTGGATGCCGGCGATCTCTATGCCTGCGGCCTTCGCCCATCCGCGTATCTGCTGTCGCTCGGCAGACGTCACATCGGTGATGCTGTCGCAGAACGAGTATGAGGCCAGTTCGACGGCCTCATAGCCCGTCTCCTTCGCGAAGCCGAATATCTTCTCAACCGACCAGCCCGGAAAGGTGTCGCTGCAGATGCAGTACTTCATGCTTCTTTCCCTCCACCTCGGTACAAAACGGTTGCGGCATCCTACCGCCCGTAGAAGAACGTCAGAGGCCTGAGTCTTCGCCATATCTCGCCGCACCCGTCCAGTTCCTCCTGGGCAAGAGTGAGCTCGAGAGCGGCGAGGTTGTGCTGCAGGTGCTTCATAGAGGTGGCGCCGATGATGACCGACGTCACCGCCGTGTTTGCCAGCACGAACGCGATCGCCATCTGCGCCATGTCCCTGCCGTGCTTCGCAGCAAGCGCCCGGAAGCTCTCCACCGCCGCGAAGTTGGCCGCATTCCAGTAGCGGTCGGTGTACTGTACTCCCTGGGCGTCGTTGGCGAAGCGCGTGCCGGGCGTCGGCGGCTTCGTCGGGTCGTGCTTTCCGGTGAGGAGCCCGCCGGCGAGCGGGTTGTAGGCCGTGACGCCGAGACCCTCGGCGGTGCACAGCGGCAGCACCTCGTACTCGATGTCCCGGGTCAGGATATTGTACGGCGTCTGGAGGCACTCGAATCGCTCCAGATGATGAACGTCGCTGGTCCACAGCGCCTTGCAGATCTGCCAGGCTCGCAGATTGGAGCAGCCCAGGTAGCGCACCTTGCCCTGGCGGACGAGGTCGTCCATGGCTCGAAGCGTCTCTTCGATCGGCGTGGAGTAGTCGGGCTTGTGGATATAGTAGATGTCGATGTAGTCGGTATCGAGTCTGCGCAGGCTTTCCTCGACGGCGCGCATGATGTGCTTGCGCGAGAGCCCGTATTCGTTCGGACCCTTTCCAATGTCGATGCCCACCTTGGTTGCGAGCACGACCTCGTCGCGCCGGCCCTTCAGCGCCTTACCGACGATCTCCTCCGAGCGCCCCTTTGCGTAGCTGTTGGCGGTGTCGAAGAAGTTGACGCCGGCCTCCATGGCGGCGTGCGTCATGGCGATGGCATCGGCTTCGCCCACCGGGTCGCCGTACGTCATCGTTCCGAGGCAGACGGGAGAGACCATCAGACCGGTTCTGCCGACTTTTCTGTACTCCATCGTTTGTGCGTGCCTCCTTGCGGTGCTGGGGAGACCCTGTCTCCG
>Ga0209609_10000606_pt1 | contig 21430 bp, 20 predicted proteins | sample LakKivw325mmetaG_FD_184136 | JGI IMG/M metagenome (GOLD analysis project Ga0209609, IMG submission 184136) | Anoxic lake water microbial communities from Lake Kivu, Rwanda to study Microbial Dark Matter (Phase II) - Lake Kivu water 325m metaG... | ecosystem: Environmental > Aquatic > Freshwater... | reverse complement strand
GGGAGCCATTCGTATGATATCGGCGTGATTGTTCAGAACGTCGCCACGGCCAAGGCGATTCATGATGCCGTCTTTGAGGGCGTTGCACTCATAGAGCGGGTTGTAACGGTCACGGGCGATGTCCAGGAACCGAAGAATCTCCTCGCACGGGTTGGCACCTCGTTCTATGAGTTACTAGACCACTGTGGTGGATTTAAGGGTGACGTCGGGAAGATCTTAGCCGGGGGTTCGATGCTCGGGGTTGCCGAATACCAGAATGTCCCGTTGATCAAAGGCGTCAACTGTATCTTCGTGGTGAATAGGGAACACGCGCGGCTTCCTGAGGAACGAGCTTGTATCCGCTGTGGATCCTGCATTGAGATCTGTCCAATGGGACTGATCCCTATGATGCTTGGGCAACTCGCACGTAAGCACCGGTTTAATGAATGTGAGGAGTATCACATTTTCGATTGCATGGAATGTGGAAGCTGTACCTATGTATGCCCTTCAAAATTACCACTTGTTCAATTCATCAGCTATGGAAAGGAGAGGCTAAAGAGGAGGGGATAGGACCACAATGCCCACGTTAATCGTGTCACCGCCACCTCACCTGAGAAGCGATGTGACGATTGAGAAGATCATGTACACCGTTATTATTGCGCTCATTCCCACCACAGCATGTGGTATCTATCTCTTCGGTGTTCACGCCTTGTACGTCATTAGTACGTGCATCCTTGCTGCGGTATGTACCGAATATTTTGCCTTACGATTGATGGGTCGGCAATTTGTGATGGATGGAAGCGCAATCATCACGGGTCTGCTGCTCGCGTTGTGTCTCCCTCCGCGCATTCCACTGTGGATTGCGGGCATTGGTGCTTTTTTTGCCATTGCGTTTGCGAAATGCGCCTTCGGTGGGCTCGGCCAGAATATCTTCAATCCGGCACTGAGTGGACGAGCGTTCCTCGTGATCTCATGGCCCGTCGCGATGACAACGTGGACAAGGCCGCTCGCCTATGACGCCATCACGACCGCCACGCCCCTCGGATTATGGAAGATGGAGCAGCTTCACACCCCTTACCTCAACCTCGCTCTGGGCACGGTGGGTGGGTGCATTGGCGAGACGAGCGCAGTCGCCATACTCATCGGTGGCGGCTATCTGATTGCGAAACGGTACATCGACTGGCGGACGCCTGTCTCCTATATCGGAACCGTGGGTATCCTGATGGCGATTCTTGGCGAAGATATGCTCTTTCATATCCTCGCTGGCGGGCTCCTCTTGGGCGCATTCTTCATGGCAACGGATTATGTCACCATACCGATCACGGGGGAAGGGCGCGTGCTCTTTGGCATCGGTGCGGGGATTATTGTGGTCGTCATACGCTTGATTGGCGGGTATCCCGAGGGAGTAATGTTCTCAATACTCTTGATGAACGCTTTTACGCCATTGATCGATCGGCACGTGAGGCCGCGGGTCTACGGGGTACCGCGGGATTTCTCCAGGCTGCTGCGGCGAGAGAGGTGATACGTGAGGAATGGAGGAAATGAAGAAGATGCTGGGCATTGCTCTGCCCTTGATCGTCATCTGCGTTCTATCCGGCGCGGTGCTCGCGCTTGTCCACGAGGTAACTGAGCCGAGGATAAAGGAGGTGGAGGCGGCGAAGATCAATGCCTCACTTTCGTATGCCTTTCCGGGCGGCGAGTTCGCGCCGATGGACGGGTACTACGTGGTGACCGTTGGTGGCGAGGAAGCAGGCTATGCCTTTATAGCCGAGGGAAAGGGATTTGAAAGCGTCATCAGGACCATGGTGGGGATGAAGAAAGACGGAACCATCGAACGGATTTACGTGATCAGCCAGCGAGAGACTCCGGGACTCGGAACACGGATAGCCGAGCCTGAGTTCACCGCGCAATTTACAGGGTACCGGCTTGAAGAGCTGCGATTGCGACGTGAGGGTGGCGTGATCGATGGGATAACCGGAGCGACGATCAGCTCGCGCGCGATGACGGAATCTATTCGCGAGACGGGGCTGGAGGTGCTGAATGAGTCGGTATACTGAACTGACGAAGGGGATCTTCAAGTGCAATCCGCTCTTCTATCTCGTCCTGGGCTTATGCCCGACGCTCGCGGTGAGCACACGGGTCGATAATGCGCTCGGCATGAGCTTGGGCGTCCTCTTTGTCCTCATCGGCTCCAATACGCTGGTCTCACTCGTACGACGCTGGATACCCGCGGAGGTGCGAATTCCCTGCTTCATCGTGGTGACTGCTTCCCTGGTCACGGTGGTCGACCTTCTCATGCAGGGGTATGCCCCGGACTTGTATGCCCGGCTGGGGATCTATGTGCCCTTGATCGTGGTGAATTGCATTATCCTGGGGCGAGTTGAGGCCTTTGCCTCTAAGAAGCCCGTCCTTGATTCACTCCTGGACGCGGTCGGGATGGGTACAGGCTTTATGCTGGGTATTACTGCTATTGCGATTTGCCGTGAGCTCTTAGGTGGTGGGCAACTGGTGCTGCTGGGCCTTACGATCGTGCCCGCCTTTACCAAATCACCGGCACTGGTGATGGTGCTCGCGCCGGGCGCATTTCTCACCTTGGGCACCATCATGGCGCTCTCGAACTATCGCAAGCTGCGGAGGGGCTAACGAGGAAGATGGAGAATCTGCTGCTCATTGCCCTGAGTGCGATCTTTGTGAACAACTTCGTGCTGTTCCGATTCCTTGGGCTCTGTCCCTTCTTCGGAGTCTCAAAAAAGACGAGCAGCGCACTCGGCATGGGCGGAGCTGTCATATTCGTGATGACGTGCGCATCCGCGCTAACCTGGCCGATCTATACGTATCTCCTCGTACCCCGGGGGCTGCAGTTCATGAGGACCGTGGTCTTCATACTCGTGATTGCGGCGTTTGTGCAATTGATCGAGATGGTGATCCGGAAGCACGCCCGGGAGTTATATGAAGCGCTGGGGATCTATCTCCCGCTCATCACGACGAATTGCGCGGTACTCGGCGTCGCGCTGCTCAATGTGGAGGAGCAGTACCACTTCCTTGGCAGCGTGGTGAACGGCTTTGCGGGCGGCGTGGGGTTCACGCTCGCACTGCTGCTGATGTCGGGGATACGGGAGCGACTGGAGCTGGCGGAGGTACCTCGATCCTTCCGGGATTTACCGATCGCCTTCATCTCCGCAGCCTTGCTGGCCTTTGCATTCATGGCCTTCAGCGGACTGGGAGTATGGTAACCGCGATGATACTCGAGGCAGTGCTGATCATCGGCGCATTGGCAGTGCTCTTCGGCATCGGATTAGCCTATGCCTCACGAAGATTCGCAGTCCAGGTGGATACACGGATCGCGCAGATCGCCGAGCTACTTGGCGGCGGTAACTGCGGGGCATGCGGCTTTCCCACGTGCCCGAAACTTGCCGAAGCGCTCGTGAAGGATCACTCGCTCATCAGCAACTGCAAGGTCTGCGATGAGAAGTCGTGGCTGAGTATCTGTGAGACGCTCGGCATTGATATAGCGGAGCGGAAGAAAGAGCTTGCGCTCGTCGCGTGCAGCTATGCCTCGGCGGATAAATTCGAGTACGAGGGTGTGAAGAGTTGTGCTGCGGCTGCGCTCGTCGGTGGTGGTTATAAGGCCTGCCCGTATGCCTGCTTGGGCTTCGGTGATTGTGTGCATGCCTGCCCCTTCGGCGCGATTGAGAAACGCGGGTACAAATTCTTCGTGGATTTCCAGAAATGCATCGGCTGTGGTGCCTGCATCGATGCTTGCCCCCGGGGGTTGATCAAGGTCGTTGATAAGGATGCTCCCGTCTTCGTGCGGTGCAATTCACGCGACGAAGCTAAGCTCGTGCGGAAAGTCTGTGATCGTGGCTGTATCGCTTGTCGTGCCTGCGAGAAGGTCTGTGAAGCCGGTGCCATCACGGTCCAGGACAATCTCGCCCGTATCGATTACACACGGTGCACGGGCTGTGGCGCGTGCCTGGAGGCGTGCAAATTTAGCTCTATCGTCACTATCTTACCGAAGCGCGAGGATCTGCTCAGCTTCGCCGAGCCACCGCTCAAAAAACCTGCGCGGAAAGCAGAGCCCAGTGGGTGAAAGGATCGTATGCCAAACAGAATTTATTCCTGCTCTCAGGAGCTTGCATTTGCACCTCATGTAAGACGCCCACCTCGCGATGTTGTACGTTCACTGCAGATGCCCGCCTTCAGCACCAGTGACGAGTATCTCAAGACCAGAGTGCCCCGTGTTCTCGAGCAACGGAACCGTCTGGGTCTGGACGGGCTCGTCAGCGGATTGGAATGCGTCATCATCAATACCGAACCGGAACGGCAGCAGGCTGCAGTGCACGATATCCTCCGCTTCACGGGACTCGAGTGCACCGCCGCGTTCGAAGACGAAGAGTACCGAACGTACGTTCTTAAGATGCCCGGCTCCGCAGATTTCATGATACGGTCACGGAAACGTCCTGATAATCCGTTTGCACCCTTCAACCTCTTCCCTAAGTCGCGCCATCTGCCGAATACGCGGCTCGAAACGTTCGTCTTTTGCACGAATGATCTGAATGAGTATGTTGCCATCCAGAAAGCGCGCAGGGTGCGGTTCTTGACCGACGAGATCCTCGACTTCGGCGCCTACACTTTTATACAGACCGAGCCGTCACGATTCACCGGGAACTCACTGGGGTTCATCCAGTGGCAGAATCGGCGACGTGGCGATCATCGAGTTCATGGAGCTGACCAATTACACCTTCGAGTTCGCAATCTACGTCAAGGTCTTCAATTCCATCACGAGCGTTGCCCGGTTATCCAAAACCGACTTCGCTATGGTCTTCACGACCGGCATCGCGGACTACGTGAGCGAAGCCGAATCGGGACCGACGGAGAAGTTCGTGCATCACTATGGGCCGCGCGTGCATCACCTCGCCTTTCATACCGAACGGATCGAGGAGACCTATGCTGCGCTGAGGGAAGAGGGCATGGAGTTCTTGATCGAGCTGGTGGGATCGCCTGCCGAAGGGCTGAAGCAGACCTTCTCACAGCCCGCTGAGCAGACACTGCTCGTCAACGAGTATATTCACCGCTACGGCGACTTCGAGGGGTTCTTCACGAGAAGTAACGTGACCCTGCTCACAGGAGCTACCGCGAGGCAGTAACAGACAATACGTCACGAGAACTCGGTGATCTTCACGCCGTGTCGGACCGTGACAGGATATCCACGCGCACTATCCGTTCGCCGGCGGAGACGTCCATCACGCGCACACCCTGCGTGTTCCTCCCCTGCACGGAAATGCCCCGTACTCCGATCTTCGTCACCATATTATCCGAGGTGGCGATCATCAACTCCTCGTCGTCCTCCACCTGCTTGATACAGACCACTTTGCCGACCCGCGCGGGATCTCGAATGCTGATCACGCCTTTGCCGCCGCGGTGAGTCTCACGGTACGCATCCAGCTTCGTCCGTTTGCCGAAGCCGTGCTCCGTGATCGTGACGAACCGTGAATTGGCCAGGCTGAGATCAACCGCTTCGACACTAGCGATCTCGTCATCCTTCGTCAGGCGCATCCCCCGGACACCCGCGGCATACCGGCCCATCTCGCGCGCTTCCTCCTCCTGGAAGAAGATCGCCTTCCCGTTCTTCGAGCTGATCACAATCCCTGCGGGCGTATCACCCCTGATCAATGCCACATCGGCCAGGGCGTCGCCCTTGGTCTGGTTAACCCTCATGGCCACGATACCGGTAACCCGGATCGCCTTCAGACTCTCAAGAGCGACGCGTTTCACCACACCACGTTTGGTCACGAGTACGACGGACGCATTCTCCGGCGCTCGGTCGACCTCCTCGGGTACCGCGAGAGCTGTCACGAATCGCTCACGCTCTTCCGTGGAGACGCTCAACCCTGGGATATTCACCAGCGGCTTGCCTTTCGCCTGCCGGCTGCTCGACGGGATTTCATAGGTCTTGAGCTGGTAGACGCGCCCGGATTCGGTGAAGAGCAGGAGCCGCTCACGGGTGGACGCGCGGAAGAAATTGTTGATCACGTCGTCCTCCTTACGATCGATGACCGCGACACCCTTGCCGCCGCGGAGCTGACGTTTGAAGTTGCTCGCGGATAAGCGCTTCACGTAATCGCGCTCGGTGAAGAAGAGGATCACCTCCTCCTCCTCCACGAAATCACGCTCGCTTAACGATACCATCTCCTCGATCTCGGTCCGGCGCTTGTCGCCATACTTCTCCTTCAGCTCACGCAGCTCGTCCTTGATCACACCCAGGATGCGTACTTCGCTCGCCAGCACCTCCTTTAGCCACGCGATCGTCTTCTCCAGCTCCGCACGTTCGGTCTCGATCTTGTCGCGCTCCAGCGCACTCAACCGCGCGAGTCGCATTTCAAGGATCTCTTTCGCTTGCTCCTCGCTCAGCACGAACCGCTCGATCAGCGCCGCCTGGGCCGTTTTGGTATCGCGCGAAGCCTTGATGAGCTGGATCACCTCGTCGATGTTCGAGATCGCGATGATCAATCCCTGGAGGATGTGCTGCCGCTTCTCCGAGCGGTCCAGTTCGAACCTGAGCCGTCGAGTCGTGACCTCCTTCCGGTGCTTTATATAGCACTCAATGAGCTCCTTGAGCGTCAGGATCCGCGGCTCGCCGTCGACGAGCGCGAGGTTGATCACCCCGAAGGTGGTCTCCAGCTGCGTATGCTTATAGAGCCGATTGAGGATAATCGGCGCGTTCGCACCGGGTTTCAGGCTGATCACGATCCGCATCCCCTTGCGATCCGATTCGTCCCGCAGCCCGGTGATGCTGTCAACCTTGTATTTCCGGATAAAGTCCGCGATCTCCTCCACCAGCTTGCTCTTGTTCAGCTGGTAGGGGATCTCCTTGATAATGAGCCGCTCACGTTTCGCCGTCTGCTCGATCTCAACCTTTGCTCGGAGCTTCAGGGTGCCGCGACCGGTTTCATACGCCTGCTTGATACCCTCGTAGCCCGAGATAATCCCGCCGGTGGGGAAATCTGGAGCTTTGATTGCGTCCATGAGCTCCTCGATACTCACCTCCGGCTCGTCGATCACCCGGATGATCCCATCGACCACCTCGGCCAGGTTGTGGGGTGGCATGTTCGTCGCCATGCCCACGGCGATGCCGGCCGAGCCATTGACGAGCAGGTTGGGGAGCTTCGCGGGCATGAGCAGCGGCTCCTGTAAGGTATTATCGAAATTGGGCGTCCAGTCAACGGTATCTTTCTCGAGATCGACGAGCAGTTCCTCGGCTATCTTCGAGAGGCGCGCTTCGGTATAGCGCATAGCCGCCGCGGAATCGCCGTCCACGCTCCCGAAATTGCCCTGACCGTCGACGAGCGGGTAGCGATAGGAGAAATCCTGTGCCATGCGCACCATAGTATCATACACCGCCACATCGCCATGGGGATGATACTTGCCCAGCACGTCACCCACGATACGTGCGGATTTCTTGTGCGGGCGGTTGTGCGCGACGCCGAGCTCATGCATCCCGTAGAGGATACGGCGGTGGACCGGTTTGAGCCCGTCACGAACATCCGGCAGAGCACGACCGACGATCACGCTCATCGCATAGTCGATATACGAGCTCTTCATCTCGTCCTCGACACTTACTTCAATTACACGTTCACGCGCTTCACCCTGCTCTCCGGTCGACTCCAAGTCCTCCTCGTCCATATCTACTCCAAGAGCTACATGGCGCTCGTGAGTAATAAAGGTAATTCTGGCAGATCACGCGGCATGTGCAGGTACCCGCGGTGCCTACCCTGAACGGGACCGTGGCACGCGCAGGACGGCCGAGCGAGCCTCACTACGAGCCCGCAAAGATTTATAACCACGTGGACTGATACTACTTACTGGGTAAACAGTAGGAGAAGGATGCGGAGGTTTAAGATAAAATGGCCAGGACGATCGGTATAGATGTAGGAACGAGCAATTCGGCTGCAGCTGCACTTATCGGGGGGAAGGCGACGATCATCCCGAGTGCTGAGGGCACGAGCCTCGGTGGGAAAGCCTTTCCGTCGTACGTGGCATTTACGAAGGACGGGCAGCGGCTGGTCGGTGAACCGGCGAAGCGACAGGCAGTCTCCAACCCGGAGGGCACGATCAGTGCCATCAAGCGGAAGATGGGGACTGATTACAAGGTGCGGGTGTATGGGAAGGAGTACTCACCACAGCAGATCACGGCATTCATCCTCCAGAAGATCAAAACGGATGCCGAAGCCTTTCTAGGCGATAAAGTGGATAAAGCAGTCTTAACGGTGCCCGCGTACTTCAATGATAATCAGCGCACGGCGACGAAGGATGCCGGGCAGATCGCCGGTCTCGAGGTCATTCGGATCATCAACGAGCCCACGGCTGCCGCACTCGCGTATGGCGTGGACAAAACTGAGAAGGAGCAGAAGGTCCTCGTCTTCGATTTCGGCGGTGGAACGCTCGACGTGACGATTATGGAGTTCAGTGAGGGTGTATTTGAGGTCATCTCCACCAGCGGCGATACCCAGCTGGGCGGTACGGACATGGATGCCGTGCTCGTCGATCACCTCGCCGCGGAATTCAAGAAAGAAGCGGGGATCGACGTCCGGAACGACCGTATGGCCGCGCAACGGCTGCGTGAGGCCGCGGAGAAAGCAAAGATCGAGCTCTCCAACGTGCTGGAGACCGATATCAATCTCCCCTTCATCACGGCCGATGCCACGGGCCCGAAGCACCTGGTCATGAAGCTGACGCGCGCGAAACTGGAGGAGCTCGTGCGCCCGATCGTGAACAAATGTAAGGGGCCGATCGAGCAGGCCTTAAAGGACGCGAAGCTGACAGCGCGTGACATCACCAGGGTCATCTTCGTCGGCGGGCCGACGCGAATGCCGATCATTCAGCGCTTCGTCGAGGAGTACGTGGGCCAGAAAGCGGAACGCGGAGTCGATCCGATGGAATGCGTCGCAATGGGCGCGGCAATCCAGGCGGGGGTCTTAGCCGGCGAGGTGAAGGATGTGGTGCTCCTCGACGTCACACCGCTCTCGCTCGGTATCGAGACGCTCGGCGGGGTCTTCACCAAGTTGATCGAGCGAAATACCACGATCCCGACGCGGAAGAGCGAGATCTTCACCACCGCCGCGGACAGTCAAACGAGCGTGGAGATCAATGTGCTCCAAGGAGAGCGCGAATTTGCACGCGATAACGTGAGCCTCGGTCGGTTCCATCTGATGGGCATCCCACCCGCGCCGCGCGGGATACCGCAGGTCGAGGTCACGTTCGATATCGATGCGAACGGTATCCTCAACGTCACGGCAAAGGATCTCGGCACGGGGAAGCAGCAAGCGATCACGATCACCGCCTCCACGAAACTCGCGCAGAGCGAGATCGACCGGATGATGGCGGAGGCGAAACGGTTCGAAGAGGAGGATAAACGGCGCCGCGAGATTATTGAAGCAAAGAACCAGGCCGAGAGCCTTCTGTATACCACCGAGCGATCGCTCCGGGATCTGGGCGAGAAGGTGACCAGCGACGAGCGGACACGGATCACCGCGCTGATCGAGCGGCTCAGGGAGACGATCAAGACCGACGATGTCCGCAAGATACGGGCTGAGATGGAAGAGCTGACCCGTGCATTCCATGCTATCTCCACGCGTGCCTACCAGCAGACCGGCGCGCAGTATCAGCAACGTGCAGAGCCGCGGGAAGAGAGACGCGAAGGACCCGTGGACGCGGAGTACAAGGTGGTGGACGAGGAAGAGTAACTCGACCTTGCTCGCGCGACTGACTCAGTCGAGTCGTGCATGACTGAGAGCCCGCACACACGCAGGTAGCAAGCACCTGACCGGGAATTCACGTGGGTCATCGTTCCCGAGTGTACGCGAATGGCGAAGAAGGATTATTACGAGATCCTGGGCGTGAAGAAGACCGCCACCGAGGCTGAGATCAAGAAGGCCTATCGCAGATTGGCGAAACAGTTCCACCCGGATACGTACAAGGGCGAGAAGAAAGAGGCGGAGGAGAAATTCAAGGAGATCTCCGAGGCCTACGAGGTGCTGATCGACCAGGAGAAACGGGCTAAATACGATCAGATCGGCGACCGGGTGGTGGACGAGACCTTTGGCCCGGGTGGATTCGATTGGACGCACTTCACGCATTATCGTGACGTCGAGGACATCTTCGGGAACGCGATCTTCGAGACGTTCTTCGAATCGCCGGGAAGCCCGGGGTTCGGCAGTCGCGGGGGTATCTTCGATACCTTATTCGGGTCGCGGGAAGGGATCGAGCGACCGGTTCGCGGGGCTGATCTCCGGCTACAGCTCGATATCACGCTCGAGGAAGCTGCGCGTGGCGTGGAGAAGAAGATTGAAGTGCCGATGGCGCGTGTCTGCACGGCATGTCAGGGCACGGGCTCGGCCTCGGGCAAACCACCAGGTGCCTGCCCCGGCTGCAACGGCCTCGGCCAGGTGCGGGTCATGCAGACCCGTGGGGGCACGCGCATCATGCAGACTACCGTCTGCCCGCAGTGTCAGGGTACGGGGAGAGCAACGGCCGATCTCTGCAGCGCCTGCAGCGGCCGCGGACGGGTGATGAAACGGACAAAGATCGCACTGAAGATCAAGAAAGGGATGCAGACCGGCTATGAGATCAAGATCCCCCGAGCCGGACGACCGCCTGAATCTCGCCCCGGCGGTGAGCCGGGCGACCTCTACGTGCTCATCAACGTGCTCCCTCACCAGGTCTTTGAGCGACGCGGTAATGATCTCTATATGACCGTGCCGATCGGGTTCGTGGAGGCCGCGCTGGGGGGTGAGGTAACGGCGAGGACCATTGACGGCAAGTCGGTGAAGGTGAAGATCCCGGAGGAGACGCAGACAGGCAGCAAGTTCCGGCTGTCGGGGCTCGGCATGCCCCGGCTCGAGGGCGGCCGGGGCGACCTCTACATCGAAGCAGCGGTACAAACACCGCGTCGCCTCACGAAACAGCAGAAGGAGCTGTTACGCGAGGCGCTCGTGGGCACATAAGTGGCTCGCACTGCACCAAGCATCGGAGATTGATCTCGAGGAAGGCTAAGCGCACACCTGAACTGAAGAGCGAGCGGGGAGAAGAGTTAATCAGCACGCCGCTAATAGCATCTTATGGCGCTTGGCAGGCCTCAGCTCTTAGGATATACAGAAGGCTGGCTCTCCGTTATACTGAACACGATCCTCTTCGGCGTGAAGATCTGGGCTGGTGTGAAATCCGACTCCGTGGCGATGGTTGCCGATGCGTGGCACACCCTCTCGGATACCTTTACCTCGCTCATTATCATCGCGGGCTTTTGGCTTGCCGCTCGGCCGCCGGATAAACAGCACCCCTTTGGCCATGGCCGGGCAGAGGTGATTAGCGCGATTATCATCGGCACACTCCTGGCCGTGGTGGCCATTTCCTTCCTCAATGAATCAGTCATGCGCCTGGAGAACTATCAAGCGGCACGATTCACCTCGCTGGCGATCGTCGTCTTTGGCGTATCTGTGGTGATCAAGGAGGCGCTCGCACAATTCTCCTTCTGGGCAGGCAGGAAGATCGACTCGCGAGCTCTTCTCGCAGATGGCTGGCACCACCGCAGCGATGCGATCGCCTCGGGTCTGATCGTTGCGGGCGCACTGGCGGGGAGCTACTTCTGGTGGATCGATGGTGTGATGGGCATCTTCGTAGCCGCACTGATCTTGTACGTGACGTACGGCGTACTCAAAGGCGCGGTGAGCTCGATCCTGGGCGAGCGACCCGATCCACGGCTCGAAGAGCAGGTAAGAACGATAATTAAGCAGACCACCCCCGTGGCCTCCTGCGTACATCACCTGCACCTTCACCGATACGGCGAGCATGTAGAATTGACGCTCCACGTCAAACTCCCCCAGCAAATGAACCTCGAAGAGGCGCACGAGCTGGCGAGCAGGTTAGAAGATGCTATCAGGACTGAGCTGAACTGCGAGCCCACCATCCATCTGGAGCCGCGAGATGACGTGGAAGCGTAGCGCCCTCGTCAATCCGGGCACCCTCAGTCTTTCCCGCGGGCCTTTCGGCTAGTATTCCTTGCTCACCTAGGGCGAGCAGCCCCGGGGGTAGCATTTATAAGGCAGGGTACCTCATCAAAATAATGTTGACATAAGAAATTGTTGTATTGAACAAGAACGAGCTTGAAGGGGTAAAAGAGGATGAAGATGGAAGAAGAGAAGGTGAAGGAAGCGCATGTGATCCTTCACCCGATCCGATTTCGGATCATCGAGCTGCTCAGTGAGAAGCAGATGCACGTCAGTGAGCTGAGCAAGGCGTTAGCTGAGGAGCGGCGGCTGATCTCCTACCATCTCGACATACTGGAGGAGTACGGCTTCGTGCAGAGCAAGCACGAGATCTCGGATCAGCCGAGGTCGAAGGGTAAAGCACTGCGAATCTACTGGACGACCGATAAAATACACCACGTGCTTGACGAGATCAGGCAGATGTGAGCTGATGGTGGGTAATCTTCACGTCACGCATGCTCGTCTCGGAATTCACCCTGGACGCGTATGCGCCTGGCTTCGCTCGCCTGATTCACCGTCGGATAAGGCCGCTATTCGCCTCATCCAGTAGAGCACCGGGCCCGCCTGTTCGTGGCCCTCCTTCAGTAACCGGACGCGAGTGGGGTTCATGGCCGCAGGGACTCGTAAGGATGAGTAAACGAGCTAGTAGAGGTATGAGGCGAGCTTCGCGATAAAGATGAGGATGAGCGCGAAGGGAATGAAGAATTTGATGAGCGCGAAGATCATCTCCCCGAGCTGCCAGCGTGCGTTCTGGTTGATCTGATTCGCGATTACCTCCTTTTTGAAGAACCAGGTGACGGCGACGGAGATGAATAAGGCGGAGAGAATAATGGCTAAGGAGCCGAAGAGGAGATCCATCAGGTCCAGGACCGGCATATGCAGCACCTGCAGCCCGACGCGTGAGTAACTCAATGCCGCGGGCATGCCGAGGAGGAGCACGGTGCCAGTAAGCAATGCGGTGGCCGAACGCCTGCTCAGTGTGGTCTCATCGATCAGGACGGTCACGCCGACCTCGAGGAGCGAAATGGCTGAGGTGAGTGCGGCGAAGAAGAGAATGAGATAAAATATCGTAGCCAGGATTGCGCCATAGGGCGCCCTGGCGAAGATGTAGGGGAGCGTGGAGAACGCGAGCTTCGGGCCAGCTGCGGGCTCAAAGCCGAATGAGAAGACGATTGGGAAGATCACGAGCCCACTGATAAATGACATGAGGGAATCGGAGAGCGCGATGATGCCCGTATTGCTGGGTAAACTCACGCTCTCATCGAGATAGCTCCCGTAGGTGAGGAGAATACCTGAGCCGACGGAGAGCGAGAAGAACGCCTGGCCAAGGGCTGCAAGCCAGACGGAGTAATCGGTGAGCTTCGTGAAATCAGGCTTGAGATAAAAGAGCAGCCCGTCTTCCGCTCTCGGCAGTGAGAGCGCGTACACGGCAAGCAGCATCAGCATGACGAGAAACGCTGGAACGAGTATCCGGTTCGCATTCTCGATACCGCCCCGGATGCCTCTCACCACAATCAAGGCCATGATCACCGTGACCAGCACAAAAAATACCGGTGAATACTGAGTCTGGATAAATTCCTCGAAGACCAGCTCCGTGCCCGTAACGGTGAAAAATAAGAAGGCGAATGTCCAGCCGGTGATCACCAGATAGTAGCTGAGCACCAGGAGCGCGACAAGCATCGCGAAAAGGCCAACCCATTTCAACCGGCCGTTAATGCGGCGCATCGAAGAGACGATCGAGCGCTTGAAATGGCGCCCCACCGCGAATTCCAGGATCATCAGGGGTATCCCGAAGAGGAGAACGGAGATGACATAGGGGATCAAAAATGCACCGCCTCCGTTCTGGCCAGTGATGTAAGGAAAGCGCCAGACGTTGCCCAGGCCGATTGCAGACCCGATGCCGGCCAGTAAAAAGGCGATCCGTGAACTCCATTGCTCGCGCTGCATCTCTCCTTCACTCCTCGTAACTTCCGGATATGAAACGCCCGTTCCAACATGGTGTTGATGACGCAGAATAATAAACTAACTCCAGCGACCTGAAGACTGTTCGTGCAAGGCGGTGTGCATACTGGACGATGACCCGGGATATTCTTAAGTCACACGACCGAGTACTACTGATACATGGGCGCGAAGATACGGGATGTTGAGGAGATCATCAAGATCTTAAATCTCGACTTTCAGCGGGAGCTGGAAGCCACGATGATCTACGTGCGGAACGCGTTTGTCATCAAGCAGTGTGACCCCAGCAGAGTTACGGAGGACATCTCGGCCGATGAGATGCGGCACATGTGGTGGCTCGCAGACCTCATCGTGAAGCGCGGCGGCAAGCCGAGCATGGAGCACACCGAGCTGGAGTTCGGTGGCGACGACCCGAGGAGCATCTTAGAGCGGCAGATCGCGCTGGAGACTGAAGGGATAGAGCTCTATAAGCAGCAGATCGAGACCGTGGACGATCCCGAGGTGGTAGGCGTCCTGAAGCACATTCTGGACGAGGAGAAACGGCACCGGAAAGAGTTCCGAATGCGGCTCGAGACGCTCACCCGCTGACGCTCCGGCGATCACAAGCGGGACTTCGCGCCAGGTCGCAGACAGGGCTCGCGCAAGACAGAGCCGCGAGCCGCAGCCGCGAACGCCATCTCAACTCGATTTCGACTGCTCCGCTGATCCGTGCCCGAGCAGGTCGACGAGATCAAAGGCATCACTGAGGAGTGCCAGCGCTTCTGCGGAGGTCGGGATGAACGTGAGATTGTAAGAGGAGAACGTTTGTGCCCGCTGGTACGCCGCGAGTGCCGCAGCTGCGCGATCCCGTGGTGCCGTTCCTTCCGGCTCGGTCTGCTGCGCCGCGTGCAGCGTCTCGTCGAGCGGCTCGCCAAAGCGCTGGTGGAGGGCAAACAGGATCGCACGGCTGGCGATGAGCGCGGAGGCGAGATATATGCCCCGCTCATATTCGTTCAGCGCCTCAGCCAGGTGATATTCGTAACTAACCTCGACGGCGCCTCTGAGTGCCCTCAAGTGCTGTTTGAGTACCAGGAGCTGTTCCAGCTCCTCCTTCGAGAATGGCGAGACCATACTCTCCAGGACGCCGATGGCACGGTCACACTCACCCTCGATCTCCTTTAACAACGCCTTCTGCTTATACACGGCGGAATAATCATTCCCCTTGAGCTCGAAATCGCGCAGGTACACCCCGATTTCTTGCTCGGAGATGATTTGACCGAAATGGAGCTTTGCATCCTTGTACGTCTCCACCAGAAGCGGTAACTCCTCACTGGGACCGAAAAGCGAGTCTCGCTGCGATTGCCGAAGTCGATTCGCCTGGTGCTTGATCGATTCGAACTCGCACATTACATCTTCTGCATCGCGTTTCATTAAGCCCATGTGCCATCAACTCTTCGTCACGTCTTCACGCCAGACACACTTCTTACCTAGCTCCTTGGGTTATAAATACCGCACCGTCAACCGCGAAACGACGAGGCTGAGCGTTCCCCACACCTGTACCCTGAACACGTACGCTGCACTGCTACGCACCGCGAGGTGCGAAGGAGCTTGTCAGGAGCGCAAGAACCGGCCCCACGACGAGACCAGCCCAGATGAAGAAGCCGATAATGCCCAGACTCGCCATGGTAGCCCGCGCCCTCAGCACGAGCTTACCGTGAGCTCGCAGAGCGGTCCGAAGTACCGCAGCACCGGCGATGAGCGGCATGAGCGCGAAGATGAGCGTAACAATCACCGCAGGGGTGACGGGCGCCCGGCTCAACGCGACACCCAGCTGCATGAGCACAAGAGCACCACTGCTGATATACAGGAGCCCAACCGTGCTGCCGAGCCAGCCGAAGAAGCCCTGAGGAGCCGGCGAGCCCGTTCGACGCCACCAGAGGAGGAGTGCGAAGCCGGCGACCAGGATCCCGATAAGCGGCGCCAGGATGAAGCCCAGGGATTGCTCTGACCACCGATGGACCTTGATCACGTCGAACGGCACGCGGATCCATTCGACCACGCTGAATTCTTCGCGGTACCCAACGGCCAGCCCGTAAGGGCCGCCCTGTGAAGCGTCGTAGACCGCGAGGAAATAGGTGCCAGACGTCTTCACTACCAGATCGAGGTCGAGGAGCTCATACTGACTGGCGGGCGTAAAGGGCTCGTAACTCGCCTGCGGTCGCTTGTGCGGTTCAACTTCAGCGTTAAAGTTTACAGTCAAAGACGTCCGAAAAACTTAAAACTCCGGAGAACCAAATCTCGATCAAAGAGCCCTAAACGTCAGTAGTTCACCTAAATAGCGGAGAAGATAAAATAGGGGGGAAAAAAGTAACTGTCATATGGATAAAGAGGGGTATATATAAAGTTAAACGGTATGCGGGGATAATGAGAGAAAAAGCAATAGCAGGATTAATAGCCACAGTAACGATTGCAGTGATAGTAGCATTTTCTGGATGTGTTGAGGAAAAAGCATCGGAATTGAATATTAGCGATGTGACAACGACATGGGACCTTTCATTCTTGTTTAGTAGTAGAGAAGAAGCACTGGCAGAATTCGATGAGATAAAGCTAAAGTCTGAATACATCAATGAAACATATCGGTCGAAATTTGATGCTCTAACTGGAACTGTTTTATTAGAGTATTTAGAAGATGAGAAGAAATTCTTAGAATCTCTTGATGTCTTATGGACATATGCCTACGCTCAAAACAGCTTAAATGTCAATGACGAATTCTTCGAGTCTTTTCTGTCAGATATACAGGATGTGGCCACAGAACACGACAAAGCTACTTCTTTTGTCACTCTAAAGCTTACAGCTATTTCAAAATCTGAATGGGATAAGATATTTGATGAAGAACCGGGACTGGATAAATATAAACCATTTCTTGATTCCACCTACGTTCGATTTATAGATCACCGACCTCAAAATGAATCACATGCCGCATTTTTAGCAAGTATTTCAAATCAACGGATGAAGCTTGAGACAAATGCAATAAAGGAAGTTACAAATAACGTGACCGTAGCTGGAAACATAACTCTTGATAATGGAGTAGAGTATGCAATTAATTCACCGTCCTATTATTCTCTCCTTTCAACTGACATCAATAGAGACAACAGAAAAAAATGCTATGATAAGAGGTTTTATCATCTGGTGAATGAATCTAATAAAATGGCAAAACTCTATTGTGAAAAGATGGCGTTGGATGACTTGTATGCAAGAGAGCTAAATTATTCAGATTCTTATGACGCCGAGATGTTTTATTCCTATCTTACAAAAGAACAGATTGATGACATGAATTCGGTCTTCAAAGAACGAAAAGACGTCTTTGATAGGTACCTTACGTTCAGGAGAGATAAACTTGTGCTTGATCGATTAACGCCTTATGATCTTTATTTACAATTAATGGAGGAACCAGATCAAAAGTACAATTACACTGATTCATTAGAGGATATACAAAAATCATATTCACAGATGGACCCGGTGTTTAACGACATTTTTATTAAAACAATAACAGGTGGATATATAGATGTTTATCCTAACCCTGAGAATGGTAAACAGCCCGGCGGTTATTGTATCGGTCTTCACGCTTTGAAGTTGCCATCGATTATATTTTTGAATTACAATGGGTTGATTGGAGACCAAAAAACGATTACCCATGAATTAGGGCATGGGATAAACTTTTATTTGATGGGCAATAACGTTGATTTCCTTTATTGTGGAGGAGCAGAGTATGAATTAGAAATTCCATCCACTTTCAATGAAGAACTTTTTGTTGATTATGTTATTGAAAATTACGATAAAGACATCGCAGTAGCAGTTTTATCTCAACATATCGGAGAGTATCAAAACTATTTTACATTCCAGCCTTTAATTACAGAATTCGAATGCGAGGCGCATGAATTATATGGTGAACGAGGTAACATAAGCGGCGCAGACCTCAATTCATTGTGGACTAATCTCTCAAAAGCATATAGAAGCGATTTGGTTATATATTATGAGGAGAATTCTGCGGAATGGACCTATATTAACCACATATATTTCACAAATAACTATTACACTTACCAGTATGCTCTTTCAAAGGCCATAACTCTCTCGCTTTTCAAAAAATATAAAGATAATCCTAATGAATTTAACAAGAATTACATTGAATACCTTTCAGCGGGAACAACAATGACTCCGCCAGAAAAGCTGAAGAGGTACTTTGGTATCGAAGTGAACGAGAAATTATTTGAAGATGCGATGAATATTGTAGAATTAAGAATAAATAAACTAACCGAGCTTGAAAATAATTAAGACGCTGGGAGTCGGAGGTTGTTCCTGCTTTCTTCTCCCTTTTCATAATCGTCACTATTTGGAAAGTAGCTGGGTCAGATTTCATCACTCAGAACGTGAGCGTGCACAAAACCGAAAAGCTTATATCACACATTCTTCCTACCTTATCTCGTTAATCTACCCCTGTGGGCTGAGTCTGTGTTTCAGGAAAGTCGCGGCATGTCTCATGAACTGAAAGGAATCTACAAGACCGGAGGGATTTTGTTCATTATTAGCGGTATTCTATTCTTGTTGAAAAGCACTCTAGACCTTTTCCGGGTCACTAATAATATCTTCATATAGTGCCCCGATCTACATTTCATCATGATTAAATCCAAGACCTCCGGAGTACATAGTGGTGGCTCTACCAACTCAATCGGCATGAAGTTCGTGCTGATCCCCGCGGGCGAGTTTGAGATGGGCTCGGAAGAGGCGCTTACCGAACAACCGGTACACCGGGTACGAATACCCAACCCGTTTTATCTCGGGACCTATCCGGTGACCCAGCGTGAATGGAGAGCTCTGATGGGGAACGACCCTGCGTACTTCAAGGGCGATGACCGGCCTGTCGAGTCCGTCTCATGGAACGATGTACAGGAATTCATCAAGCACCTCAACGCCCGGGAGGGCACTACCACCTACCGGCTGCCAACTGAGGCTGAATGGGAGTATGCCTGCCGCGCGGGCACCGCCACCCGTTACTCATTCGGCGAGTCTGCATCGAACCTGGGCGAGTATGCCTGGTATAATGCTAATTCAGACTCGCAGACGCATCCAGTCGGCGAGAAGAAGCCCAACCTCTGGGGACTGCATGACATGCACGGCAATATCTACGAATGGGTGCAGGATACCTGGCATAGTTCGTATACCGGCGCACCCCGCGACGGATCCACATGGGAAGGCTCGGGCGCTGTCCGGGTCATGCGGGACGGTGGCTGGTGCAGCGATGCTGGGAACTGCCGGGTTACTTATCGCTTCGGCTATGACCAGAGCTACCGCAACTTCAACCTCGGGTTTCGCCTGCTGAAGGACGTATAGCTCTTTAGCCAACCCCGAAGAGCTAAATACTTAACTGTGTAAGTCATAACCATAATTCGTTAGGAGGTGAGAATATGACACGAGAAAAAATCATCGATTTGCTCAACCATGCGCTCGAATTGGAACACGGCGCCTTCGTGCAGTATTTGAGCCATGCAGAAATCGTCGATGGAATAACCGCGGAGCCAATCATTGCCAGACTGAAAGAGATCGCTGAGGACGAAGAGAAGCACCAGGAGAAATTCAGGAGCCTTATAGGCCTTCTCGGAGGAGTGCCGAGCATGGGGATTGCTGAGACGCATCCTGCGAAAAACGTTGAGGAGATCCTGAAGCAGAATCTGAAGGACGAAAAAGTCGCTGTGGATACGTACGCGAAAATCCTGGAAGACCTGAAGAAAGAAAAGGGCCAGGGTTATTATTTCACGCTGCTCGAGCACGATATACGGCACATCCTGATGGAAGAGCAAGAGCACATCACGGAACTCGAGCTTCTGCTCGGCATTTCAGGAAGCAGCTATTAGCGAGCGAAACACAACGCGAGACTACCTAATTCTGGGGGTTATTCCCTACGAGTGGAAGCGTGAAGGGTTAAAAAAAAACATAGAAGGTGCGCTGAATGGAGAGGATCATGACTTGAAAAGATATGTCAGGTAAAGATAGGTGCCCATGATCCTCCCCCCAATTTCAGATGCTTCCAAATTATCACTTCACAAATCTCTTACCTAAGGTAGCCCACTGCTCACTGTATTCTAACCTTTCAATAGCCTTTCTTAGCGCGTCTATAGCTAGTTGGGGACCCAAATGCCACTGGACCGGAAGTTCCCCTATATCCCCGAGCACGGTACCCTCTGTAATCTTCTTGGCTTCTTGGAGCGTCTTTCCCTTAATCATCTCCGTGACAGCGGAGCCTGATGCGAAGGTTCCTGCAGACCCTTGGGCTTCAAATTTCGCGTCTCTTATTACACCATTCTCAACCTTCAGGTATATCCTCATACTATCTCCGCAGGGACCCCCATAGGAATCCACGCCCTCGACACCTTCAATTACACCCACATTAAGCTTCTTCATGTAGTAATCCACGGCCTTCGCTGAATATCCTACCGCTCTCAATATTTCCACTAATCCCGCTTCATTCGTCATAACTACATCACCCTTGGAGGATGATCGTAGTTATCAAACAGAATGCCTTTTAGTAAACCATGTTATAACGTCTGGCGGGTATCTGGCTTCGGTACTTCGCACCCCTGCCCAAATCCTCGCCTGTTATACGCCATCGAACGAAAAAGGGGGGTGTTTTGGCGGTGCATTCAAAATGTAACAACCTTATCACTTTCCTTTATGAGCTCATATAAATCTTTCATCGTTGATAAAGGACACATTTCCGAACCTTCTGACTGGCGAATTTTGAGACAGCTCCCACATGCTAATGTTATGCCACCGTTATCAACAAATGTTCTCATTTGTTCCGTCACCTTGAATTTATCCGTGTCCAGAGATTCACACTCTACCCCTTTCGCCAACAAAAACACCTTTACGTCATCGCCATTTTTCAAAGCAAAATTCCCAAATCGAAAAGCGTTCCATACAGTTTCCGAATCATTTGAATATATCACTAGTCCTATCTTCATTTTATCTCACCTCTATCTTTTACGAACGTCGATATGTATCGTTTGTGACCACCGAGTATAAAAGGAGGTTCTCACGTCGTGAAAAGCCGGTAGATCCGTGTTATCTTCTCCGGCAGCTTTACCACCCCGTGCGTCGTCTCCGCGTGCGAACTGCCCTGGTATTTGATGCCGTTGACCTCATTGTGCCTTTAAATGACCCTCGTTATCCCTTCAACCGTCTCTAAAAAGGTATCGACCTCCTCCACGGTATTGTAAAGATAGAGCGATGCCCTGACCGTTCCATTTTTCAGCCCCAAATGGGTCATCAGCGGCATGCAGCAGTGATAACCGGACCGCACCATGACGCTCGCTGCCTTATCGAGCATGAATGCGACATCTTGCGGGTGCAGGCCGTCAATCGAGAAGGAAACCACGCCAAGCCGATCGCGGCAGTTCAGAGGGCCGTAAACCTGCACC